>Ga0181518_10000033_pt1 | contig 149574 bp, 136 predicted proteins | sample PEATcosm2014_Bin_28_FD_119751 | JGI IMG/M metagenome (GOLD analysis project Ga0181518, IMG submission 119751) | Peatland microbial communities from MTU Mesocosm Facility, Houghton, MI, USA - PEATcosm2014_Bin01_60_metaG | ecosystem: Environmental > Terrestrial > Soil > Wetlands > Peat | place...
AGAGAAAAATCATAGCTTCATGCCCGTGCCTTTGGTTTGCTCGGGCTATCGTTAATGCGTGCTCCAACTTGCCCTTCGCATCGGACACCTTGCCTTGAGCCACCAGAGTCTGAGCCTCACCTTCATACGCCATGAACGGAAACCCTGCATCGGGATTAGAGCTGCTCGTCTTGATGGCTCGCTCGAAAAATGCCAGAGCCTCACCATATCGCTTCGTTTCATTGAAGCCATTGCCAAGCATCTCGAGGATTCGAACTTGGCCAGCCACATCGCCACTCGCTTTCGCGGATAAGAATGCGTCGCCAACCATTGTCGCGGCCCGGCGACTATCTCCATCCAGAAAAGCAATGAAGCCTAGTTCTCCTCTCGCCCGCGCTTCCCACTCTCGTTCTCCCAGCCCATGGGCAATTACCTGGGCTTCTGTCCAGGCTCGCTTCGCCGATGCCGGATTAATCTCTAGGTCGGTGTATCCCTTCACCGCTAGGCACCAAAGCCGCAATTCTGGGTCACTTTTCACAGCCGGAATCTCTAGTTGCTGTCCCAGCATCTGGGAAACATCAACCCACGACATGGTCTCTGACTGCGCTCGGATCCTGCCGACGCGGGCATATATCTCGTTCCGCGTGTCGCCTCTTTCTTTGAAAAGTTCCTCTGCGCGAACGTAAAGAGGTCCGGCTTTGGGCCAATTGAAAAGCCACGCGAGACGGTTCGCTTCCGCAAGAAGCGTCTCAGGATTCTTGGACGCTTCAGCGTCATGCAATAGATCGACAACGGGCGACCTCGCGTCAGACCTACGTGATACGTACAACGAAATGTACTTTCGGGAAATTACAGCCACGGAAATAAAAACGACAAGAACCGAAAGGAACACAACAAGCCAGCGCTTGGAAATACCCATGTAAACGTTTGAGCCCCGTCTTCTTCTCTGCGGAAGATCGCAAAACGCCAATGTCTGGAGGCAGCGGGGAGTTGCCTCTGCGGGAACGTACTGACTGAGGAGATGATTCTAGAATAGATTAAGGCTGACAAAAAGAGAAAAAAGATGAGCTGGCTCAGTCTCCCGAGAGCCGACTACTCAGCCGAACGAATTGCGAAGTCAGACTTCCTCGAACGGGACTTCGGGCTCGTTTCGACGAATTCACATTGACGAGTACGCTGTTAACCAGGCCCTGTCGTGCTGTCGCCCTACGCCCTCGGAGCCACACGCCCGCTTTTCGCGGCGCGTCACGGTCACCTGCTACTTCTTCGTACCCTTGTCGCCGACCCACTGATCCACCCAATCATTCACTGTCCTGTACCAGAGCCGCGAATTCTGCGGTTTGAGCACCCAGTGGCCTTCGTCGGGGAAATAGAGCATCTTCGAGGGCACGCCAGTCCTCTGCAGCGTAGTGAAGAGTTGGAGTCCCTCGCTTACGTCGAGGCGGTAGTCGAGCTGCCCGTGGATGACGAGCGTCGGCGTTTTGAAGTTCTTCGCCGAATTTCGTGGAGACCACTTCTCGTACATCTTCGGATTCGTATACGGTGTGCCTTTGAACTCCCACTCGTTGAACCAGAGTTCCTCGGTCGTGCCCCACGCCGACTCGGCATTGAACATGCCGTCGTGCGACACCAGGCACTTGAAGCGGTCAGTGTGGCCGAGGATCCAGTTGATCATGTATCCGCCGTAGCTGGCACCCAGCGCGCACTCGCGGTTCTTGTCGATGAACGGATAGTGCTGCTCGGCGTAGTCGAGGCCTTTCATCAGGTCTTCAAACGGAGCGCCGCCCCAGTCGCCGTTGATCGCATCGATGAACTTCTGCCCGTAGCCGGTTGAGCCGTGGAAGTTGATCATGACGACGACATATCCGTCGGCGGCAAACAGCTCAGCGTTCCAGCGGTAGCTCCAGTCGTCTCCCCACGCGCCCTGCGGCCCGCCGTGGATGAGGAACTTCACGGGATACTTCTTGTTGGGATCGAAGTTCGGCGGTTTGACGAGGAAGCCCTGGAGCTTTGTGCCGTCTTTGGCGCTGAACCAAAAAGATTCCATTTTCGACAGGTCGAGCTGGGCGAGGAGCTCGTCGTTCAAGTGGGTGATGAGCGGGGGCTCGTAGCTTGTCGTCTTCACTTCCATGCCACGCTGAAACATCCTGGCGGAGTCGTCCATAGCAAGTGCATTCCCAAGTACGACCTCGGCCGGACGGTCCACACGCATTAAGGTTCCCACGATGTAAGGGAACCCCTTTATCAGAATCATGTGAACGGAACTCCACGCGCCTGCCGCTTTCGCGGATCTTTTGAGGTCATCGCCGGTCACATTGACTTCGAATATAGGTGCTTCCCCTTTGTCGCTGGATACAAATAGAATGTGCTGTGAATCGTCCACCCAGGAAAATTCATCCACCCAATTGTCGAAATTGAAGTCCTCCAACAGGTCCTTGATCGTCTTCTTCTCCCGGTCGTAGAGCACCAGCCGGAACCTGTCGCTCTCGTAGCCGGCCCGCGCTTGGCTCCGCCACGCCAGATATTTGCCGTCCGGCGAGTAGGCCGGATTAAAATCGCCGCCGGGCGATGTGCTCACCTTCGCCGGCTTCGCAGCCGGGTTGGTGAGGTCGAGGGTGAAGATGTCCGTGTTGGTAGAGATGGCCGGCTCCGGATCGAGGTTCTCAGTGAAGGCCAATTCCTTCGAATCGCGCGAAAAGTCGCAGCCACAGCCCGGCCCCTCGAGCGAGAAGGGCGGCACGTCGTGAGGATCGCCGGGATTGAGATCGCGCGTCGCTCCCGTGTCGGCCGCGACGAGAAAGAGATGACTACGTTTTTCGCCGCTGTAGTGGTCCCAGTGCCGGTAGAGCAGCTGTGTGAAGATTTGCGCTTTCACCTTGCTGTCGGCGAAAGCCTTATCTCTCTCCTTGTTGCAGTTGTCACCGGCTCCGCCGTCCGCAGGACCGATCGCCGGGCAGTCCGGATACACCGACGACGTGAACACGATCGACTTCCCGTCGGGCGACCATTTGGGGTTGTCCACTTCAGTGGCAATCGCCGTCACCCTCCTCGCCTTACCCGCCGCACCTGTGGCCGCGTCGAAATCCGCAACCCAGACCTGCTTGCCGCCCTCACGCCCGCTGATCCACAGAAGCCGCTTGCTATCCGCCGAAAACTGAGGATCGGAGTCGCCCGGCTGGCCGGTGGAGAGCCTGAAAGGCTCGCCACCCGCAATCGCCTGCAGCCAGAGCTCGGGCCTCTTGGTGTTCTGAGCGAGATCGACGGTGGTTACCGAATAGGCCAGCCACTTGCCGTCTGGCGAAACTGCCGTTTCGCCCAAACGCTTCATCGCCATCATATCTTCGAAGGTGAAGGGATGTTTGGCCTGAGCGGCAATAACGTCTGTAAGGGAACCGAGACCAGCAGTTCGCGTCATACCAGTGGACCGAACGCCGTGGATAACCGAAGGCAGCAACCAGAAGAGTGCAGGTATTGGCAAGAGACTCGATATCAGGAACATATTAGGACGAATTCTCATGACCCAACTCCTTGGACCAACGGCCGGTAACAAGCTATGTCAATTGAATATAGCTCTTCGGTATGTGACGATCATCACGCCGAGGGGTGATTAGGGCAAGGGGAGAGCGCCTCAAGTCTTGGTTACTGTGGTGCTCGGAAAAGTGCCGGTCACGGGAAAGAAACGGCGTTGTGGGAAGTGTGCAAGGATTACTAATTGGTTTCACTTGACCGTCTGACGCTTCTCGTGCACTGACAAATAACTCGAAGAGGCTCCGGCCACACCGGAGCCTCTTCCCAAAAGCTGGTCAGTAAGGCACCTCCTCCGGCTGAGCGTCGATTGGCACGCTCTCGCGCACTTCGTCTTTCTTGGCGCGGTTGAGCTTGCGGATGGAATCCGCCTTCACCTGCCAAGTCTTGAACGGCACGGTGATCTTGCTCTTGCCCTTGCCGAACTCTTTCTCGAAGGTGCTGCTCACGAGCGTGCCTTCGACGTAGATGTGGTCGCCTTTCCGCAGTTTCGTCGCGGCGTACTCGCCGAGGCCGTTCCAGGCGACGACGCGATGCCACTCCGTCTTGGAATGCCATTCTTCGTCGGCACCCTTCCAGGACCGCTGAGTTGCCAGCGAAAGAACCGCGTACTTGCGGTCTGACGCCTTGACGGACTTGTGCTCCGGGTTTTTGCCGAGATAACCGATTAAATGGACTACGTTGATGTGCATGACTTCTGCTCCGTTTCTGCCCTTGTAATTGGGGCACCCGGAAGCGAGTGGATACTGCTCCCAAGGCGAGCGGCTGCTTTTTGGGAGGGACACAAGAAATCTTCGGCGTCGTTTCAAGAGATTTGTTGGGAGGAACCGGAAAAGCAGAAGCCGCGAAGCTGCAGGGCGCAGGAATTATCCCGAAGCCGTGCCCAATGGAGAGGGCGAGAACGGAAGCAATGCACCGAAACTGACCCAACTTGAGTAATGAGCCACGGGGCAACAGGGAAAAAAGGGGATAGGGCCCACAAACTTCCCTACCGCTGATGAGGTAGGTGCCGCGAAGAATCACTCCAGGATGGCAGCCGGGTGATGCAGGCCCCAGCGAGTATGCGGAAAGCCGGCATTATCGAAAGTGATGAGAACCTTAGAACGTCGGGGATATTCACTTAAAGAGCCCACGGTTATCGTTCAAGACTAACTGGCCTCCCGACGTGCGCCACTCATTCACAATCAGCAAATGGAGCAGAATTCCTTCGAACAGGTTGACACTAGAACACGCACGGTCAAGATGTTTTTTACCCAAAGAGTAGAGCCCCGAATTCTTCGAGTAATACGCTTTTCCTGTTATTATCCGCAATAGTAACGGATGTTTCTAGGACAACAGGTCGTGAATCGCAATTTCCTACTCAAAGCAGAGTTTTGGAACAAATAGGCTCAATTGAGTAGCGGCGCTGGCAGGCAACCCGACATGGCCGTTAGCCTCAGACAAAACCTAGTAACTCTCTTCTCCCGGATGTTCCCGAAGACCAGGGACATCGAGGTCTGCGTTGATTCCACAGCGGATGAAAGTAACATCTACGTCGATGTGAGTCTTCGTCATAGCGGTACAATCTATCGCTTTCAGGATCTCGGCAAAATTCCTGCCCGGATTCGCGTCGGGAACCGCTATTTTCGTGTTTCGCAGAAGAACAGACAGACCCTGGCCCAGTTAGCAAATTTAGACCCGCGGTTTGACTCCCAACGGGGATTTGTTTTTCCGGAGAGAGATGTTCCCGAAATACTCAACTATCTTCGCCCGAAAGCAAGCGTCGAGTTTTCAAAATTGGCGAAGCGAATCCATGTCGATGAAAAACCACTGGAGTACGAACACGAGGTTTCCCAAACCCAGGAAGAAGAGGTAGAGGTCAAGGCATCGTTGGTTTCGGCTGATTCTCGTCTTCGCGTTGATGCGCCGGGGAATGCAAAATTCCTCGAAAATTCCAGATACGTCCATGCGCCGAACGGATACTTTCGAAAACCGCAAGAAGAACAATTTAAGACCCTCAGTGTGGATGTCGGAAAGACGAAGCTACATGGTGATCAGATTCCTCTCTTTCTCTTGCACGATCTGAAAAGAATTCAATCTGAGCCAAGAAGTAAAGTGGCGGATAGAGTTAAATCACAGAAAGTCGTCGCGCAACAATTTCAACCGAAGGTGTCGCTCCAAGTGGATGGACCGTGGATTTGGTTTGATGTCCGATACGAAGCGGAAAAGTATAGAGTGGGATACCAGGAAATGGAAAGGCTCGATCCGTCCAGAGAATTTCTTCGACAGGGCGAGACATGGATTCAGGCAGACAAGAAAACCCACGCCCGTGTATCTGACCAAATCGAGGAGATTCCAGAAGTCGAGGCAGTAGAAGAGAGGTTTCGTACCCGGACTTACCACTTTGACGAGGTGCAATCTCTCCTCGAGCGGGTTGCCAGCATCGACATTTCTGAAGCATATGCTCAGTTTAGAAAGTCGCTTGAGGATTTCTCCCAGATTCAGGAGCACCCTCTTCCCTACAACTTGAAGGGCGAATTGCGCATTTACCAGAAGCACGGTTACGACTGGCTAGCGTTCCTTGAAAAGTACGGCCTAAATGGGATTCTTGCTGACGAAATGGGTCTTGGCAAAACGGTTCAAGCGCTTGCAAAGCTACTTGATGCCCATGCGAATGGGGAACGCACCACTTCCTTGGTAGTTTGCCCTCCGTCCGTGCTCAGTTCTTGGCAGGACGACCTGAGGAAATTCGCCTCCCCCGTTGAGTTCCGTACTGCATTGTACGTTGGACCAAACCGGCAGAGAGTTTTGAACGAGCGTGATAGCTACGACGCGGTTTTAACCACGTACAACATCGTCACCCGGGACATCGAGATTCTCTCGAAGGTGAAGTGGAAATACGTAGTTTTAGACGAAGCGCAGAAAATCAAGAACGTAGAAACGGCCACGGCGAAGTCTTCAAAGCGACTAATAGGGGAACACAAACTAGCACTCTCGGGTACACCTATTGAGAACAGGCTGAGCGAACTGTGGTCTATTTACGATTTCTTAATGCCTTCGTATTTGGGAACTCAGACTTACTTTCGCGACAAGTTTGAAGTTCCTATCATGAAGAGGGGTGACCGTCGAGCTCAAGATACACTGCGCAAGAGGGTCAGCCCATTTAAACTCAGGCGGGAAAAAACACTCGTTGCCAATGAACTCCCCCCGAAGATCCCAATGGATCGGTATTGTGAACTGACACCCGAGCAGGCTCATCTTTACAAACGTTTTGCGACGGAAGAAAGAAACAGAATCGCAAAACTCCAAGGCGACAGGTTTCGAATTGACACCTCCATTCTGACAGCGATTCTGAGGCTCAAGCAGATCTGCTGCCATCCTGCGCTCGTCACGGGCGATTCTTCTGAAATTTACGGCAGGTCAGGCAAGCTAGAGGCGTTCGTCGAAGTTCTTGACGAAATTGTTGAAAACGAGGAAAAGGCACTTGTGTTTAGCCAATTTACAGCGATGCACTCGATTTTGAGGCGGGTTCTAGACGACAAGAAGCTGCCACATTTCTATTTAGACGGTTCGACACCACTTCAAGAGCGAGCGAGGTTGAAGGAGGCCTTCCAGCGGGGTGAAGTCCCATTTTTTCTAATAAGTCTTCAGGCGGGGGGCCTTGGCATGACGTTGACGGAAGCAAACTGTGTGGTTCACTACGACCGGTGGTGGAATCCTGCCGTAGAGGATCAGGCCACGGACCGGGTGCACCGAATTGGCCAGAAGAAGACGGTAAAGGTCTTCAAGATTCATACTGTTGGCACTATCGATGAGAGAATTGAAAATCTGCAGAGCAAGAAAAAGGACCTCTTTAATGCTGTTATTGAAGTTGACCAAATGCGTAAGGAAATTACGAAAGAGGAGCTACTCGCCCTGTTTGCTACGCCTTCGGAAACTGGCCGGCGCAATGGAAATTGATTGCGTGCGGTCTGCTGCAGTGTGGCTACGTGGCCGTTGACGCGAACCGACCCATTTCCATCTGATCTACCCTCCGATTCAATGAGACACTTTATAAACCATCATACGAACCAAGGAGAATACTTCTCGCTGCATCGGTCGTAATCGGCATCGACAGGATGTTGCTTCCTCTTTGCTTCGGAAACAACAGATTGAAGCGGAGGCCCGCTTCAGCGGGCCTCCGCAAATATGATTTAGTCACTCGGCGTGATAGCGGAGAGAATCTCAGCGCTGGCGCGTTGCACGTGATCCAATGATTCTGCCAAAGTCTCCTTGTCGCCGGAATAGAGGTGAATGTAATCAGCGGAATTCTCTGCTTTGAGGCCGATAGCTTCGCAGACGACGAATGCAACAGCTTCTGCCTCTGTCTCGCGGACGCGCTTCGTTGTCTCGGTGCGGCGCCCCTGCATGTGAAGAAGGCTGTGCGCTGCCTCATGGGCTAGAGTGGCGTATTCCTCCGCCGCGGACTGTCCGGGCAGAAGCACGATCTTTCCAGGCGAGCATTGCCCCTGCGCCGGATAAATGGTGTCTGAGTATTCGAGTTGAATGCCGCGCTCTGCGATGAATTGCTTCAGTTTTTCCGTGTATCCAGCCGGGTCACCCTGCGCAGAGCCAAGCTCAGAAAGCGGTTTTCCCTCAGTGTCCATCTGATCGAAAACATAAACTGCACGAAAGTACATAGCGGTTTTGCCCTGATCTTCTTCGGAAGTGGCTTCTTCCTTGTTTTTGCGAAGCACAACTGGCGCGAGGATCATGATTCCCTTCGCGCCCTTTTTGACGTTTCTGCCAAGCTGCTTCCAAGTATGGAAGCCAGCTACGCGAGTCGCGTCCGGCCTTTGCGATACGATGAGAATCAGGTTATGCAACGAATAGCGATGGAACCTCGCCATCGCTGCAAGATAATTTCTCAACGTCTCACTGTGGCCCCTTTCCAGAGCCTGGCTGAGCTCGTCGATGGCCTTGCCGGCGATTTGTTTTGCTTGCTCGACTTTCATGACTGTCCTCCTGTTTCGGGGAGTTCTTGCTCCCTTCACCCCAGCCAGAGGGAGCAACGACCCGAAACGGGGACACCAGCGGAGAGGTGCCTGCGTCAAGGTCGGAACGAGTGGCACGCCGAGTGACACAGACTTTTTGCGGCGGGAGGCGTGCTAGTGGAGACCGTCGCTACGCAGCGTGACGCGGGCAACTCGAAGCGGACAAGCAGGAGAGCGAAAAGAAGTCGCTGAAGACACTATCGTTCAGAAGGCTTGTTCAGACGGACCGACAGGAAAAAGCTCCAGAATGTGTAGCGTTCCTGACCAGGGACCGCGGGCGCAGGAATTGGCTCGAAGCAGTGTCCAGGGAAATGCGTGGCATGAAGAAGAGAGAAACAAGTCAAGCACCCGATCGCGGCTTAGTTATGTTCACGAGCCAGAACGGCACCCAACACGATGGGTATGGCATCCGCGCTGGAAAACAACCAAAGGTCGTCCGTGTCGGCAAGGGCCTCCAGAAGATCGGCCACCTGGTCCGGCGTCGCTTCGGGGGCTCCTGGGCCTTCGACTATGCCCCAGACCAAGTAACGGCTGCCCTGGCGTCTTGGGCGCGCAGCACGATACGTGCGCAGCTGTGGGATAGTCATTTCGTAGCCTTGGCGTCCGCTCTTCGCTTCAACGATGAGACCGTCGAATCCGCCCTGCGCCGTGTCAAAGTCAAACGCAAGATCAACGCGCCGCGGCGTGCTAACCTGAAACGCGCGAACTGCTGATGCAAGACTTCCAGCGTATTCACGTGTAGCCAGGATCGCGTCTCGGTCTAACGACTGCTGGTAATAGCATGTGGTTCCATCAAGTCGGATCGTATTGTCTTCCATTTCCGCGTTCAACCAACGGAGTTCGTTCGGAGCAGGTGATACGCACCGGGCAATGCGGACCAAACACAACAGCTCGAATAGTTTTTCGCGTTCGGATGGCAGAGGGATCCTGTCTAGCTCCTCGGGCTCAAGGATGGAGCGCAGAGATTCTGCTACAACGTCCCGCAACAAAGGCCAGCGCGATCGCTTCGCCGTATGCGCCCAGCGACGTAATTGATCTGGCGTTGCATACCCCGGTTCCTCTAGTGGCAAACCCGACCAATCGATGTGCTGTTCGATGCCCACATTGTGCGCGTACTCGAGCCATTCCTGGGAGATCCAACGCGCCCAGCCGCGGAGTGCTCCCATTTCGTCTTCACCGAGGCCGACGCCCGACGAGCGGACGACGAACTCTGGGGGGAGTCGACGCGGCCCGCGGGCGAAGGTGTAGCCCCAATCCACTATGCCGTCAGGGCGATCACTGAAGCGAAGTCTAGGGTTAAAAGTCCTCTTCAGTCCCCTCGCCTTTCGGGTTACCTCATCCCAATTCTGAGCGAGTGGGCCACCAAGCGGGGCGTACTGTTTTCCCTCGAAAATCCACCAGCGCCGGACCGGGGCGTGCGTAAGTTCTGATATTTGTGGAGGCTTAAGCGTTTCGATCCGAGTCTTTGAAGAAAGGCGCCCGAGCAGGTAGTCACGGACTTCGGCAGCCCATTGATTTTCCACTGACTGGCTCAGGTTTTCGCTAGAAACTTGCGCAGAGCTTCCTCCCATGGTCTTGTTCTCCCCAGTGTTCGTAGAGACCCAGCCAACAAGTCACGGGCGCACTCAAGCGGAGTGGATTGAGCAACTAGGGCGTCAAGCTGGCCTTCGACCCACTTTTGAACGAGCGAGAAGTAAGCAACTCCAAACGGCAGTCTGTCGTCATCTGCAGCTTTTGAAAGTAGCTTGAGCTCGCGCACCACCTCGAAGAAACTCGCGACCGCTTCAGAAGCCGCTGCGCGCCGCTCGTCGTCAAGCGGCTCGACGCCATCAATTCCTAGGTATGTCAGCACCTCATCACGTGACGCGCCTTGCAGTTCGATTCGCTGAAACCTCCTTGCGAGCCCCTCGCTGATTGGAAAGACTATATCGTCGAGAGTTGTATCGTTGACTGTAGCGAGAACGCGAAAGCGGGGGCTGGCCTCAATACAGGTGACACCAGGCAGTCCCGCGGGAGCGACTAGCTGCACACTTCCACTTAAGAGCGGGTACAACTCTCCAATGCAACGGTCGAGGTCCGCGCGGTTCATTTCGTCCAGCACGAGGGCGGCATTCCGGAGACGCCATACGTCGCCATCCTTGGTAGCAGGATCAATGAAGATGCCGGCGTGTGCACTGTAAGTTCCGTCCTTCATCGGCATCAAACCGCCTATAGTATGGAATGGGGACCATGCGGAGTTTCCAACCGTTGTAAGAGGCGCGGCTTCCGTGGGCATCACTTCAGGTAAGACTTCGAGCCCCTTATCCCATGCGTACCCCACAAACTGCGCCAGCGTCGTCTTCCCGGTACCAGGAGCACCTGCGAACAGAACGTGCAAGCCCACTTTAAGATAGGCAAGCGCTCGCTCGCCGTGGGGTCGTAGGGCCGCTGGCAGCCGCTTCAATAGCGCTTTCCCCGTCACAGGGGCGTGGTCGTCTTTTGCCATTGTTGGTGCTATGCCTGTTACGTTCGTCGGGCCAACCGTGCTCACTTCGGGTGGAGTGCCGGCGTGTTCCCAGAACACTTTGCTGTCGAGGAGAAGGTGTAAGGCAACCATCGCAGCTTCGCGATCAGCCAGCTGCTTGCATTCTGCTTTTGCGATCGTGTCTAGCTCCGGGCAGAGCTCCGTGTCTAGGAGTCGGTCAGCAGGATCGGCGGTGTGCTTTTTCAATTTCGGCGAGTCTATCGTCTCGAGTTCTACGCGCGTACTAAGTGGTCCATTCGAGAGCGTGCGGAACAGAGCTGCTAGGCGCTCGATCATGTGCGGATTCTCAAGGAGCCAAGCCGCCGTGGATTCTCCTACTTTTTGCGTTAGATCATATGCATTCAGAGCTTCGGGCACGCTAAACCAATCGCGGTACACTTCCGCGAGTTTGTTATAGAACGGAGCGCGGTAGAGATTCAGAAATCCATATACCTCGATTACCGGAGCGATCTCGGAGCGGTCACGGGGCTCTTGGTCCTCGTCGTCTCTTCCTAATACTTTGAACGTGGTTGCTAGCGGCGTCGTCCCAGTGACCCATCTAAGCGCGGCATCCAGGATGTCATCCGTAGGTGTGTTCTGCAGGATTGGGGCAAACTCTTGTGCTCCCGCCCGCACATAGGCGTTAGTCGTCGTCCACAAATTCGCGTACCCAAAGAAAAAAGCCTGTCGACGCCGAAGCTCATCCTCGGACTTAGCACCCAAATACCCGAACCAGGGAAAGCGGCGTTTGAAACCCCTTTCCCAATCTTCGGTCGTCGAAATTTCGGTTAGGAAACGCGCAATGTCCTCTGCGGCTGTGGCTTCGATCTTCGGCCACACTTCGCGGAGCTGCTTCCAAGCCGGTATTGGTGCGAGTCTGCTGGCGTGCTCCGCGAGGGTAGCGCAGATTTTGTCGAATCCGCCGACCTGGTCATATTCGACGCCAAAATACGACACCACTCCCTCAGATCGAGCGTTGTCGAAGTGCTGGAGGATGCGTAGGCCCACAGACCGCAGCGCTGAGGCTGGCGCAAAGCGGCCAGTCCAGCGATCCGCTAGGTAGGCAACAGCGAGGCGGCGTTCCGGTGGGCGCCAATATTCGCGCCGGGCATCGAACGCGAGGCGGTATCGCTCCGCCATGCGCAACCCACCGCGAATACACTTAAGAACTTCGATGTTGTGCGAGACGGACTTTCGGGTTTCGAGGCTCTTGTCATACAGATCGAGCAGCGAACCAAGGTCGATTTTAGTAGTTCGGTCGGTCACAATAGGCTTACGCAGATTGTACCTAACGAACCATCCATCGCGGACCTAAAATTTGCTTGCAAGAGCTATGCCAGCAACATGCGGCCCAAAACAATGAGACCGCGTTGAAAAGCGCGGCCTCTGTTCCTTTTTCCAAGTGCTGTGCCTTTATCTCGACGGTTTGCGACCTGGAGCGTTGCGCTGTTGGGCGGCTAATGCCGCTGGTTTCTGGGATGCTTTGCTTTCGTCGTTCTCTTTGGCTTTCGGTCTCGACACTTCCGCTCGGACTGCTGCGGATACTTTTGCTACCTCGACCTTGTAGCGTTCAGCGGTGCTTGCGAGGTTCGAGTCTTTCGATAGGGACTGCCTAGGATTGTAGCCGGGGCAATACAGGTCGGAGACGAGAGCGCAGACAACGAGGAAACGGTTGAGGTCGGCGGCCTTCATGGCTTGCACGGCAGCCGCCGCAATCTTTTGGTAATCCACAGTCTGAACGCCCCATGAAGTTTTGCTCTTTTTTTCTTCCCATGCGTATAGCTTGGAAAGGCGGCGATGATTGTCATGACCCAAACGACGGAAGTAGTCGAGGGCTACCATCTCCAGGTCTGGCCGGGACAGAACGTCCGGCAGCTTCTTTCGGATGGCTTCGAGGACGCGTACCCGCGACAGCTTCTCGACGCGTTCAGCAAGCACCTCTTTCTTGCGTTGGGCTTGCTCCTGCGGCGTCGGCTGGTAACGGGTCACACGATTGTGAACGTCACATTTTTCGGTCTGGCAGAGATAGAAGATGCTGCCAGCACTCTTGCCGTCAATGAGAACGGCGGCTTTCGTGTTGGGGCACTCCCCTTTTGTTTTGGCCTTCCGGTACTGCCCTTCAAAGAGCACGTCTTTGGCATGGCCATTTGCCTGCCATGCGAGAGCCCGTGAAACGCGCACAGCCTTCTCGCCTTTCTCCTCAAGCGGCTTCACATGAATTTGCACGAGTGCTTCGACCTTGGCTCGGTAGCACTCGCGATCCGTGCAAATGGACTTCTGCCGGACTTCGGGAAAGAGAAGTGGATTGCTGCCCGTTCTTTTTGGGCAACGAGCGCACGCTCTCGCGTGTGGTAGAAGCGTTTCGTCCTGCGGGTCAAACGGCGCGTTCGTGAGGTCCAGATGGATTTCCCGCTCAATCCATGCGCGTAGCTCCCGAACCGTGGTCGCCTCGGCCTTCCTGTCTTTCAAGATGGCGGCGGCGTTCCTGTGTTGCGGGAAGCATTCCTGCAGAGCGCGGCGCTGGTCATTCGGTTGCAGCCGTGCGATTTCAAACGCATGAGCAACTGTTAGCTTGTCTTCATAGAACGCTTGCCTTGCTTCGGGAATGAGTTGAATCAAGCGTAGTCGCCCGTTCACGTATGCTGGCGATCTGCCAACTCGGGCAGCAATACTTTCAACGGTGTAAGTGTCGGGTTGAAGTTCGATGAGGGCGGCGTACCCCTGCGCCTCATCGAGCGGATGCACGTCCACGCGCTGCACGTTCTCGATGACCTGTAGCTCTAATGCTTGAGCGTTGGTCAATTCGCGCACAGTCGCGGGGATGCTTTCGCGCTTTGCGAGTTTGGATGCTCGGTATCGGCGTGCCCCGGCCACAAGCTCATACGTGTCCGCTTCCCCTTCGGGAAGCGGACGCAAGAGAATTGGTTGGAGGACGCCGTGTTGTCTGATGTTGTCCGCGAGTTCCGCCAGCTTTGCTTCATCGAAAAAGTGTCGCGGGTTTGTTTTGGATTCGCGGATTTTCGCCAACGGAATGTCCTGAATAGATAAAACCACCGGGGGTACTGCTTTCGTTCCACTTGCTACCATTGTTGCGCTCATTTCTATTCGTCTCCTTTTCTCAGAATTTGTTTGCGTTTAATACTCATCAGACAACAAGAGCGTGGTCACAGAGCGGTCTGATTCGGTGATAATCCACAACTTGTCGTCAGCGTGTGTGCGATAGGCGCTCAAGAGCCGGAACCCGTGCTCTAGGCTGTAGTCGTTTTCCTTGCGGTCCTCGTCGGACAAATCGCCCCACTCGCGGTTGACATGGCGCGCGAGGAACTCGCCCGGCTGTTGGCCTGCCTTCTTAAGCGCGGCCAAAGCGCCCGGTGTTGCGACGATCTGGCCGAGTTCAAAAGCAGGTTGTTTGTTGATTTGGTTCATTTGAAAAACTCCTTTCGCTGGTTTCGTTTTTTGCTTCTTAGAGGCACCGCAGAGAGCGGTGCATTAAAAGCAAATGCCCTTCCTGGCGGGGCGAGGCGCCTGGCCGTCCGCGCTGTCAAGGGCGCGCATTGTGCGTTTATCGGAGCGAAGCGGGAGACCCTTGACAGAAGAAGCGGGCGGTCCAGGCGCAGGTTTTCAGCAGGAAGGGCAGGAGTGCACTGTAATGGCACGTTGGAGCACAGAAAACTGTCGGAGACTCATCAGTCACGAGAACTAAACGCGCTGTTCAGAAATCAAGTGGCGCTTGAAGGAGAAAGCATTCGCAGTGTGGCGGAGGGCAAATTGTTTGCTGTTACTCGTTATCTTTGAGCTAAATGAACCGGATGCGATATACCCCCTGACAGCGTAGGATACAAGCTGGAGATTTCGGATGGCTACCAAACCCCCAGACCACACAATCAAATTGTTTGAGGTGCACATCGAACATTTTCGATGCTTGAAACGCGCAGTGGTTCGGTTGGATGACTTAACTGTCTTGGTCGGCCAAAACAATTCCGGTAAGACGAGCTTTCTAGATGCACTTGCCTTGGCGGTGGGTATGGGAAGGCGTCCGTTCTCTGCGGAGGATATGTTTTTGGATTCGAAGGAGAGTGTTGTTCCGAAGGGTAGGGTGCTAACGATTGACATTCTGATTCGTCCCGTGGATTTAAAGGGTGAGGTCATTCCAACGTTTCCGGCAGGAAGCTACTGGCTCACGCTGTGGGGGAACGGAATCTCCCAGGATAAAGAGGACCACGATTTTGTAGCCGTGAGAACCCAAGCGAAATGGGACAAGAACGAGGGGGATTACATTCTAGAGAGGAGATTTCTAGGAGAGTGGCCCGAGGACCCAACGACGTGGGATGGGGCGAAGACAAAAGGGGAAGTGGGTTTTATGGGGATTGAACCTCTTGCCCTTTTCCTAATGGACGCTAAACGCGACATCCATGAGGATATGTTGGCCCGCGGTTCGTTTTGGCAGAAGCTTGTCTCGGACTTACGGCTGACGGACAAACAGATCGCGTCATTGGAGAAGCGGCTGAGCAAGCTGAACGCCGATATCATTTCTGCTAGTAAAGTGCTACGGCACGTTCAGACGAACATTGACGACGTGCATCTCGCGTTAGATTCCGCTAAAGGGGCTGTGTCGATCACACCGACGGCCCGGTCCTTACGTGATCTGAGCCGGGGTATGGATGTCACTTTTGCCACGCGGGGGTCTCAAGCGTTTCCGATCGACCGTCATGGTATGGGCACACGTAGCCTAGCAACCATTCTCACTTTTCGCGCGTATACCCGCTGGCGGGAGCAAGAGAAGAAAGGAAAGGCCTTCCATCCATTGTTAGGGTTGGAGGAACCCGAAGCGCACTTACATCCGCAGGCCCAGCGCGCGTTGTTCCGAATGATAAAGGAGTTTCCCGGACAGCGCATCATCAGCACTCACTCACCTTACATTGCGGCTGAGGCGGAGATCTCTCAGTTCCGATATTTTCGGAAGACGGGCGCGGAGACTCAGATCAAGAGCATAGATACAGCGAGTCTCAGTGAGGATGATCTTCGGAAGGTGAACCGCATGGTGATGAACACCAGGGGCGATCTAATTTATGCGAGCGCGCTCATTCTGGTAAGTGGGGAAACGGAAGAACAAGCGTTACCCGTACTTGGAGAATATTATTGGAAACGCCATCCGAATGACCTCGGCTTGAGTGTGCTCGGCGTGGGCGGAGATGGAGCATATTTGCCATTTCTCAGGCTCGCAAAGAGTTTTTCGATTCCATGGTTTATCTTCTCAGATGGCGAAACCGACGCGCTTGAAAGGGTAAGGGCAGCCGTGGAGGAGATTGGTGAAGCATGGCCGTGCAGCAGGGTCTATGAGATTCCCGGCGGCGTGAACTATGAGAAATACATCGCGACAAACGATTATCGAGATGCTCTCATAGGGATGATAATTGCGCTCGAAGCCAAAAGCGAGCAGCACAAGAAGGCAAAGGAAATTGAATGGGCTGGGTTTCAGGACCCTTTGCAGAAAATAGTTGATTACATGACTGGCAACAAAACGAAGTGTGCGAAGCGCGCGGCTCAAGCGATTATCGGTATCGCGGACGAGAAGCTGAGAATTCCCAAAAGGGTGAGAGAGCTATTTGAGGACCTAGGAAAAGAGTGTGAGCTGAAAGGGAGATCAAGCAAGTGAGTAGCCTCAGACTTTCTGCAGTCCAGCGCAGGGTTGTTCAACACGGCGAAGGAGCGTTACTCGTTGTGGCAGGCCCTGGTTCGGGGAAGACGCGAGTGCTTACCGAGCGCGTAAGGCGCATCTTGTTGGACAGCTCCGAGCATTTCCGCATTCTGGCTTTAACCTTCACAAACAAAGCGGCCAATGAAATGAAAGATCGACTGACAGGCACCCCCGCAGTGGAGGAGAGGACATTTGTCGGGACCTTGCATAGCTTCTGCATGGAGGTGCTGGGGAATAGAGGTTCTCATTTCGGGATCGATAGACTGCCGAACATTTTTGAGTCCTTTCAAGATCGCAAGCAGGTGCTACGTGAGGTGATTGCGGAGGACCCTGAGCTGCTTCACTTGCTCAAGGAGAGAGGAGACCTGAAAGAGCAGGAGAAAACCTTGGCGAAGTGGTTGGAGAAGATTGGCGCTGCGAAGAACAGCTTGCTTGTCCCCGAAATGATCGAGGACCGTCTGACGAAAAGAATATACGAAATCTACGATGACGGACTACGCGCATGCAATGCGCTGGATTTTGATGACTTGCTACTGCTGACGTATCGATTGTTTCTTGAAAGGCCCGGCATCGCCGATTTTTACCGGCGGCAGTATCGATATATCTGCGTCGATGAGGCACAAGACCTCAATGAAGCGCAGTATCAGGTACTTCGGGCGCTGTGCGGAGATGCATTTCGAAATGTGATGATGGTGGGCGACCCGAAGCAAGCAATTTTTGTTTGGAACGGTGCTGACCCGAAATATCTAGACCTGTTTGAGAAGGATTTCGGTGCCAAGAAAATCTCAATGACGGAAAACTTCCGTTCTTCTGGAGCCGTTGTAGACGCGGCGCGGGCGCTGGACCCGGAATACAGATTGGAGGGGCAACTGCCAATTCGGGGAGATGTGAAACTGCTCATAGGTGAGAACGAAGAAGACGAGGCACGTCAGGTGCTTAATTACATTGATCAGCTGATGAAGGATGGCCATCCTGACGTCGAAGACCCAATTACTTTGAACAGTTGCGCTCTTCTGGGCAGAACTCGGTACGTCCTTGGCACCGTCGAATCGGAAATCAAGAAGAGAGGATGGGTATATTACAAGCAGGTCTCCTCCCAACACGAAAGTGAGTCCTCCCTCTTGAGGGACTTCGAACTCTGCTTGAAAGTGTTGGGGAACCCGCGCGACCAGTTGCACCTGGGGATGCTTGTAAAGAACTGGGACATCGAAGGTGTCGATGTGAGTTCATTTCGGCCAAAGTCAGGCCTAGATGTCCTGCATAATCTCCAGAAGAGGACGGATAGGGCGGAGACAAAAGTGATTGTAAAGGCCGTTGATCAGATGAACTGGAGTGAGAGTGATTTTCGGTTTCTGAATGCGTTGGATTTTTTAGCTCGTTACGCAAAGAAAAAAACAAAGGACGAAGACCGAGCGCTCATTTTGCAAGATATTCGTGTTTGGCGGCAACATTGGGATGCATTTATCCGTGCGGAGCAGGGTGGAAGCCATAATGTTCCGTCTTTCTTGAGCCAGGTTGCCCTAGGAGCAACGCAGCAGCCGAAGCAGGATGGCCTGGCGTTACTGACAATCCATTCTGCGAAGGGGCTTGAATTTGACGTGGTGATCGTTATGGGTATGGCGGAAGGAACGTTCCCAGACTATCGCGCTACAGGGAGTGCTTTGCAAGAAGAGAAGAGGAACGCTTTTGTGGCAATTACACGTTCCAAGAGATTGCTCGCGCTTTCATATCCGGAAACAAAGGTAATGCCTTGGGGAGACATGCGAAGCCAAAAACCTTCCAGGTACTTGGAGATGATTGGCTTGCTCGCAAATGACTAGGCGAGCGGCGACATGGGGGACTTTGACTCTGCGTCCGGAATGCTATCGTTTCGGTCGTTGGTGTATTCCGACTGCTTTTCTGATTGCGTCCATATGGCGTTGCGCGGGCGCATCTGCTTCAACCTGTAGCTGTGCGATTTCTTCGTCCAGGCCAAGCTTGAATTCTCGGTTTACGATTGCCAGCAAGAGGACCATTAGCAGGGATGCCATATTTGCCGCACCGGTACTCAAATTCTTCCAAGCGATCGGCCCGGCCTCTATTTTGCCGCCCCTCGCGGTTTCATAAGGCTGACCATGCGCAATTGCCGAAGCGCGCCGGTAATATCTATCGTAAATGCCGGGTTGAAATTCGGCCTCGATAAAGGACTGTTTGGTTTGCATCTTGTGCCAGCGGTCTTCCTTGAACTCCGCCCATAGTTCTTGAAACTCCTTTTCCGTGGCCGCAATCGTAGGGGCCAGGCGTTCTTTTAGCGCAGGTACTTCAATTACGCGCATCATACGCAATTCGGTAAGTCTCCCGTGCTTTAGAAATTCGGTAACTTTGTTCCGGTGCTTCGCGAGGATGATCGCGCTGGCGGTGACTTCGAAGAGAGTGCGCAGGAGGGCCTCAGCTGCCAGCCCGTTTTGGCCTGAGCATACCTCAAGTAGTCCGTTATAGATGTTAGTTGCAAACGCGATTTGAGCTTGGACTGCATGAAAATGGTTGTCCTCGGTTTTTTGTTGACTGACCCGTGTGGCTAGCTCAGTTATGGCAGTCCAGTGATCGGTCGTCATGACAGGCGGCCCCGCGCCGGGCGGCGAATCGGCTATAGCATTCTATAGCATACGGCTCGCGGTGTTTGTGAGTTGGCAGGAATAAAATCAGTGTTGAACTTCATCTGGCTTTAGAAGTGCCGAACTGGCCGCCATCGAGCGTTATCATTGGTGCTCAACTGAAGCTGATGCATAATACTGTCGGGAATTGAACCTAGGTCATCTGAATTTTGGCAAAAAAGAAAGATCCCGCCGCCGTCAAGCTTGGACGGAAGGGTGGGAAGGAGATCGCCAAGCGAGGCTCGGAATACTTTAGCCAACTGCAAGCTAAGCGTAAGAAGCGCAAAGGCGGCCGGCCTCCCAAGTCCAAGAAATCCCACTGAAAAGTCTATTGTAAAACAACGAGCGCTCGTTGTATTATGTACACATGCTCGAATCGTATCCAACCACTATTCGGGCGCGAAACCACCTAAGAGAGCTTGCGGGAGATTTCGTTAGGTCTAAAGTCGGTTCAATTCGTCGCTTGTGCCCGCAGGAGGTGATATCAGCGTGATTATCGGAGATCGTTTGCGTGAAATGCGTGAGGCGAAGAAGCTTTCGCAAGGGGATATTGAAAAACGGACTGGCCTGCTTAGATGCTACATTTCTCGCGTCGAAAATGGGCATACGGTCCCCGCTGTCGAGACTCTCGAGAAGCTAGCTCGGGCACTGGAGGTCCCGCTTTACCAGCTCTTTTATGATGGGGAGGAGCCACCCAGACTGCCGAATCTTCTCAAGCGGAAATCCTCAGACGATATTGTCTGGGGCACGGCGGGGAAAGATGCACGCTATCTCAACAAGCTTCGGCGTCTGTTGGCCAAATCGGAAGAAGAGGATCGCAAACTGCTTCTGTGCATGGCCCAGAAAATGGCCGGGACGACCTCACGTCGTGCAGCGGCTAGCAACTAAATGAGCGCAACAGGGTTTAATGCCGATAGCTTTGGGTTCAATAAGAAGGGATTCATAGCCACACAGAAGTGGGGCTGCAAGGGGTGACAAGATGGACTTGCGCTGCCCGAAATGCAACAGCACCGATCTCAAGAAGGTCTCGTTTGCATATCAGGAGGGGCTTTACCGCGCAGACGCACGTACTCGTCTGAGTGCTGCTTTGGTCGGGGGAAGCGGGCCGGACCTCGTAGTTGGCCGTGCGACCACACAAACATCCCACCAATCTGCCCTTTCTAAGCACCTGAGCCCTCCGGCAAAGTGGTCCTATCTGAAGGTCGGCTCTTGGTCCGCCCTGGCGTTTTTCTGTGTCGGCTGGCTAGTCTTCTACGTCAACACAGTGAGGACGAATTCCTCGACGGTACTCTCGCCTCCGTTGACAGCTTTCGGTTTTATTTCCGGCGCGATCTTCGTTGTGGCGCTGCTTCTTGCTTGGAGTCACAACCACAGTTCCTACCCTCGGAAGTATGCTCAGTGGGACCATTCTTTCATTTGCGTACGCTGTGGGGCAATCACTCAAGAAGAATTGGACCCTGTCGACCCTTCCTGAGCCGAACTCGACACCGAGAAGTTGGAAAGTAGAACAAACTTTGCAATCACTAGGGTAGAGGAGGCTGCACTTTGACTTAGAATTTGACTGCCTGTCCCTTCATGAAGGCAAGCGTGTTGGTTTCTGAAACCGAATCCTCGGGAATCAGAAAATAGGACCAAGGCTTTCCACCTTGGTTCTCGGTCGCGACTCGGCACCATTCGATGGCTGCTTTGGCCTTCCCCTTCACTTCCTCCGTTGTCAGTTCGCCCTGTGCCTTGATCTCGACCAGGGCGCGGTCCGCCTCGGTCTCAACGATGAAATCAGGGTTGTAGTCGCCACCACGGTAAGAAATTGGCGTCTGGCCAACTGGCGGGCGAACCCATTTGAGAACTTCGCGATCATCTTCCAATGCAATTGCAAACCGCCGCTCCGTATCAGAATCGAAACCTGTCCTGTTAATCACGGACTTCTCAATCCCTCCAAACAAGAAACGCCGGATATTGCTCTTTTGGTCTGGCGGAACTCGAAGATCAACTTCGCCGTCCACCTGTCTTATGGACTTGGAAAAAGGCTTAAAGACAATAAATCCTGCTCGGATGCTATGGCGCACTTCTGTTTCGTCAAGCAGATGATTCCTTACTTGGCTCGCCAGGTCCTTCGCCATGACGCGCGCATATTGGTGGACCAATTTGCGCAGTTCCTCGTCTTTTTTTCCGGTCGCTTCGAGGTAATCGCCCGCCATTTGCAGCAAGCGGTCTTTATCTTCCGCGCCGTCGAATTCATCGACTTCGTCCAATAAACATGCGGCCAGATAAGAAACGGGCCTGTCGATCTCTTCCAGTTCGAGCACATCGCCCGTTTCCTGTTGGCCCGAAAGCAAATCTGCGGAGCGCATCCGCTGTTCGACAAGAGCAAAGTCGCCCGAGGGGGCAGGTTTGAAGGGAGCGAAGCCTATCTTGGGGTCAACGTAGGTGTGAATCTCAGGCACGTCGATCTGATATTTGAGAGCATCAATTTCGCTTTCGATGCGCTGGCGCAACTCCCGCGTGACTTTTTCCGCGTCAACAGGTATTGCTCGCTCTTCCGCAGAGGGGAACAGCCCAACCTGAGCCGCTCCAGTAGGCTGGCCTGCGGCTGCCACACTAGTCGCCCGTGCAGCCGCCAGTTCCTGAGATTGAGCCAGAATCTGGTCAATGAGCTTCTGGCGGCGGTCGCCTTGCAGGAGTTCGGTCGTCGAAAGCACCTCGCCCTTCCTCGCGATGCCTTCGAGGACGGTGGTTGTCTCTTGGGAGAAGAGAGTCGGCACTTCAACGGCCTTGAGGGGCTCAGGGATTTCTTTGCTCAAGTCACGCACGGGGTCACGGAAGATCTCAGCTCGCAAGTTCTTGGCAGCGAGAATCTCTTCATACTTGTCGTGGGAAACGATAGAAAGCCGGAGGATTTCTGGATCTTCACGGTTGAGTTGTTCCACCTGGGATTCGGTCAGGGGGAAAGGCAATCGAAGTCCGCGTCCGATGGTTTGCTCAGTCAAAATCTCCGATACAGAAGCCCTGAGCGGAACGATGGTACAGAGATTTGTAACATCCCAGCCCTCTTTGAGCATGGTGACGTGCACAACGATCTCGACGCTACTGCTAGGGCTTTCGACTTCTAGGAGGCGTGCGACGTTTTCGTCACTTTCTTCCTTACTGGCCGGCTTCGAGTGAATTTCAATCACCTTGCCCCGATACATTCCTCCATGAAAGTCATTCGATTCCAAATATTGCCGGACTTCCTTGGCATGAGCCGTGTCCCTCGTTGAGACCAATATGAACGGCTTGACCTTAGGGAGATGATTGGCATCGCAGAACTCAACCAAGTGCGCCTTGATCTGTTCGTGGAGATAAATGCCGTCCTTCAGTTTTAGCTCATCAATCTTCTGCTGGTCCGCGGCCGTCAGGTTAGTTCTAGTCACCACACGCGGCGACTTCACAAATCGTCCAACTGCCTCACCTAGACTGAACGAGTAGAGAACATTCCCCAGAAACTTGGGTGTGGCAGTGAATTCCAGCCCGAGGATCGGGTTTAGATTATTGATGGCTTTGAGCGAAGCAGGTGCACGATACCGATGACTTTCGTCCATGAGAACAACCAGGTCATCCATCTGGCGGAGGACGTTGGCAAAGCTGTCGCCCAGTGTCTCGTTGAAACGGTGAAACTTGAACTGTGGCCGCCCGACTTCGTCTTTTTCCGCAGCACTGAAAATCTTGCCGATGTTGAAAATGAAGACGTTTGGGTGTCGGTCCTGATCGAAAAGGGACCGATCTTTGTCAAACCGCAAGTAGTTGTCGCCGTCCCAGACTTCTGGCCGGGGAAAGTCTGAGAGCCCATTGAAAACATACTTCGGATGAGATGGTTGAAGTTCCGCCCGGAGCTTTTCGTAAATTGTGTTGCCGGGTGCGAGAATGAAAAAATTGCGATAGCCTCTCGTCTTCCAAAGATCGTAGATGCAGGCACCCATCAGACGTGTCTTGCCAACGCCGGTGGCCAGGGCAAAGCAGAAAGACGGGAATTCGGTGTCGAACTCCATGTTCTGAACATCACACTTTTCTCGCGCTACCTGGGAAACGTTTTCGAAACTCGTATGTTTGAATTCAACTGATTCCACAATTGCGTGAAACCGCGCGACCGATTCGCGCTGAGGAGCGCGCAGCGACATCCAGCGGGAGATCTGTTCGGCAAGACTCATTAGACTCTGCCTTCCTCAAACGTACATTTGGCCAGAAGGTCCCTCGGTATCTTCTTAATCTCAATGTTATCCGGCACCTTCAGTGCCGAAACCTTTCTCGTACAATAGACCAACAAAGCATCATCCTCGCTCAGTTCCTTACTCAGCGCATTGAGCTGCTTTTGGTCAAATAGTTTTGTAGTGACATACAAAAAGTGATGCTCACTTGAAACGCCGTGCCAACGATGATTCTTTGGGTATCTGTAATTCTCGATCTTGCAGATTGCCCGAATGAGCATTGCGGCGTCGTACTTGGGATTGATGACGTAGACGGCCTTGCTGTATGTTGAAAGGTCTCCGTCTCGTACCAGAAGTGTTTCCGCTAAGCGATAGAATTTGAATCCTCCGCCCCCCTTCCATTCGACGGCCTCGGTTATCCCGCCTTGGTCTGTGCCATCTACGACTTTCGTAAGCCGAGGAATGATGTGGGTGCGGCAGTGATTTCCAATCTCAACCATGATCCATCGTCGTCCCATCTTGTGCGCAACTGCTCCTGTTGTGCCAGAGCCGGCGAACGAGTCAAAAACTAAATCTCCCGGCTCCGTCGATAGCGCGACTATACGGTTCATCAGCCTTTCTGGCTTAGGCGTCGCGAATACCTCATCGGAATTGAACTCCATGACCTCACGTTTTGCCTCTTGATTATCGCCAACCTCCGTTCGAGGCCAGACTGTCATGCAGACAATCCCTTCCTGCACCTCAGAGAGAAAGCGCTTATAACGTGGCACATTGTTTCCCGACTTTCCAAACCAAATTTGTTTGTCCGCAATAAGCTCCTTGAAGCGGGGCTCACTAAAGCGCCAGCATGTCCCAGGTGGTGGCGTTACCTTTCTTCCAGAGGGTGTTTCGATATCGTAGAGATTCTCCGAATGTCCGGTCCTCGCGTACTGAGCACCTCGTTGGCCACCCGTCAAGCTGATAGTGCAGTCACCGGATGTCCAAGGTCCCCTAGGGTCGTTATCAGGATTTGCATAGCGTGCGTTTGCCTCTGCCGTTCTGTGCAAGAGGTTCGGTCGCCAGATAGCTTTATTATTCGCGTACACGAGAACGTGGTCGTGGCTATCAGAAAGCCAGATGGCGTTAGGTTGCGGGGACGCCTTTTTTTGCCAGACTACATTCGCAACGAAATTGAAACGCCCAAAGACTTCGTCGCAAAGGACCTTCAGGTAGTGGCACTCGTTGTCATCAATTGTGATCCAAAGGCTGCCATTCTGCGCCAAAAGCCTGCGGAGAACTTCCAGTCGATCGCGCATCATCGAGAGCCAAATGGAATGCTCCAGCCCGTCGTCATAGTGCTTAAAAGCGCTACCCGTGTTATACGGAGGATCTATAAAGATGCATTTGACTTGTCCTGTGAAGTCTTGCTCCAACGCCTTCAGGGCGAGCAAATTGTCGCCCTCAATCAGCAAATTTTCGGTACGTGGGTCACCATATGACAACTTGTGATCTTCGACGAGGATTCGCGGCTCCAGACGGGGGCGTTCTTCCTTCCCTACCCAAGTAAGCTCAAGTTTGGTTTTTCCGTTATTCACAGGGGCGACTATTTCTCCGCAAGAATAAGTTTCTAAGAGCTTCGCTGCTGCAGTAATTTCCTCGTTCTGGCGATCTCTTCCGAAAGTTTCTTCTCGTCAGGCAAAGCAAGTTTGTATTCGCTCGAAAGGACTTTGTTGCTTAGGTTACCCAACGCATAGTGGGCGACGGCTTCGTCTTTCTCGGAACAAAGAATCAAGCCAATCGGGGGGTGCTCGTCCGCAAGCGTCCAGTGTTCGCGGGCATAATTCAGGTAAAGATTCATTTGACCCGCATCGGCATGCGTAAACTTGCCGATCTTGAGGTCAATAATGACTAGGCAGCGAAGGCGGCGATGGAAAAAGAGCAGGTCGATCCGATACCACTCGTTCCCGACGCGCAATCGCTTCTGCCGGGCGACGAAAGCGAAATCGCTCCCAAGTTCAAGAAGAAAATGTTCCAGGTGGTGGGTGAGTGCTTCTTCGAGTGCATCTTCGGAGTACTCGTCTTTCAAGCCAAGAAACTCCAGAACAAATGGGTCTTTAATCTCCTCTTCGGCTTCCACACGATCTCCGGCTGTGGTTGTTTGTCCCTTGCGGAGGAGGGCTGCTTTATTGCGGGAGAGGGCGCTTCGTTCGTAGAACTGGGACGCAATCTGCCGGTCTAATTGGCGGACGGACCAACCTCCGCGCAGTGCCTCAACCTCATAGAATGCCCGTGCTTCGGAATTCTTGACGGACAAAAGCCGAACGTAATGAGACCACGGGAGGGGGAAACGCGGGTGCGGCTCAGTTTCCGGAGATTCTGCAGACGGTGTGTGCAATTTTCCTGATGGCGGGGGTTCCGTGCTCGCGCGCCGCAATCTTGCAGACGGTGTCTGCAAAATCGGCCATTTCAGGTAGAACTCTCTCATAAGAAAGAGGTTGCGCCACGAAAACCCTCTCCCGAAGCGCGCCGAAAGATCGGCTGCCAGCCGCTTAATAAGTTCCTCTCCGTATCCAGCGCGTCTTTTTCCTCCCTGCTCGTGTTCGACGACGCGGCAGCCAATCTCCCAATATGTTGTCGTCATAACGGCGTTGATGGAGCGTGCGGAGTACCGTCTCGCTTGATCGAGAAGCTCAACGACACTGGTGAGCAATTCTGAATAGGAATGCTCGCCGGATGGAAGGCTCTTTTTTGTCACCATAAAGTTTCTATCGCACTTCCCAGCGGATCGCAAACAGGTGTTCGCTCTCCAGTTTCTGCTTCAGGCACTCCTCGACATGGCTGATTAGCGCTTCCTTCTTCCCGTCAATTTCGTCCTGGGCATCGTAAAGGGTGCGGCGTTTGCGGGAACGTTCCGCCTCCAATTCCTTGACCTTTCGATGCAAGGCCAGTTTAGGTTCAAGTTCGACTTCCAGTTTGGCGCTCTTTTTCAGTGCCTTGATCTCAAAATCTAGTTCCTTCAGTTCGGCTTCCAGCCCTTCCTTTAAGTCCTCGGCCCATCGCTCCAGTTTCTCGATTTCTTCTTCAAAGAAATGGGTATTTCGCTCGGAGATCTCCGTCAAGACGGTAGCCTTGGTACGCTCCAATTCAAGGCCCAGTTTTTCAGTCACATTTGCGGGAATCGCAATGCTCGCTCCCGAGCAGCCGCAGACCTCAAGTAGCTTCTCACATGTTTCCTGATCAAGGGGTTCTCCGTTGTTCGTCATGCCAACGAATAGGAGGCGATCCTCTTGTTCTAGCGCGGAGATCGTGAGCTTGGTCAATAACAAATACCCGCTTTTGCCTAAGAGGCGTTCGATCACGGATATTTTTCTGCCGTGCTCCGTGTAGTTGAACTCGACCTGAGCGGGTGAAAGGGTTCGGTTTAATGCACGACTGACGAGGAACTCGGCCAGGGGGTGACCAGAGCGATAGACGTGCGCTCCGGCTCGTGGATTCGACTGCGTAATGAATTGATACTCGCCCAGCAAAACGGGTGGAGCACCCAGCGGCAGCTTATCGAGAGTGAACCGGAGAGCCGCATCGTCAAAGTGGGCAGCTCCGGCCAATTCATGTTTGGTGACGGCCCAACAGTAGCGGCTGAGCCGGTCCAACTGAGCACTCGCCTGTTCCAGATCGACTCGAAGGCGCGCATGCACATCTTCGTCGAAGTTTTCGAGCAAGGTTGATCTTGTCGAAGTCATCCGGGCATCGATCTGTTCCTCCATGTCACGCTGTAATTGGTTGAAGGCGGCGTCGATTTCTTCTGGAGTTCGGCAAGACTGATAGATTTCCGCGATGCGGCGCTCGAAATCGACCCCCGATTCAAGCGCCCCCAGAACCTCGTCCGAGGCTCCGAAGACGCCATCGAAGAGGCGAAACTTCTCGAAGAGAATCTGAAAAACCCTGAGATCGGCCTCATTCTTCCTATTAAGAAAATTGATCACCACAACATCGTGGGTTTGGCCGTAACGATGGCAGCGGCCAATACGCTGCTCGATTCTTTGCGGGTTCCAGGGGAGATCGTAATTCACCACGAGGGCGCAGAATTGGAGATTGACCCCTTCCGCCGCTGCTTCTGTAGCGATCAGAATCGAAGCAGAGTTATTGAAGTGCTCGATCAGGGCGGCACGAATGTCGACTACTTTCGACCCCGTGACGACATCTTCGCCAGCGTGCCGCGCTCGCCAGGCTTCGTAAATCGCCGTTGAACGGGTATCGGTGTTGGTACCGTTGAAAGTCATGACCTGTCCGGCGAATCCGTTCGACTCAAGAAGCTCCCGGAGATACTCCTGGGTGCGGCGAGATTCGGTGAAAATGATTGCCTTGCGGCTTGCTCCGAGACTTGCGAGCTTCTCGAATCCGAGTCCGAGCGCCTGGAGAAGCGCGTGGCCTTTAGCATTGCGAGTGATGGATGTCGCCAGATTATGGTAGGCAGTCAACTCCTCGACCTCTTCCGCGATCTCAGCCTCGCGTCGCCCCGCCTCATCCTTTTGTCCGCCTGTGGCCACATCAGAGGAGTCTTCGGTCCACTCTTCTGTCATTTCGTTGAACGCTTCGAAATCTTGTTCAGGGGACGTTGCAACGGGTTGGGTTTCAACGATCCGCTGTGCCTGTAGGCGTTCGATAAGAGACCGTAATGTGCCCGCGATTGCAAACGTCGAAGACGCCAAAAGTTTTCGGAGAACGAGCGTCATCAACTTGCGCTGGCTTGAAGGAAGCGCATGTAAATTATCGCGTCTCAGGTACTCGCTTACGGAGTCATAGAGTTTCTGCTCTTCAGCAGTTGGTGTGAAATCCTGGGTAAGCGGAATGCGGTTTGTGAATCGGACATACTCTGTAACTTGGCGTCTGAGTGTGCGCTGGCAGATGGGCTTGATTCGTCGGCGCAAGTCCTGGAAGGCTGTCTCATCGAGGCTTCCACGCAGATACTGGGCTCTGAATGAAGAGAGGTCTCCAAAGAGGTGCTCGTCAAGAAAACCAACAAGACCGAAAAGTTCGAGCAAGCTGTTTTGCAGGGGCGTGGCAGTGAGCAGCACCTTCGGTCGGTCCTGCACACTTTCCTTAATGGCCCGGGCAATCTTGTTGTCGGTCCGATAGACATTCCTAAGACGGTGAGCTTCGTCGATAACAACCAAATCCCAAATGATGCTCGCGACTGCCTCCTTTTGAGATCGCACGAAGTGATAAGAACAAATTACAGCCCGTTCGGCGTCAGTGAATGGATTCTGTACGCCTGACTTCCGCATTGCATTAAGTGCATTCGAATCAAGAATCTCACTGGGAATAAAGAACTTGTCGCTCAACTCCTGAGCCCACTGCTTCCTCAACGTAGTTGGAACGATGATCAGAATCTTGCGTCGTCGTTCCGCCCAAAGCTGACTAATGATCAGCCCAGCCTCAATTGTCTTGCCCAGGCCAACTTCGTCGGCCAGAATCGCGCCTCTTGAAAGAGGGGACCGAAACGCAAAGAGTGCTGCTTCGACTTGATGTGGATTCAGATCAACAGAAGCATTGAGAAGGGACTGGCCAAGCTTTCCATGGTCGCTTGATGAACTGCGCCTCTTCAACTGATGCGCGTAATACTTTGCATGGTATTCACTGATGGGATTCATAGTGAAACGATTTGTGTGGTACGTGTTCACTTGGTCTGACCAAACATTCCAAATATTGGATACGAGTTCGCCTATCTTTACTTCCGCGCGTTCTAAAGACATTCATGCGTGACCAGAAGCGGACCTTTGGTCAGTTGCGGGTCAACTGAATGTGACACAGGCTGTGAAATCTCCCAATCATGTGGTAACCAGCGCGGGCCTTCCGATGTTCTTCTCAATAAATTCGAGCAGTAGTTGTCGATTGGTCTCGGTGTCGGTTTCTAAATTCCAAAAATGACACGGAATCGCGGTCTGGTCGAACGGCAGGGTGGTGCCTTGCTTGGCAGTAACGATCACCGGAATCCCGCGACCGAGGGCATTCATCTTTGTCTTAGATACTACACGTTTCCTTCAGGAATCTGTTTATCTCATAGGCGCGCACCTGACGAAAATCGCAAGCGGGCGCCATGAATCCGATTAGGTACACCTTGTAGTGTCGCCCACGCGCTGTCGGCTGTAAACCGTGGTTCCTTAGCACCTGCGTACGCTGCCCGTACGCTGCCCGTATCTACCGTATTTGGGAGATCAGACGTAGAATGTAGTTCCCTTCCTTTGCCGCAAATTCTTGCGGAGAATCCCGATGGAAAAAGAACTATTGGAAATGTCTCGGCTTTGGAAGACGACTGCTTTGGAAATGCTTGAGAAAAGTGAACCGGCCAGCCGCTCGGAGTTCGCCAACCAGATGCTGTTCGCTTGTGCGGAGATGTTGGAATGGAAGGTCAACAGGCTGCGGTCCGTGGGCGTCGAGGTTTCCCCAGTCCCGGCTGCCGTACTGTAACCAACTTCTCCCGTTAGTGCGTTTCCCAGGACTTACCCAAACTTGGAACACAATAAGGCCATGAGTGCCCGCATTGATTTCTTGTTTGCTATAGCATCGGAAGTGCCAACCGCTACGAGGAAAGAAAACTGCGTAAGTTAGCTAGACGCCGTGATAGAAGATGCTCCGAGAAATCGCGGTAGCGGCGTTTGGAATCGCCACGGGTCTGCACAGCCTCGTCGGGTTGATTAAATCCGAAGCCAAACATGCCGTCCTTCTTGCCGCCGACTGTTCGCACGCTCTTCAAAAACCGCCGCATCTCCGTTTGAGAAAAGAGAAGAATTTGTGGTGCCCACCAAGTCCCAAGTTCTCGACGCTGGGCCGCATCTACCGCAGGATAGAGCGAAACCAAGCAGAAGAAATCTGCCTCTGAGGGACACTCAAAATTGTTGAACCAAGTTCCGTAACGAAAGGAGTGCTTGGCCCGAGCCGTGGTTTTCGGGTTCGAGTAGGTCCGCGATGACTTCACTTGAATACTTGCCACTCGGAAGGTCTGGTTGCGGCGTCTTGCAATAAGAAGGTCAACACCGGGCTGTTGACGCGAGAGTGGGGCATACAACGAGTACCCCTTTTTGGCCGGAAGCAACCGGGCAAGCTGCTGCGCAACGCAGAACTCAGAGTAGGGAAGTGAGAAAATGGGTTCCATTGGAATTTTAGTTTCTCCGATTGAGTTGACGCCACATAATCCGTCACTACAGCTTTGTTCCGCCCAAACTATTTCGGACGCAGCGTGTCAATTTTACTGCCAAGTTCACAGACCATGCCGCGCAACTCACTCAGAGAGACAAGTTCGGCTTCATCGTGTTTTTCTTGTCTGTACCGCTTGATTCCCTGGAACTTCGCCCCCTGTTTGTTGAACGGAGGCTCGGTCGCAGCGATTAAAACGCCTTCGATCTCATCCAATGTACTACCAATCGTGCCAGTTACCCGCTTGGCCTCGGCGTCCCATTTGGAAAGTCGCCCGCTCTTGTTCACGGTTAGAAGCCCAAACCAACTGAAATATCGCCACCGATCAGCCAAATAATCGTGCGTGTGCGACCGCAATCTTTTGAACAGGCGAGCGTTCCCCCGACCTGCCTGACCAACATAAATCGGCCACCGACTTTCGTCGTAGAGCACGTAAACACCAATCTGTTCACGGAAGTCTATAACTTTGCGGCTTCGCCGCCCTCCGAGTACGCCCTTCTTACTTCCGCGACCCCAAAACACCGCGTCCCGACTCCACATGAGGCCGTAGTTCTTGATTACGGACTTCTTTTTGCGTTTGCGCTTTCTTCCCACGGTCACACTCCAATCGCCGAACCGCTAATCCGATGCTCCAGCTCTCGCTGGACAGCGGCGGTTTCTGGGTCAGCGCTGGGTGAGCAAACCAATTCTCTAAAGTCATTCCAAAGGAGAATCGTGAGGTTCTGTGCGATACCCCCCAACGTGTCGGTATCCCGGTGCGGCAAATCATGAACCAACAGGCTGGGATCGGCCGTGTAGTTGTTTATCAGTCGGACGTATTCCCGGGTGGGGGCCTCATCCTTCACTAGCAACCAGAAGATAGATTTCCGGTTTCCAGCATTCGCAATTAGACAGTCGATGTTCCGAATTATCTGGTTCCGTTGCAAATCATATTTCGTATTCATGGAAACATCCGACAAGAGTTTGGCTTCGATGTAGACGAGAAACTGATCGTGGTCGAACGCGATGTCGATCTCGGATGGGCCTTCGACTGGGCCGGCAACTTTCGCTCTCAATATAGATTCTTCGTTTCCCGATGCCAGCATCCTAGCTCGGCTTTGTGCCTCGTATTCCGGTGGAGAAGGAACCGACGACCAAAACTGGGGCGTCGGAAGTGCTCTTTCATCTATGCTGAAGACAAGATGGGGATTGCGTCGGCGTGCAACGCTGATAATATGTCTCCACCAATCAGTAGGATATTTCTTGAACAAAACCTGAAAGAAGTTCCACGTAACCCAATCTTCGCTGTTTCGAGAGTCCAGGATTCGTTTCATGTCTTGCGGCTTGTGGCCTTTGGGTAGGTCTGACAATTGTTGAAGATTTAGAACGGGGAAAGTATGACCTGGTTTGTCCATTGCTGCCTCTTTGCCAAAGAGTATACCGCCGCATGCAGGTTTCGACCCTACTTGATTCAACCGCGCCTGACTCTGAACACCATCTCTCAGGCATTAAGAAGGAATCTCAGGTCCTAGGATCGTCGGGGGGTGTAATCACTTTAAAAACCGAGCTTCGCTCCTGAGGTTCCTTCTAAACAGGTTGGTCGACGGTACGAGCATTAAGCTCATCGCCACAACAATTCTCACAGTAGGTGCAGCCGTCGTGAACCGAGCGACAGTTGCAGCCGACCCAAAGCTGTGTTGACATTCGTAGGAGGGTTCCCACTGTAGGCATCATCAATCAGGCTCACCCGATTCAGGTGCAGTGAGCGTCCCTGGTACCTCATCGATTGGCTCAACTTCAATGATCTCTTCTCCAGTAGTTGCTTTAAGTTCCTTGAACTTTCTTGCCCCTGGCAAGACCCGGCTTTCCAGTGAAGCGCGAGCTTTGTTGAACGTGTCAACAGCTTTTCTTAGGGCTGACCCGACCCCTTCAAAGTGAGTCACAAAAGTTCTGATTCTGTCATGAAGTTGTTTTCCTAGATCGCTGATTTCTTGTGCATTCTTGGCCACGTCTTCCTGACGCCAACCATAGGCTACGGCGCGGAGCAAAGCGATGAGTGTGGTAGGTGTTGCAAGAACTACGCGTTTTTCCATACCGTCTTCAATCAATTCGTGATCTTGTTCAGCAGCGGCAGCGAAGAAGGATTCTCCGGGGAGGAACAAGACCACGATTTCTGGTGCGTGATCGAATTGTTCCCAATATGCACGTGACGCCAATTGATTCATGTGATTTCGAACGAGCTGTCCGTGCTTCGCAAATTGAATCTTGCGCTCTTCATCTGTCGGTGCGGAAACAGCATCCAAAAATGCTTGCAGCGGGACCTTTGCATCCACTACGATCCGCCGATTCCCAGGAAGATTAACTATCATGTCCGGCCTCTGGCGGCCGGTTTCGTTTTCCAGGGTTTCCTGTTCGCTGAAATCGCAGTGTTCTGACATTCCCGCCAGCTCTGCTGCACGCCGAAGAGTCATCTCACCCCAGCGCCCGCGGACTTGGGGGCTCCGCAGCGCTGTCACTAGGCTTCCGGTTTCCTTCTGAAGCTGTTGGTTAGTGCTGGCGAGTGTTCTGAGCTGTTCTTCGAGGGTTCCATAGGCATTCTGTCGGGTCTTTTCCATTTCCTGTATTTGCTTTTCATACCGTCCGAGGGCGTCTTTGAGGGGTGCAACAAGCCCATCGATTGCATTCTGCCGCGTGTCAAGGTCGCCTTTGGCTTGCGCCTGGATGGTTTCAAATGTGGTCTTGGCGAGAACTAGAAATGCCTGATTGTTGCTCTTTAGCGCCTCTGCCGACAAGGCGTTGAAAGTGTCCGCGAGGCGTGTTTTTGCCTCTTCGAGAAGCTTTTTTTGTTCTTCGACGTTCGCCTGTGATTCTTTAAGTCTTGTCTCGGCAGTGACCCGGAGCTGACTCTCGACATTGAATTGATTTCGAACGGTAGATAGCTCGTCGAGCGCAGATCGAGTCTCTTTGAGTTCCGCTTGGGCTGTAGCTCTTTGATCGCTCTCGCTCCTCAATTGTTGTTGCAGGTTTGAGATTTCGTTGACCTTCGCCTCCAATTCAACTTTCATATCGGTGTGCTTGCTTCGAAGTTCGACAAGAGTGCTGTCCGCGGCCCTCAAGTTTCCTTCAGTCTGAATCTTATAGTTTGAGAGCTCCGACCTTAATTTTGATGTAGCCACAAACCATCCGAGAAGGGCTCCAATTACAATTCCGATCAATAACATGAGCGCAAGCTGCATCCTGTCCTCCAAAGCTTCCCAAATCTGCCCCTTGAGTTTTATGGATCCACGCAATGCCGATAGTCGATTCAGGCCCTCCATTTTGGAGAGCTGTATCCTAAATCTTTAGAACTAAGCATGGGATTCCGCCGTCTCTCAAGCTTACGCCTTACCGAGTAAAACTAATGAGATGGAAGCTATTAATGTATTATAGCACTTACGCTATAGGGAAATTGGATGGAATTCAGCTCGTCCTATCAAAACCAGAGATCCCGTGCATTCGGCAAGTGAATCTGATCAGCAGAAGAACTGGAGACAGTAATGGCAAAGAAGAAAACTACCACTGAGCCACCAATTACAGCACCAGAGTCGCAAGTCCCTCGGCCACGTTTGAATAAGCTCACGGTTAGCAACTTTCGATGCATAGGGAGTCAACCGGTAGAGGTAGAGCTGGACGATATCGTGATATTGGTTGGGCCCAATAATACTGGAAAGACCGCGATTCTGCGGGCGTACGAAGTCGTAATGCAGCATGGCTCGAAGGAGGGGGAGCTTACAATTGACGATTTTCCAGACGGCAAGGTGACAGAAGGAAAACTGCCGACTATCGAACTCGAAACCGTTGTGTTTGAGAAGACTGCCCCAGGCGAACGATGGGTTCGAGCAGACCCTGATACAAATGAAATGTTTGTACGTGAAAAGTGGGTGTGGAGCGAGCCGGGGCCACCTAAGAAAGTTGGATGGGACGTTGCGTCGAACGAATGGGCTCCAGGCGAGGGGCCATGGGGAGCTCCAAATGTGGCACAGGCATACAGGCCGGAACCACACTACATCGGGGCATTTCAGAAACCCGAGGACCAAGCGAGTCAGGTCGTGCAGCTGCTCAGTAAGGCGATCACAGACAGAGCTAAAGGGATGAGCAAGAAGAAGGCAGATGGAAAAGGCGAGGATGGTCCGACAGATTATGAGAAGCTCCTGGATGCGATCAAGGAGCTTCGCATTTCTATAGCCAGCGACGCGACAACTGCGGTCGCTGACGTCCAGAAGGAGTTGACTTCGATGATCGGTGAAGTGTTCCCCGGCTATCAGGTCACTTTCGACGCCCGACCAGAAGACGACATCGAGAAGGCTTTGAACCTCTATAAGCCAGACCCGCGGCTCAGGATGGGACCGGTTGACGGTTTCCATTCGACAATGGAGCGCCAGGGTAGCGGAGCGTGCAGAACCCTTATTTGGGCCGCACTGAGAATCCTGTCTGAGCGCAGTGAAGGAAAGGTATCCTCCGCAGCTGACCGTCCACATCTCCTCCTTATGGACGAGCCGGAAATCTGCTTGCATCCAGACGCCATACGTGAGGCACGGAGGGTACTCTACGACCTGCCAGCTACCAATCGGTGGCAGGTGATGATTACCACCCATTCGCCAGTTTTTATTGATTTGTCCCGAGATAATACATCCATCGCCCGTGTCGAACGGTTGTCGAACGGAGTTGTGCAGGGGACGACTATCTTCCGCCCTAAAAAGGCGAAACTCGATGATGACGATAGGGTTGAGCTCAAGCTGCTAAACCTCTGCGACCCTTATGTTGCTGAGTTCTTTTTTGGTGGGAAAACTGTCCTTGTGGAGGGAGACACCGAGTACACCGCGTTCAGGCATGTCATCTCTTGCGCCCCAGAGAAGTATCGAAATGTCCATGTAGTTAGAGCGCGCGGAAAGGCCTGTCTCGCCTCTCTTTGCAAGATACTGAATCAGTTCGACAAAAGCTATGGAGTCCTTCACGATTCGGACCGGATGAAGGTATTCAATAAGAGGACTAAGTCTGAGCGTGCCAATAGCGCATGGTCCGAGAATCTGAAGATTCTCAAAGAGACGGAGGCGGGCCGCGTGAAAGGAAGAATCCGTTTACTGGCTTCAGTCCCAAACTTTGAGGAGGCGTTCTTCGGAAAAGAGGCTGCTGAGGACAAGCCCTACTCGGCGCTGGCTCGTTTGAAAACAGAGGGAAACAGCTTTAAGAGAATTGCGGGGCTGCTAGACTGTCTTCTTGAGACCGAGATCCCAGTTCCACAGGGCGCAAAATCGTGGACTTCAATTGATGATTTAGAAGCAGCAGTCCTGGCTTTCGATGCTTAAGATGAATCGCTCGGTGACAAGGGCAACAGACTCAACAGGACTTTTGGTAGGGGCGGTGGGGATCGAAATTGCATCCCTAACTTCTAAGTCCTTCAATACAAATGGCGTAGCACCACCGCCTCTTTCCAATTGGAGTCATGTGGAGCCCCGAGATATTAGGATTGAGATTATAAAGGCCCGGATGAGTTTTTCTCTTTGCGGCTATCTTGAGTGAACTAGGAGGCGAACTTGCTTTGATTTGAGCTTGCAGTTGTACGGAGATAGAAGGAGGTTTTTTATCGTTCCTCCTCCCCAAACCACCTTTGGCCGCCTCTCGATTACTTCAATGCCTATTCCTTCCGAACTCACCATCCCTACCCCACTTCAAAATATTAACTTGCTTCCTATGCCAGCTCTTGATATGGTCCGCCCTCAGTAACTTCACTTTCTTGTGTCGTATTCAGATCTGGAGTTACTTCGAAAGGCATCCCTAATGCGAGATCCACTATTACTATTCCTTCATAGAGGGGCTGCGCCGGAGAACCGCGCATCGTTGTTTGCTGGTCGTGACGAAGGTGGCGGAGGCGAAAACGGCGGAGGGGAGAATGGAGGCGGCGGGAATGGAGGCGACAATGACGCGGGTGATAAAGGCGGATCAGACAAAGAGGCCGGGGACCATGAAGGACCGGAAAGAGATCTGGGCGGTGATAGATATGTTCGTGAACTTGATCGCATGGACAGGGACTTCCGCGACTGGATGAAGGACCATGGCTTCGAAATGGCTTCGGGGGACCGGGACCCGGACTCCGACAGGCATGAACGCGGCACGGAGTACCACCTTCTTGATGAAACCGACACAAGAACTAGTCCGTTTGGACTTGGTGTAGATACAAGTAGATTGTCGGAACACACAGAGTGGATAGGTCTCGCAGGATTCGTTTATGGCCAGGGATTCATAGTCACCTCTACAACTGGTGGAAAGCACAACGCCGGTTCACTCCACTATCTCGGAAGAGCAGTAGATGTGCGGACGAAGGATATGTCCGCGGAGGAGATCAGGGATTTCATTGATGAGGCCCAGAACGCTGGCATTCACGTCCGGGACGAACGCGATCGACCCGAGGGACAGCAAGAGTGGGAAGGGGGACATCTGCATTTGTCTGTTCCCGAACATTGGAACGCTCCAAACGATAGGATGCCGTTTGATTCTCGTGACCGATCTGGAAGGGATTTCGCACCCAGAGATGATGCATTTGACATTCGAAGGCCATAAAAAAAGAGTCGAAAGGGGCAATTTATGACGACGAAAAGCCGCAGAGAAATACTCGTCAAGGGTTTGGCGATGGGAGCCTTAGTCACATCCACAGCTCCAGCTGCCGCCGCTGACGGCCAACAAACGGGAACCTCAACAAATTCAGCAATTCCAAACCCAACACCGCTCGTAGACGGCATAACGGACTATGCAAGTAAAAAAGTTGCAGCGCTGAGACCTCTCTCCGTCGCTCCGCCACCCAAAGGAGGAAAGGACCCCCTGCCCAGAGATACAAAGACCTGGCAGGAAATTCTCGCTCGGGCCAACAAATTCCTAAGTGTTACCTCGGATGAGACCCTAGGGGCAACCTTTGACCCTGCGCTCTTGCAAATTGCCCGTGGTTTTTTGTTTAAGTCAGAACTCGGAGACAAGAACTTTCAAGAAAATCAAGTCGAGGAACTGCTAAGTACAAGCTCTTTGCTCTTAGATCGCGGGCTTCGCGACAAACGAGAGTGGCAGGAAAAGGCGGAGAAGCGCTTCAATGTTGCATCTGAGCTACTTGAGTACAGAGAACTAGACAAAATACATATCGAAGAAACTGCCGCTGGTTTCTATATCATAAGCGCGACCGAAAGCACTGCAACCCGAGATGCAGAGCTCCAGTTAGTTTCTGGGAATCGGGCGGCCGCCTCGTATTTGGACTGGCTCCTGAAAAATAAATATAGCAACGCTGAACTCAACGCCCAGTCAGCGGAGTATCAACTTATGGGATGGCTAGCCCATCTTGCGGCTTACCAGTATCCCTTTATGGGCGATCTTTTGAAGAACGTCTGGAATGGGCAGCCAAATACTTCTCCGGAGTTCATGAAAAACTCAGCGTTCATAACAAGTTGGCATACTTTCGCTACGCAAAGTTCGACCCTCCTGGCCCAACAGGCCTCATTCTCTAGCGCTGGAGATTCTTCTGACCAAAAGGGCGTTGGTTATAGGGCGCGGGCTGATTGGGAAGACGCGGACGTTGCATTTAGACGCCGAAGAACCGGCGTGGCGAGGTGGATTGCCGATCTGAAAGCTCGCGCATTCACAGAGCCAGGTGGCGCTCTCAATTTCTCTGAACAGATGGTGCCGATAAAAGCACGTTTCGAACGCGATTTCCGAGACGCGATTGCCAGGATCTTCGTCGCAGCCCAAGGCCTGAAAGACATTTACGGATACGCTGTACCTTTACCAGACAGAATTACGGGCGTGAAATCCGGAGCAGCGGACTCAGACGCCGTTTTCGACGATTGTGCATCTTGGGTGCGTGATGCCGTTGCATGGCTAACGAGATTCAGTTATTTGGACCAAAACTATACTTTGCCTGTTTCAGTTCGCCGTGCTGTTGGCAAGGATAAATGGAAGTTAGGACTTAAGAATGGATTCTGGCTCCTGCCCATGGAGGAGAATTTGTTCCCAAATCAGGCCCACGTTCGACTGAGGGGTATAAGTGCGTTCGTCGTCTTCGATCAGAGTTCTGTTGACTTACAGAGAGATAGCTCACTATGGAACGTTGCACTACGTGCGCCCAAGAACGGCACAGTTCGTCATCTCGACGGCACGATGGTTAACATCGACCAATCGTTCGTTCCTCCGGCGCGCTTGGCGAGAGTAGGTCTGCGGAACTCATTCCGGGACCCCGATATCACAGGTGTCGCGGCGATGCACAATGTTTCTCCGATTGGGGATTGGCAAATTGCAGTCGGCAAGAGGTCCATCGAGGGCGTGAATCTCGATCGCATCATAGATCTCCAAGTGGATTTGCACCTGGCTGTTCGCAGTTCTGATAGCGCCTTTACCTCTGAACAGTACAAGAACGTTTTGCAGCTCAACGAGATTGAGTGAGCTCCCAAATCGGTGGCGAAGGAAAATACAGTTAGCCAATTCAATAAGAACCTTAGTTGCGAAGTTCGTTGAGGATAGGATCACGGAGCAGAATCGGCTCAACTCGTTGCCCAACATTTGAGTCGAGGCTACGGCCTGTGAATCGAGCGGCGAATACCAGAGTTCTCTCAGGAATTGGCCGCCTCTCCTTGAACGTGTGGCATTCATCCTCAGTGAAGAAGCGAGGATGAGGATCGACCGTATCGTTGCACATGGCGCACTTCAGCGCCCATTCGGTGAGGTTTTGCTGATTCTGTCGGTCGAGCGGGAAGGAAAGATCTTCAATCATCGGGCCCAGAAATTTTTGGACGGTCTTTTCCATCCCGCTCACCCAAGTGTTGTTGTACGTCTGACATACACACGGAAGGCGCACTTCTTGGTCCTCTGTGATTTCCGGCGGCGAGTCGCCCTCTTGCCGGCGGAGTGGTTGGCGAGTGTCAACGCGCTTTAGAATCCAACGAGGGAACAAATCCTCTTTCGAGTCGGCAGGGTTGCCACAGAAGATGCAGGGCCTCATGGTGCCAAATGTAGCACGTGCGAGCTGCAACGCCGATCAGCGTCCAAAATTTCAGGTGTGACCGGAATCCGCGTCCAACTGCGTCCAGAACTCAGGGTTTTGCGGGTCAATTTCGAGAGGGGATGCCAGTAAAGCCAACTGCATCAACAGGGTTTATGGAGCGGGCGATGGGAATTGAACCCACGTCCGGAGATTGGGAAGCCATTTCGTGCACGAGATCCCCCAAAAATTTGTGTACAACTTGTGTACAAGTAGGTGGTTTTGAAGGGCCTGAAAATGGACCTAAGCAACGCAGAATCAACAACAGACGCTTGAGCTACAGGCCCAAGATGTTTTGAGCGATTCGCCGACCGCCACGATGTAATTTCCTTAAATCCCGTTCCATCTAGCCCTTCATCAAGAGCTCGCGAAGTTGGGTGTAGGTAGACGGGCCAGCACCGGAAATCAGGTATTGAAACTGACCTCGAAGTATGTCGATGGCCTCGTCTCCTAGGGAGTATTGAGTCGGTTGGAGATGCGGCGTGAAGACTGATTGAAGCTCGTCGAGTCGTAACATGCTGTCGACCGGCAGGGGGCCTACGGTTGTCGGCAAGAACATGAGCTGTGGGAATTCCATCTTGCGGACACGCTCTACGAAGGTCGGTGGGAATTCCGCTGTGCCTGTCTTTTGGTCGACCAAGCCAAACACTTGGGCCACCAAACAGCGACGCCGTTGAACCTTTCCGCGGTAGCCATGTTCTTGAATTCCCAGCGGAGGCAACTCTGGCATTAGCAAAATCACCGGACGAACTTTGGCTCGCACAACAAGAAGCTCCTCGTTTGTCTCAAGCTTAGGACATGCAAGTGGAATGCTTCTCTTAAATGCATCTTGCCCAGCTGCCACAATCTGAAACGCCGATGCGTACGTTTTGGTTTGCTCGCCGGGATCTAATATCGGTCGCCAAAGCTCTAAGTTTTCATGTGGGTAGTACGCATGTGTCCAGAAAATCTGTCCGAACGAAAAGTGGGAGTGAAAACCCAACGGGAGCTTCTTGTAAAATTTATCCCCCAGCCATTCATCAATGAACAGAGAATCATTTTTCATTATCTAGCTTCTCTAGCGCTGCCAAGTATTCCTCATCGTACTTTGGCGGGGTGAACGCAAAGTGATTCTCTTTTTTGTCGGTCACATTCTTGAGAATCTCTTGAATTTGTCGACGGGCCGCAGCAATTTCCTTGGTTGATTTGCCAGACGAAGTTCGCACGTACTTTTGCGCCGGTTGTTGGACGATTCTGCTAAAGTCCAGGGGTTGATTCCGAATCCCGTATTCCATCGGCTCCGTCCGGAAATAGACATAGTCCAAGATTTCGCCGGTAGTTGATTCGGCCCACAGGTCCAATATCGTCGTGAGAATCGCCCGATCACTAAACTTTTGAAATAATTTGCCGAGGTCGGAGGGCTCACTCGCTTTATAGAATTTGGTTTCATAATCAGGCTTCGCACTCTTGGTTTCAACAATTGCTTCGTCCTTGACGAGTTCTTGGAGAAGAGGATCGAATTCGCTGGTCCAGGGACCCAGGTGGAAAAACTTCCAGTGCAGGCCTGTGAAAGTTGACCCGTGTGCTCGATAGAACTCCACGTCGAAGAGATAAAGGAGCTTCAGAAGCTTTGTTTTAGTCACATAGCCACCACGCTCGGTCACGTAGAAGACGAGCGCGGGAATCAATTCAGGCAGAGCGGGGTTCATTGTTGACAAGATGGAAGATAGTCGAGGTCGGCCAAGGGATCAAGGTCCGGATAAGTCGAACGCCTCACGACACCTAACGAACTCGCACCACACCAATTATCACACATTCGCCTTTGTTTCGCTACTGGGTCCTGAGGCGTGGTGACCCCCGCTGATTAATTTCCTTTTCTGTTGACTGCGGTCGGTAGCTCGGACTCTAGCGGAGACCGAATGAACCGACTGTAAAGGACAGCGGACTTGCGCACGCTCGTAACACGCTGGGTCTGTGCTCCGTGTACTGAGTTCCTTGCCCAAGAAAATGCACTTTATCCTGCACGCACAGACGCAATCAGCTCCTAGGGTTGAACAGGGTAACTAACGCAGGCTCTGAAGGTCAGGCCCTAGTGAACTTGGCTGCTTTCAATACCACCCTGAAAGCTGTGCATAACACCGTTCTTCGAAGTCGGGATCGGCATTCTCCGGGCGCCACCACCGCGCTAAAGAGACGCGTACCAATTGCCCCGCTTTGATGATGTTGATCGTGTCTTGCACCCCTACATAACTCAGGTGGCGATAGTCGCCCTGTGGATAGTACCCGGCTTTGTTTCGCTCGTCGTGATCAAGGTGAAGGTCACTTGAAGGAATCCAGAAGCCCGTGGCCCCCGTAGGGATTCCTGCTTCGGAAATAAAACCTGCGCCATTTCGCGTAAATTGGATCCTGCCTTCGAACAAAGTTTCGATAGTGCCCTTCCAGGGTTTCGCCCGCTCTAGTACGTACTGGGCTAGAGCGCCTATGCTACCTAGATTCTTCGCTTTGCTAACGGCCACATCCTCCAGATGAGGGGGTCTTCGTGGTCCGCACGGCTCGCACGTAATCTCCCAATTGTCGCCGACCCTGTATGGCGAATCCTCGTCTCGATTCGAACTGCAAGCTTCGTTCATTAGTCGAAGGTTCTCACCCGACTCGGACAGCGCGCCAACGCATACTCGCCCGCCATACATACGAGTGCGCGCCACAATCACAACTGACTTCTTCACTGGCATTACAGGTGCTCCACGACAATTTTCCAGTCATGCTCAAGTCGGTCTGCTACGAGGGAGCGGTGACAGGCTGATGGCAGGCCTTCTACGCAGAATAATAGGATCCGCGTAATCTTGGGATCAAATGAACGACCGAACGCGTCGAAATCGAATAAATCCAGAACTTCTCGGGCATATCTCAGCTTGAACTCTTCTCCAAGTTCTTTTCTGGCTCTCTTCAATATGCCTTGCTCTTGGTCAATCACACGCTGCGCTTCGCGGAGTTCTGGCGAGGGAGCAAGCTCCGGGATATAACGGTAGGTAATGTTTCCACTTGCAAGTATCCGCTGGAGATATTTGCTGTTTACAAACGCATATTGAGAGCCTCGAACTCCCCTGCGTCGTCGAATATCACAGAAAACTTCAATCCGAGCTTTGTCGAGCTGTCCGAAAAAGCTTTCTTCGGTTTTCCCGTAGGCACCGGTCGTGTACACGCGCTCTATCATCTTCGCTAAATTCCAGTCCTTAGCGGCCGACGGCTTTTTTTGCGGATGGATAGGATCTTCTGGAGCAAAGCCCGTTCTCGAACATTTCTGCCTGGGCGGTCTTCAAACGAGTCATAACTTCAGCCTGGCGCAGGTGCTCTCCTTTAGGACCGAGATGAACCACGTCAATTCCGTGTTTCGCAAGGGAGACTCCGATCATCTTGCTCCGGTGACAATCTTCTGGACGAATTTCGCTACAGAAAAGACAAACACGGATTCCTTGCGCAGAAGCACTTAACAGACGCTGGATTCCGCTTTTGTAAAAACTCTTCTCTTGAACACGGTCGTACATGACGCGCCCGTTTTCATAGCAAGACGGGTCCTGGGGACGCCCACCCAATGTGTCACCCATGGAGACGTAACGGATCCCCAATGCATGCAATTTCTCACTGAGCGGCTCAGCCGAAAAATCGGGATTGAACCGGGACACAGGATTCGACCGTACGTCAACCAAAAACTTGACGTGCTCCTGCTCCAGCATTGAGAAGAAATCCTCAGTAGAGCGGCTACCATATCCGATTGTCAAAATCGAGGCCGACATATGTTATTCGAAAACAGTGTACAGGAAAACTCGGCCGCAGTAACTATCCGCACCATAGCACTGGTGAGGGTAAGGAGTCTCGAATCGTGCCCCAAGAGGATTCTGCGGGCAGCATGCTCGTACGTGCCGAATTAGTCCTCCTGTACGGGATGCTGGATGGGCGGTGTCGTCGAAGACGCCAACGCTGTTCTACGTTAGATGCTCGGAAGTAAATCCGGTAGTGAAATTCTCAATTTGGAGTGTGTCACTGATCTCAAAATGTACGCTCTGCAAGCACAATTCGGCTCTCGAAATCGGCCAAAAGAAGCTCCCCCATTTGGCTGATCTCACGGAGGCGAGCTGGTCCGGATAGCGGACCGAGAAGATCTCGCAGCTGGTCTAGGCCTCCCACTCGGGCACCAACTCGGCATGCCTTCAGACCCCGATAGAATGCGCCCCATCGAACATAGGGCCGACCACCGTGGAAAAAACCTGAGGTTGGGAGTTCAGGTTGGAATTCAAATCGTGGTCGATAGAGTCTGGCGAAATGAAGAGCTAGGGCATGATCAGCTACGTCCCTTAGCTCAGAGCAGCAATAGTAAATCCAGGGGAAACGCTGTAGCGTTTCATGTTGACCGCGATCGATCGGCCAGAAGTCTTCGTAGTTTCGATAAATGGTTTTGTATTGAAGTCCGAAGAGCTTCACAAATGTGGGAGAGAAGAAGACCCAATCTGCCGGAACGTACTTTTCGAGGTGCTGAGTCAACTGCCAGTCGCGCACCTCGAAACCAGCGGCCGCAAAGATCTCCCTAATTCCGTCTGACGTCCAACGCGCCGTTTGAATCTCTGCAATGTACGGCTCAGCCATGGCCCTCGCTCATTGCCGGAATGTGATCATGCTCCCCTGGCAGCTAGACGGACGGGAGATTCCGAGCTCTGTTGAAATGAAAGCTAATGACCTTGATCCAGAACTTCAGCCCAAAGTCTGAGATGCCCACAGAATGGGGCAATTACAGTCTTCGACCACAAGTCCGCAGAAGCGATACACTCGGCAGCGATCTCTGCAAGAGGTAGCTTGGCCACGCGGTCGCGTTCCTTTATCCGATTTAGTAGGAAGTGGTAACGGCAACGCTTTGCGGCAGCCGGTGTCTGCGCTGCTCGCTTCGACTGTGGAGTCGAGTAGTGAATCTCACCGAACTGTGAGAACTCATCGAGGTCTTCGCCCACAATGTGCCTACATATCCCGCAGTCGCATATCTTTGAGAAGAAATCATCGGGACTCTTAACTCCTAGCCTTGAGTAGCAGCGCTGGATTTGTGGCACCGAGTATTTTGAATGCAGGGCACGCACGTAATATTGAACGGTAGGTGTCGACTGCCCAATTACCGGAACAACATCCTTTTGCTCTCCATATCCGACGCCATGTGCGGTACCTGTCATTCCGAGCTTGCTTAAGGCTAAACTAAAAAAGCCTCCGTGCATGTTAAAGACGGACATGCTCGGCGATAGCTTTTCCACCCACCAGCGCAGAGCCAGAAGTTCTTCTCTCGTCGCGAAGCGTTCATCAAATCGACTGAACCACAGCCATACTCCGGCGGGCTTACATGTAAGAAGGTTATCGACTGCAAGAGATGAAAGTGTGGCGTCCGTGAGCAAAGAGTGATGGGCGCAAAGCACGGCGTGGACAGGGATGTTCTCGCTCTGCTTTGTCGCATTCAGTGCTAACCGATGATTTAGGCTTAGCCATTGTTCGGCCCGAGTAGGTTCGACATAAAAATATGGCGCGAACAGGACGCCGGGTCCAGGAAGATCATCGGCGAAACCGGCAGTGTGTGGGTCATCCGCAAAAACTTTTCGGAGCCGTTCAGACTGGAATTCAATGACAGACCGACAAGCTGCGTCGACAATTTTGTCATTGGCGAAATCTGCTTGAGTTATGGCCTTTCCTCTATCCAAAGCTGTAGAGAACGGCGGGCCAAATGAGTCCGCTAGCTTACGATAGGAACCTTTGAGCTTGCGTTCTGTGATCCCCTTCTTGCCCGGCACTTTTTGGTTCGATTTAATCCAGTCAAGGTCATCGCGGACTTTTCCAGTTTCTGCGTCGAAGTAGGAGCCGAAAGCGTATGTCATCGGGTCCACAAAGTACGGGCGTTTGCACGCCTTGTGCAGCTTTAGAAGCAGACTAGCGGTAGCACCTGGGGAAATCTGTAGGAGGTTCGCGCCGACCATCACGCCGTCGAATAGCTTAAGAGTTTTCTCAATATATTCCTTCTCAGAGTGGCTTCCCATTCGAAGGATGACATTTGGCCCTGCTTCAAACATAGGCCATCCCCTTGAGATAGTTTATTTGGGAGAGGCGATACACTTGGCGCACCTCATCGTGCGGTTTGGCCAACAGCACGCAAGCGCAATTTCCAGAATCTCGGACTGCGATGAGACCAATGCCATTGGATTCCAATTCTGCTTTATCCACACGCATTGCCGATCTCTCCGGCATCGCAATGTACACAAGGTCGGCGCACAGCTGGTATAACATCGTCTGCTCAAGAGCCCTTCGCCAATCGTTGAGTTTCAATTCGACCGCGATGGTGGCGTCCCTTTTGTGTGAGAAGCCGTATAAGTCGATGCGGTACTCATAGAAGGGCAATTCTGCACTTTGCAAGTAAAAGCCCTTGCGTTTCGCGAACCTCGCCACTGGTTCGAGCAGCTGCGATTCCCTAGAGAACTTTGTCACGGTATTCCGAAATTTGGTCATGGTGATGAAGCATTGCCCCCGCACAAACTACGCAAAATCCGACAACAACAGCTGATACAGAAAAAGTGACCAATAAGACTACCGGGGTCACCGAGCGGCCAAGAATCTTCTCCGCAACGAAATAAAAAGTGAACACTCCCTGTAAAATGAGTAAAGCGAAGACTCCCCTACTAATCCTCTTTGCCCACATCGACCACTGGACCCGAGCATGAAGCAAATTGCGGTAGAACAAAAGCTCTTCGATCTCGCTATTGACGAAAGTGGAAACATCGTCCAAGAAGGCTTCACCATTTAATTCTTTGAGAATAGTGGTCGCCTTAACTTCCTTGACTGTTCCGTCTGGTAACGTTGTGGCACTGCTGAGGATTCTCTCTATTGTGGGGTTGACTGCTTCGGCCAGGGAACGGCCCAGGTAAGCAAGAAGGGTCTCCAATGCCTCCTTGGTTCCTCTGAGTGATTTGTCTGTCACTTCTGTTCTGTCGCCGTATTTGTTGTAGGCGGCTATAGCACCCACCAAGAGGGCACCGTGGTAAGTGACAGAAAGCGTCGTGAGGTCTGGAATTATGCTGGACGCCTGCGTAACACTTTCTCCTTGATTTCGGACTCCGTTGTCATTTTTGGATGCCGAGTGTACACATAGTATAGCAAGTCATTGAGCGAATATTTCGCAAACCGTGATTTTACTTTGCGGATACCGTCAATAAACGGTTTGTAGTTCTCATTCGCGAGCAATTCTTCCATCCGTTTCTTGCCGGTTTCAGTTAGGTAGAAGCGCGATTCTTCGTAACTGTCTGCGGTCGGCGATATGTCCTCGGACCCGGATGCCAAAACGTCCTCCGGACCCATAAGCTGGTCAAAAGTGAGGTCGACCTCCGCTTTTTCAGGGTCACTTGCTTCGGTTCTCGATTGGTCCCCGGCGCCCGTGAAATCGGATTCTTCATCTGTCTTGGAGCGGCGTATGTAATCGAGATTCTCCAAAAGCTCCAAGTCATCGTAAACGCGAGGAGAATACGGACCGGCCTTATACGGTTCAAACTTAAAGCCGTCACCTGTTGGGAGAATGTGTTCCTCTGACTCCAGAAGGAACAGTAATTTCTGAATTCGGGTAATCCCACCAAGGCCGTCCTGGGCAGCCAAATCATCCAGTCCAATTAGCAGCAAAAGCAAATCGCGTGGACCTAGAGTGGGCATCGATCTCTCCTGACATTTGGCCATGGTAGCTACCTCCTTTGGTGAAGGCTAGTATTAACTGGCTTCCAGACGGAAAGCTCGTTCTTCGTGTCGAAATCGAAATGGGGGCAATGTACCGAACGGCCGACGGCAACATAGCTCAAATCGATACCTCCAGCATAGGCGAACGTAAAGCGAAGGTCAAGATCACCTGCTCGAGCAGCACTCAGGTCCCCTGTACTCTACTTTAGCCCAGCGTTCAACCTGTGACTGTGCACGGACTGTGCAAAAATCAAACGTTTTCATTGCATTGGGGTTAGCGTTGAGCGAAAAGCAGATTCCCCAAATTATTGAAAACATTGGAAACGAAAAGAGAGGAAGGAGCTAATAGAAAGGATCCCGGTGCTTTGCAAGCAGGGGGTCGCCGGTTCGAACCCGGCCACGTCCACCAACCATTTGCCCGCAAATCAATGGCTAACTTACTTGGACGCTGCGTGAGTTTCCGCAATTTGCGTCCAATTAAGAGCTTCTTCACTCTTTCAGAAGCGCTGCAGGAAAAACGCCTGAGACTGCGCCTTCGCGCGGACGAAAACCGCGACTTGCATTGCCATCGCTCAGATTCACGGACGGTGCGCTGGCGAAGCACGACAAAGTCGCAACGCACGATGGAGTTAGAACGTCGAAGCGCAAAAATCAATTGACATCCCTTTACCGGAATGACAAAGTTTCGCTCGGAGTTAGGAATTGCGCCTAGCCCTATGGGTATCTACGGAATCGATCTTCCTGATTCGTTTCTTCATCCATTCCCCCACTTCTCAAGGAGTCGTATCTCCCCGCTTCCAGCGCATCGGCAGTTTCTTTGCGCGTCCCGAGCAAGGCGGCAGGCCTCGGGCACAAAGACGCGCCTGTGGAAGTGGCGGCAGAAGAGCGGCGTAGCGCCTGCCTTCGGCCCCGTGCCGGACGGAGTGTATGTTTCGCGACGAAGGGGTCCGGGCAAGCAAGCGTTCGTCGTCATCAAGTTCAAGCAAGAGACCCGGCAGGTTGCGCTCCCACACTCGATGAGGGCGCTGCTGGGTGATGTATAGGAAAGCACTCTTGAGCTTCCCTATGGAGTAGAGGCTCTCTTGGATCACGACTGAGAGAACGAGTATGCGCCCGGTAATCGTCCAGGCGAATTACCGGCGTCTGGTGGAAAGGATTGCGGAATGAATCTGACGGCCATCGATTGGGTCATCATGTTTCTTTACTTCGCGTTCGTTTTGGGGATTGGGGTCTTCCTGAAGCGCTTCATGAAAACGAGCACGGATTTCTTCCTTGCCGGGCGTTCCCTGCCGGCGTGGGTTTGCGGTATCGCGTTCATGGCCGCGAATCTTGGCGCGGTGGAAGTGATCGGGATGGGAGCATCGGGCGCGAAATACGGAATTGCCACCAGCCATTTCTATTGGATCGGCGCGATTCCGGCGATGGTGTTCATCGGCATATTTATGATGCCTTTTTACTACGGCTCGCGCGCCCGGTCCGTGCCGGAGTTTCTGCTGCTGCGCTTTGACGAAAAGACGCGGGCACTCAACGCCATTTCGTTCGCCGTGATGACGATTTTCTCGTCGGGCATTTCGATGTACGCCATGGCGAAGCTGATCCAGGCGCTCCATATGCTGGACGTGCCGCTGGCCAAGATGGGCCTGCCGATGTCCTGGTCTTTCCATCTGAGTGTATTCATTTCCGCTCTGATCGTGCTGGGGTACGTTTTTCTCGGGGGGCTAACGAGCGCGATTTACAACGAAGTCCTGCAGTTTTTCCTGATCGTCGCCGGATTTTTGCCGCTGGTGTTTCTTGGCCTGAAAAACGTGGGCGGGTGGAGCGGTTTGAAAACACAATTGCCATCCGCGTTCACACACTCATGGCAGGGCATGACGAGTGCACAAAGCAATCCGCTCGGCGTCGAGTGGTTCGGGCTGGTGATGGGCCTCGGATTTACTCTCTCGTTCGGCTATTGGTGCACGAATTTCCTGGTGGTTCAGCGCGCCATGGCGGCGGGCTCGATGACCGACGCGCGCCGCACGCCGCTGATCGCGGCTTTGCCGAAGATGTTCTTTCCAGCACTGGTGATTTTGCCCGGGATGATCGCGCTGGCATTGCCCACTCCGCAGCAAGCGGTCACGGTCAACGGCGTGGTCCAGATGCAGACTGTGAGCAACGCCGGGAAAGGGCTGATCCCCGTCAAGATTGACGTCGCGACGGGCAAGTCGGCAGTCGACCGCGAGGGTAAGCCTGTTCTCGACTATGACCTGGCCATCCCGAACATGCTGCTGCACTATTTTCCCACGGGGATTTTGGGGCTTGGTCTCACCGCGCTGCTGGCAAGCTTTATGTCTGGAATGGCCGGGAATGTGACGGCCTTCAACACCGTCTGGACGTACGACATCTATCAGGCGCACATCCACAAAGGCGCTTCGGATAAACACTACTTACATATGGGGCAGTTCGCGACCGTCTTTGGGGTTTTGTTCTCGATCGGCGCAGCATACACGGCGGCGCGTTTCAATAACCTAATGGACTTCCTGCAATTGGTGTTCGCGTTTGTGAATGCTCCCTTGTTCGCCACTTTCCTGCTGGGCATGTTCTGGAAACGCACCACGGGCCATGGCGCATTCTCCGGGCTGCTTTGCGGCACTGCTGCAGCGGCTGTGCATCACGGATTGACACTGCCGCATGGCGACGTGATGGGAATCAAAGGCGGCTGGATCGCTGTCGTTCATAATTATCCGAGCGAGATGGCGCAAAACTTTTGGACGGCCATTTGGGCCTTTTCCGTTTGTTTCCTGGTCACAGTCGGGGTCACCTTCATTACGAAGCCTCGCGAGGAAAAGGAACTCGTCGGGCTGGTTTACTCCCTGACGGAGAAGCCGAGTGAAGAGCACCTGTCGTGGTACCAGCGGCCTGCGTATCTCGCCGGACTGGTCCTTGTCCTTGCCCTGGTACTAAACATTATTTTCAGGTAGACGGGAGACGCGCGATGAGTTTGGATATTCGTTATCCGATAGGATGGATGTTCAGCCTGTTTGGTGTAATTCTGGCAATGTTCGGTTTGCTTGGCGATAAGCAAATATACGCGCGCTCGCTGGGCATAAACATTAATTTCGATGCGGGAGTAGGATTGTTTGCCTTTGGCATCGTGATGCTGCTGCTTGCCTGGCGCGGATCCGCAAAGGTTAAGGCAAAGACCGGGCCCCTGCCGGACGCCAAAGCCTGATCGCCGAGAAGTTGCGTGCGCCGTTGGAGGCCGAATTGCCGCGGCTCGAACAGCGGAGTGAAGCGATCCAGCATACCTTCATTGCAGGCGCCCTGAGATTTGAATTGCTTCCGGTTGAAGCGGGGCAGGGGATCGCGCATCGTGTAATCGCCAAGCGGACCTGCGCGCGGCGAGAGAATTCAGCCTTGTGGCTCTGACTCGACGGGGACGTTTGCGTTCTCGCTTGCGGCTTCTTTTTCCGCGCGTTTAGCGAGCTTCTTTTGCGCACGCCGCTCCGCCTTCTCGCGTTGCTTTTCCTGTCTCTTCATTTCCTTCTGACGCTTCTGGAATGTGATGGCCATATATTCTCCTTGAAATGGCGCTGGGCGCCAGCAATCCAAGAAATGTCGTTGTGGAGGCTACCAACGAGGTTCGCGCGGCTGTCTTGCCGCTTCGCTATAATCCTCGTTCGAGAATCCACCGCGCTTTCCTCCACCCCCACTGCTTCTTGGCGGCCGTGAGGCGTCCTTCGGGCGGGCTTCATTCACCTTCAGGTTGCGCCCGCCGACCGGCTTACCGTCGAGGCCTGCAATGGCCTTTACGGCCTCTTCATCGTTGGGCATTTCCACGAAAGCAAAGCCGCGGGCGCGCCCAGTCTCGCGGTCCTTCACCAGGTTGACGCGAGTAACCTGTCCAAACGGCTTGAACAGCTCGTTCAGCTCGCTCTCTGTCGTCTGAAAACTCAGGTTGCCCACAAATAGACTTTTCATTCCTCTTCTCCTTAATTCATCATGCCGCCGGAGGCCCCTTTTTTCTACCCTCTTTCATCGCGTAATTCAGACCCTTCTCAGTACGCACCCTGCACAAAGATCTGAAATCTCCCTGAACGTGACGGATGCCGCAACTTCCTCAGCGCCTTCGCCTCGATCTGGCGGATGCGTTCCCGCGTAACGGCGAAAACCTGCCCAACTTCTTCGAGCGTGTGCTGGCTTCCATCGTCCAGGCCAAAGCGGAGGCGGATGATCCGTTCTTCGCGCGGCGTAAGTGTCCGCAGGATCGTAGCAATCTGATCCCTCAAATTAAGATGAATGGCGGCGTCGGAGGGTGACAATACAGCCTTATCCTCGATGAAGTCACCCAGATGTGAATCTCCCTCATCTCCGATGGGAGTCTCAAAGGACATCGGCAACTGCGCAATCTTTTTCGTTTTGCGGACTGTGTCGACAGGGATATCCATGCGTTTCGCGATTTCCTCGGAACTAGGCTCGCGCCCGAGCTCCTGCACGAGTTGCTGGCTCGTGCGGGCCTGCTTGTTGATCGTTTCGATCATGTGCACCGGGACGCGAATGGTGCGCGCCTGGTCCGCAATGGCGCGCGTGATCGCCTGGCGAATCCACCATGTGGCATAGGTAGAGAACTTGTACCCCCGGCGCCACTCAAACTTGTCGGTCCCTCTCATCAGGCCGATATTGCCTTCTTGGATCAAGTCCAGAAACTGCAGCCCGCGATTGGTGTATTTCTTGGCGATGGACACAACCAGGCGCAGATTTGCCTCTGTGAGTTCGCTCTTCGCCTGTTGCGCTTCCATTTCTCCGCGCTGGATCTGCGTGAGCGAACGCTTTAGGATGTTTGGGCCGGCCTCGCTCGACTCTTCGATTTCTCTCAGGCGCGAGCGGCAGGCACGCAGTTCCCTGCGCGCTTCGATCGTGGCATCCGCGTGCGCAGCTTTGACGCGGCGTTCCAGCCGGGCGGCTTCTCGCTCCAGGGCATACAGGCGCTCGACCGCGTGCCGCAACATGTCAATCAGGCGCTTTTTCTCGCGTTCCTTGAAATCCACCGAGCGAACCAGGCGCGACATTTCTACCCGCGTGCGCGACAATCGCCGCTTGGCTCGAACATACGCCCGCTTGTTGGACATCGCGGTATCGCGCAGCTTGGCCGCCTGCTTGAGCCCCAACTGATGCAGTTTCTCGAGCCTGTCGATGATGCGCAGCGTCTGCCGGGTCTTCTCCTCGACCTTCTCCGCTGTCAGTTCTTCCTCGTCGATTTGCACCACTTCCTTGATCGGCCGGCAGCCGCTGCGGAGGTCGGCTCCTGTGGCGATCAGCTCTTTAACCACGATTGCTGAGCGGGAAACGGTCTTTAGTACGCGCAGGTTTCCACGCTCCAAGCGCTTCGCGATGACCACCTCACTCTCGCGCGTCAACAGCGGCACGACGCCCATTTCGCGCAGGTACACGCGCACAGGATCACTGGTCTTATCGCCGAGCGAAGCCGTCAGTTCGAGTTCGCCCTCTTCGCGGCGCGTTTCTTCGTCCTGCCCTCGGGCAACGGCTTGCTCCGCCACTTCAGGGACTGTCCGCGCGGCCTTGGCGTCTAAAACGTCCTCATATATATTTATGCCTTCAGCCTCGAAAACGGAGAAGACGTTATCAATCTGTTCCGCGGATTGTTCCTCCGCCGCGAGGAAGTCGTTCACCTGGTCGTAGAGCAGGTATCCTTGCTCCTTACCTAATTTGGTCAGGCTCTGGACCTGCTCCTGTTGTTCCTGCAAATCTCGCGACAATGGTTTCTCCCATTAACCCACTGCCAGAATTGACCCAGCTTCCCTCGCACCCTCAACGTCCACGGCGGAGACACTTGGGCCTTCCATGGTAGACGGCGAACATGATGGGCGGATTGCAGCTCTTGCTGCCTCAAGCTGCTCGCTGTGCTCAGGACTCCGGATGTCCCGATGCCCCCGTGTATGGCGCGGCCTCTAGTTATCGGATGTGCGCACTGTCAGTATACACGAATGCCCCGCCTCCGAGGTTCTCCCGCACACCGGGGCAGCTCTACAGTTGCGCTTGCAGGACTTCGCCCGGAAGCGCGATCATCTTAGGCCTATACGGTGTTTGCTTCCGAGGAACAGGATCCTGAACGCGTTCCCTGTTTTCCGACAGATGGCCATCCACTGGGATCCTCTCCATTCGAATGCCGAGAGTGCGCTCCAATTGAAATAGCTCGGAGCGCTGCTCGTTGGCGAATAGAGTAGAAGCGACACCTTTTCTGCCTGCGCGTCCCGTGCGCCCCACCCGGTGGATGAAACTCTCCGCCACTGCGGGCAAGTCATAGTTGATGACGTGGGCGATTTGCTCGACGTGGATTCCGCGTGCGGCAAGGTCCGTCGCCACAAGCACGCGGTAGCGTCCCTGTTGAAATCCGGTCAGCGCCGCGGTGCGCTGCGACTGTGAACGGTCTCCGTGAATCGTCGCCGCCGCGATACCATCGCGCATCAAGCCTTTAGCGATGCGCTCGGTTCCGCGCTTGGTGCGAGAGAATACCAGGCAGCGGCCGCTTTCCTGGTTGAGCAAGCGGCGCAGGAGTTCCGGCTTTCCGCTAACGGCAACTTCAAACGCCTGGAGCCGGACATTTTCGGCCGGCTTCAACGTTGAACCCAACGCGACACGCACAGCGTTTCGCGTATAGTCCTTCACCAGGCGGGCCATGTCTCCTTCCATCGTTGCCGAAAAACACATGGTTTGGCGCTCTTTCGGCAGCGTCGAGATGATCCTGCGGATCGCGGGGAGAAACCCCATATCCAACATGCGGTCTGACTCGTCCAGTATGAGCACCTGCAGATTGCGGAATTGCACCAGATTGCGGTCCAGATAGTCTTCCAGTCGGCCGGGGGTCGCCACGATTACACTGGCTCCATTGCGGATGGCTCTCAATTGTTGATCTTCGGCGAGACCGCCCACGACCAGGGCAGCCGCTGCGAGTTGCTTGCCGCGTAACGTGTTGTACTGATCTAAGACCTGCATGGCCAGTTCGCGCGTGGGAACAAGCACGAGCGCTGCAATTCCCGGTTTGCTCAGTTGCAGCAGCCTTTCCATCACAGGGATGAGAAACGCCAGGGTCTTGCCCGTCCCGGTTTGCGCTGTTGCCAGCACATCTCTGCCTTCCAGTGCAGGAGGAATCGCGGCAGCTTGCACCGGTGTAGGCACCGAAAAGCCGCTCGACGAAATGCGCTCCTTCAGGTAAGGAGAAATCGTTAGTTCTGAAAAATTTTGCATTTTACTTTCTTACTGGCGGCTAGGGTCGCACGGCCTCCCTTGTCTAAGGGCAGGCACGGCGACGCAGGCCGCCAGACTTGTTTTGAATTACGCCGAAAACGAACGGAGGAAACGTGGGGCGGGGATTCTCAGATCGGAGTACAAACCAGAGGGACCGCACAACACTGCCGCGGTATTAAGCGCATAAGAAGAGTACCACATCTCGACGAAGCGTGCTTCTCGAAAGCGCAAATACTGGAAAATCGTGCGCTTTGGCAAACAGGCAGAAACTTGGCGCGGGGTTCGCAACAACAGCCGGGCAAACCGCGGCCTGGCGAAAGTTCGACTCAATTCCAACCTGGCCTTGTCGCGGAGGCTAGGGCAGCTTTGCTTTACTGTTCTTCCGCGGGCTCTTTCTGTTCTTGGCCCACCGCCGGATCGCATTTTTCCTTGACTCCACCTGCATCAGTTTCTGCACGTCCCCAGCATCCCGATGCTTCTGCATGGCCGCGCCACGGCACTCGGGAAAGTGCAGGGGGTCCCTCAGGCTCTGCAGTTCGCGATAGTAGTAGAGAGCGCTCGGGCTTTTGTGCTGGAATCGCAAGCCTCTCAGGAATTCGATTTCCTCTCTGCTGGCATCCCCGCTCATCGCCAGGTTGCGCAGAAATTCCTGGAAGCCCGGCTGCGGTTCGGAGGAATCCACGCCCCCCGTTTCCACGAACTGAAATTTCATGGACGGTATTGCGGCCAATCCTTGGTTCAAGGCGATTTCCATTCCAAACGTCTTTAGATCGATGTCCCAGGAATCAATCATGGGATCCAGAAATGCCGCGCAGTGATCGATGGAGACGTTGAACACATCCGTATCCAGAAAATCCAACGTGATGGTGCGCATCTCCTCAGGGGATTGGCGGCGCAGTTTCGCGGCGTTTCGCGGCCAATTTTCAGTTCCCAACTCTTGCCGGGCGATCCCCTTCGTCACGTCCAGCAGCGTCTGGGTCACCAGTCTCTCCAGTTCCCCAAAGGCTTGGTTCTCAAAAATCTCGCGCACTTGTGTGCGCTTTTCCGTTCTGCATTTCCGGATGATCAGCTCGCGCACTTCTTTGAACAAGGGCGCGGGCGGATCGGCCAGTTTTTTCTTTAATTCCTCCCGGCGTTGTGCTTCCACCATCGTCGAAAGTTGCCCCTTGGGCAGCTTCAAAAAGGCGTTCATCTTTTCATACAGGTCCGTGCGATCGGCCGCCGGAGGCGCCTTCTTTCGCGTGAGTAGTTGGGAGATATACGACTCGGTGACCTGGGCGGCCGCCGCCAAGTCCCGCTGTTCCAAACCCAGTTCTTTCAGCCGCTGTTGAATCACGAAACAAACGTCCACGGTGGTTCCCCCTCCGTATTAACAGGCACAGTACAGTACATCTTATACAAACGTAAAGTACTTGACAAGGTTGGTAAAGTGGCGCACTCTAGAAGTGCGATCAAGGCTGCTTTTCAGGTCTTCCCGAGCGGTGCTTTCTCCTGAACCTCTCCCTTGGTCTTGTAGCCCAGGAGAGTTCCATGTTCGCACGCAAAGTATCCATGCACTTGAAGGCGGATCGCGCCGGGGATCTCATTAAGAAAATGGAAAACGAGATCATCCCCCTGCTCCGCCAGCAGCAGGGTTTCCTCGACGAAATTACCCTCATCTCGCAAAGCGGTAAGGAAGTTTACGCCTATAGTTTCTGGGAAAACAGCGCCGACGCCGAAAGGTACGATAAGAACGTCTTTGCCCAAGTGACCAATCTTCTCGCCGGGGTGATCGACGGGACCCTGCGCATCCACACCTACACGGTAGCTAATTCCACGTTCCACAAAATGGCCGCTGCCATTGCCTCCTGAGTATCGCAGTCTCGCACCGGTTGCATTCATCCTTGGCTACAGCCCCTTGTTTCTTCCACGAGGATAGGTGCCAAGTCCTTCCCAACCCGCTCTTCTTCTGTTCTCGCGAAAGGAGGCAATATGCAATTCCTGATTTGGGTTTTTGTCGGATTAGCAGCAGGATGGATTGCCGGTAAAAGCCTCAAAGGCAATGGCTACGGTCCCTCGATGGATCTTGCCATGGGTGTCACCGGTGCAGTCCTTGGCGGGGCTCTGGCTCGCTCGGTGGGCCTCTCCGGTTATTCGGGAGCATTCGTGACGACTTTCCTGGCGATCGTTTGCGCCGCGCTCGTCACGATTCTTGCTGCCTTGCTCAACGGCAGGACCATTCGCATAAGGGCCTTTTAACTGTTCGCGGCAAAAATGATGAATTCCACGGAGACTCGATTGATGCCACACGTTAGTGAAACGGGGATGATTCTCATAAGAGATGGCGCCGTTTTGCCGCCGAGCTTCGCCGTCGAGAGTGACGACTTTTTGCCTGGCTGGCGGGTGGTCAAGGACTTCGATGGCTACTCCTTCAATCACAGGATTAAACAGGCCAATTGGAATTTCGTTCGTCTCACGGGCGAGTACAAAGCAAGGGTTGTGGGTCGCGCCTATCCCGGCACCCTCCGAAAGGCCGTTACCCGGATACTGGCCGGACTCCGTGGCCGCAAATTCAATTCCCTGGAAGTCAACGTGGTGGTCTTGAAGCGTTTCGTCGGCTTGGCCTTCCTCAGTATTTCGGCAAACCTGCGGCATATTCAGGACAGAGTCAAGGTTTCTGCCTGATGGATGGCTTGGCTTTACGAGTCCAGGGAAGAGACGTTTCTGATGGTGCAAAGCAAGAAATGAATCGGATTTTCTCTTTTGAAGGTAAGGAAAGGGATAGGAAAAGGAAACGCGTATGACAAAACTCTATGTTGGGAATCTGTCGTTTGGCATGACGGACGAAGGCCTGCAGCAGCTTTTCGTTGCAAAGGGATATCAGGTGGCCTCGGCTCGCGTCATTACTGACCGCGAAACCGGGCGCTCGCGCGGTTTTGGCTTTGTGGAGTTGGGAGCGGCTGACGATGCCACAAAAGCCATCGGCGAATTCAACGGCATGGATATCGAAGGCCGCGCCTTGCAGGTGAATGAAGCGCGTCCTCAGGAATCGCGTGGCGGCGGGGATCGTTCCGGCGGCCGCGGTTACTCCGGCGGACGCTCCGGCGGAGACGGCCGGCGGCGCTACTAGCCGCCCTCGGAAGCTCCACAGCGATTCTTTGCAGCGTTGCCGCCCTCTTTCGCTCACACCGCCCGCGAAGGGGAGACCTGCTTTGTCTATTCTGATTTGGAGGAAATTCTCATGACTGTTTCGGTCGGCCAGTACATCAAGCATTTTCAATATGGTTGTGGGGTCATCACGGAATCCGGTTCAGACCGCACCACCATCGATTTCGACACTCATGGCCTCAAGCTTTTCGTCACCAGCCTGATGGTGGTCGAACCTGCGGAAGGAACACCTCCGAAACGGCGTCGCGCCAGGCGTGCTAAGGCGGTGAAGCCGCCTCCGACACTGGCTGCCAAGGTGTTCGTGCCAGGTGCTAAGTGAGCACCGGCGTCATCGTTCAGTACATCGGCTTCCAGGCGAAGCCACTCTCACGGGAGTACACCTTTCATGTCCGTGGGCCTGGCGAAGACCGCGACTTTACTCTGAACATTGCGAACGAAGCCTTCATCTCTCATCGCGCCCGCTATCAGGATGCTCCATCCATTTGCTCGGAGAGGTTGCAAGCGGAACTGGCCGCTCATTCAAACAGCCCCGCGGAAACACAATTTGTGATTACGAGCGCGGAATTGGATTCCTATCGGGCGGCTCGCTCGCCGAAGAGTCCTCAAAAACTCTGGGGACGCAAGCCACAAGAAGATTTCTAGCCGCCTGATCCTCTGATAGGGCGCCATCCAGGACTTTTCCGTCCTTACCAGGCGTGCCCCCAAGCCCTTAGAAATTGCGGGAACTCTTCAGATTGCGATCGCTTTCCACGTTTCTTTTCACCCCTGCACCTGCTCACGTTCTTAGTGTGAGCACGGGGCACGGCGCTTGCCGCACCAGTTCGTAGGCGGTCGCCGAAGGCAGTTGCCCCGCAAGTTTTGGACTGCCCCGCAAGCCTAATACGAGCAGGTCGGCGTCCTGCTCCGTCGCCGTTCGCAAAATTTCCTGCGCTGCTTCGCCAAACCGCACCAAAAACTCCGGCTCGCAAGTATTCTTGCAGGCCGCCGGCATGCCCTTCTTTAGCCGTTTGACCAGGAATTCCCGGACAATCTCGTGGCCCTCTTGTGAGGGATCGCCGCTCTCCTCCACCACGTTCAGCACCGTCAGCTTCGCCTGGTATGCGCGCTCCAATGCGAACGCCAAACTCGCGGCTCGTTCGGCGTGTGGCTTCAGGTTTGTCGCATACAAGAATCGCCGCAACTCCGCCTTCTTCCCGGCCTGCACGCGCACCTCAGGGCCCACGCTCAGGATCGGACACTCCGCCAGGCGGAAGACCTCCTCAGCCACCGCTCCCAGCAGGAGTTTCTTCTGCGAAGTGCGCCCGTGCGTGCCCATCGCCAGCAGATCAATTTCGTGCGACTTGATCAGTTCCTGCAGCACCGGCCACACTTGCCCTTCGACCAGTAGCTCCTCGTGTTCCACATCCTCCATCGCCGCGGAATCGATCCATCGGCGCAATGCGCCGATCGCAAATACTTTGGCTTTCTGAATGGCTTCTGCTGACGATTCCGGCGAGACGAAATGGAAAACCTGCGAGGGTATCACGTGCGCCAGGTACACCTTGCTCCTGAAGCGGCGAGCAATCGTCAGCGCGTACTCGAGCGCGCCTCGTGCCCCTTCCGAAAAATCCGTGGCCACCAGGATTCGACGAAACTCCAGAACAGGCTTGCTTAGGTCGTCCCTGACGGTCACTCTCCCTGTGGACATGATCTGTGCGTTCTCCGGCAACACGTGTGACAAGGCGATTTAAGTAGGTGATGCACGTCACAGACCAACATGTCGTCCGTAACTAATTGTAATTAAATGTCTTAGACAGCCATTTTCGGCGCAATTCGCCCCTCTGCGGCAGATCACCCAATTCTGTGGAATTTACCCCCACCCCAACGTCGACCCTGTGCCCCGGCATTCCCTCCCTCCGACCAGTGGTATCATCCCCAAGATGTCGGCTCCGGTTCCAACCAAGCCCCGCGAAGAAACCTTCATGGAAGAGATGAAGCGTTACCTGCACTTCGGTGAAAACGACGCCTTCCTTCTCAAGCGTCTCCTCCCGCGCATGGAAAAGCATCTCCCCGAAATGGCGGAGCGTTTCTACGCCCAGATTCCCCACCATCCCGGGGCGAGCCGCGTTTTCACGGGTGGCGAAGACCAAGTCGTGCGGCTCAAGTCCACTCTCCAAGCTTGGGGCCGCGGCCTCTTCAACGGCGTCTACGACAAACGCTACGCTGACGATCGCTTCCAGATCGGTTACCGCCACGTGCGCATCGCTCTCGACCAGAAATACGTAATCAGCGCCATGGGCGTGGTGCGCTCTTTTCTTCTGGAGAAGATGTTTGACGAATTTCCCAACCGCGAGGAGCGCCTTGCCTATTCCCAGGCCCTCAGCAAGATCCTCGACCTGGACCTCAACCTCATGTGCGATTCCTACTTCCGCGCGACGATGGCGCACCTGCAAACCCTCAATCAGGAACTCGAACAGGCCGGCTTGCAACTCGCCGAAGCCAACGCCATTAAGGACGAATTCCTCGCCCAGGTTTCCCACGACCTGCGCACCCCTCTCAATTCCATTCTCAGCTTTACGAAACTCGTCCTCGATGGGTTATGCATCAGTCCGGAAGAGGAAAAGGAAGTTCTCCGGGATGTCTTCAGCAGCGGCCAGTTGCTCCTTCGCCTGGTCAACGATCTTCTGGACATTTCCTCCATCGAAGCGGGAAAGCTGGCGCTGCAACTCGACGAACTCGATCCCCGGGCTGTCCTCGATTCCACCCTGCCTCTCGTTGCCGTTCAGGCGGCTTCCCGAAATCTGCGGCTTGTTGACGAAACACTGGAGCAGCAACTCCCGCTCGTGCGGGGCGACGAAATCCGTTTTCGCCAGGTGCTTCTGAACCTGCTCTCCAATGCCGTGAAATTCACTCCCAGCGGAGGGGTAACGATTCGTGGCTCCGTCAACCACGCGCAAGGCTTCCTGCGCATCGAAATTGAGGACACCGGCATCGGCATTCCGGCGGACAAGCGCGACACCGTGTTCGAGAAATTTGTCCGCCACGATCCCGCAGCGCTGCGCGGAATTTCCGGTTTCGGCCTCGGCTTGGCCATCGCCAAACGCCTCGTCGAAATGATGCACGGCAAAATCGGTTTGGAAGGCGGCTCCAACGGCCATGGTTCCATCGCCTGGTTCACGCTCCCGCTGGCCGCGCGCGCGCAGCGACCGGAGGTCCGGCCAGCATGATTCAGCCCTCCCAGCAGGGAAGGAAGCAGCGCATCGTCATCGTGGAGGATAACGCGCTGGTCGCCAAGTTTTTCCAGATGGCTCTGGAACGTGCCGGCGGCTTTTCCTGTCTCGTCACCGAAGATGTGTCCGGCATTCTCCGCGAAGTCGCGGCGGGCGAAGTTGACCTCGTCCTGCTCGATGTTTCTCTGACCAATGCCGAATGGGACGGCCGTAACGTCAACGGCGTTGAACTCTGCCGTCTTCTCAAGGAAAAATCCCCGCGCCGCCTTCCCGTGCTCCTCGCTACTGCCCATGCCATGAGCGGCGACCGCGAACGCCTTCTCGAATCCTCTGGCGCCGATGGCTACCTCGAAAAGCCCGTCTACGATTCCGCCCAACTCGTCGCCAAAGTCCGCGAACTCATGGCTTGACCCGCCTCGCTTGCAGTCGCAGTTTCACGCCGCCTAGGGCTGGCCTTCTGAGGCGGGCCGCTCTTAAGTTTTCTTTGTAGTGAGGAAGGCCCAAACAGTGAGAGCGGATCGTGGAACGTCGAACTCACCGGTGGCACTGCGCCAGCCAATCAGCTTCGGCTGAGTTTTGCGAGTTCAGAAAAGGCGAAGCCGAAACCTTAATCTGCAGGGCGGCGAAGCCAGCGGGGCGAACGCGACTCAAGCCTCCAGCTCGCAAAGGCTCAACACGCTGAACTGCTGTATGCGGACCTGCACGTACGGTGGTGTGGCAGGACAGGGCGGGCAACCGTCCCCCCTATGCCGCTTTTGGACCGAGTAAATAGGTCTGCGATCAGGCCATCAGGCGCGGACGGGCCAGCGGCAGAACCTTGCGGGAATGCATGGGCTTGGCGTAGAGATTCGGGCGACGGGCAAAGGTTGGCATCTGCGGCGCGGGTGTACTGACGGCCGCGGGCAAAGGCTGCATGGGAATGCGCGAGGTTTCCCGCATGAGTTCCATGCGGCCGCGCACCTTGAATTTGGCGAGCAAGGAAGAAACGTGGAACTTCACCGTGCGTTCGGAAAGGTTCAGTTCGGAAGCGATTTCCTTGTTCGCCAGGCTGCGAAGAATGCCGTCGAGGACTTCTTGCTCGCGGCGGGTGAGCCGCACGGCGCTCTTGACCTTGTGTCCTGCTTGCAGAAGTTCCTCAGCCTTTTCCTCCAAGTCACCCAGGCATTCCTGCGGCGCGGGAACCATAATCATGTAGTCGCTGGGGGATTGGCCTCGGACCAGGCAATGCATGGCGAGGAGCCCGGCGGCGTGCTCGACGGGAAGTTCGCCAGCGGGCCCGGCTTCGACATGGAAATGGGCTGTGCCAGAGGATTTTTCGTAAAAGAGGTACAGAAAGGGTGAGGGAGCGGGTTTAGATTGAGTAATAGGATGCGTTGCGACTGATCTGCGGATCAACTTCACGTGCACTCCTCCGATAGTGCTTCGCGGTGGGAACGAAGCGCTCCTGTAGATTTGACTTGCGTTTACCTCCTGTGGAGGTCGCCCAGAATCACTGGTCAAACGGACGGGGCGCGAGCTGGGTCAGGCTTGGTTACCCCGATCACGCGAAAAACTGACTTCACCACGCAGGGGTAAGCGAGAAGGAGTCCCCGTCATAACGCTTGCAAGAATCACACCTGACCGTGGTAATGATTAGCATCCGGGGTGCCGCTGAAGAGGAAATGTATGCTGCAATTTTTCAATGACTTAGGCAGGGGGAAAAATGACAAGCCGATGAAAGCTGGGTAGAAATTGCGCGTGCGAGGCATTTTTTGCCCTTTTTCGCGACGCTATCGGCAATTACGGCGTAAGGACGCGGGTCTGCTCCGGAGAGATTAGTTCGTATTCAATACCGCGCCAGCGAACGTGGCGACCGAACGAGGACAGAAAATTCCACAGGTACAGAAATGGAACAACCATGGTCAAAAGGATGTACATCCAGGATTGGGCCATGATTTGCGACCTGAAAGGCGGAAGGGCTTCAGTGGCACCAATGACCCGTACGGCACCGCGAATGGACGCGAGCAAGAAAGGCAGGACCAGCAAGGACATAACGTGGAAAGCCGGGCGGGAATCGATGGTAAGACTGAGGGCAAGGTACAGGCCCATGATCGCAGTCAGGCAATAGAGAAAATGGGCGGCGAAGGCCGAGGCCCATATATTGTGACGATAGACCCGTGTGACGGTGACCTGGCGGTTTGTGAACTCAAGTAGACCTGAATAGTCCAATTGGGCATAGGAGACAACCAGGCATTCGGGTAGAAAGACAATGCCGCGCCCGGTGCGTTCCACCATCATGGTCAGGGAATAGTCGTCGCTAAAGGAATACTGCCAGACGTCGAGCATGCCGATCTCTTCAAAGAGCTTGCGGCGGATGGCGGTGCCGCCGCCCCAGCAGAAGTTCTTCTGATGATCGCCCAGCATGGTTACGACAGAAGCATTCCAAGCGGCGAGGAGGGCGGTAGGCAAATCATTATGATTGGGAATAAACCAACGCATTGTGGTGGTGGCGCCGATGCGGGAATCCGTCAGCGGGGCCACGAGGTGGTGCAGCCAGGATTTGCCGGGTCGGCCATCGGAATCGGTGAAAACCAAGACCTCAAATTCGGGAGGAAGTTGTTCGACGGCGGTGCGAAGATTGTGGACTTTTTCGCTGCAATTTTGCGGTTTGCCGCCAATCACAACAGTGGCCTTGACACGGGACGATGCCGCAACACGTTTTACGATGCTGTAGGCCGGATCGGATTCGGAGGCAAGAACAAAGAAGACTTCATAGTTCTGGTGGGCGAATTCGCACAAGGAGACGAGATTGCGTTCGAGGCCGGGCTCCAGGCCCCGGCACGGGCAGATGACGGCGGTATGCGGGGCAAAAAAGCCCGGGTCGGTTTTCAGGCGGCGGCGCACGTAGGCGAGCCACTGGATACCCTGCCAAAGAAGGTAAAGGCCCGCGGCGATCTGCACGATCGCCAGGATTTCAAAGAGAGTTTCCACGCAAGCCGAGCATAACAGAGAGAAGCGGTGTGGGAATCTTGATGTCCAGAGGTAGAATCGCAGAGGTAAACACCCGCAAGCGGAAGGAGAGGGCACACATGACCGGACGAGTGGATAGTTCGATGGTGACCACGGGAAATGATCTGCAAGGGTACCGCGTGATGAGAAATTTCGGAATCGTGAGGGGAATCACGGTGCGATCGAGGAGCGTGCTGGGCAACCTGGCCGCAGGGATTCAGACGATTGTGGGCGGAAACATCACGGTGTTGACGGAGCTGTGCGAGAAGGCGCGTGAAGAGGCGTATGAGCTGCTGCTGCAACATGCAGCACAACATGGCGCGAACGCGATCCTGGCGATGCGCTATGACGCGAACGAAGTGATGCAGGGCGTGACGGAAGTGCTGGCGTACGGCACGGCGGTGCAGGTGGAAAAGATCAGCTAGGATTCTCCGGCAGTTCGCCTGAACATTTCAGGAATGATAGAATCTGCCTTCGATGTTTTGCTCGTCCTGCGGATTACAAATGGCGTCGACGGCGCGGTTTTGCGCGCGCTGCGGGACACCTGTTGGCCTTGATGCAGGCGCAACGATCCTGGGCGATGAAGCGGGGCTGGACGCCAATCAGGAGACGCTGGCACCGGATGTGCCGCCGACGCCGCGGCCGACCCCCCGGCCGAGTTCGACGCCGCGCGCGGCGCGATCGAATCCCCCAAGCAACCCCATGTTGAGCAGCAGCGAGGCGATCGGAGGCGGACGTTTTGCTCCCGGAGTGATCGTTGCCGGGCGCTACCGCATCGTGGCCATCCTCGGAAGAGGCGGGATGGGGGAAGTGTACCGCGCGGAGGATCTGAAACTCAGTCAGGTGGTGGCGATCAAGTTCCTGCCCGAAGCGCTTTCGAGAGATGCGGGGGCGCTGGCGAGATTCCATTCCGAAGTACGCATTGCGCGGCAGGTGTCGCATCCCAACGTTTGCCGCGTATTCGATATCGGAGATGTCGAAGGAATTCCTTTCCTGACGATGGAGTATGTGGACGGGGAAGACCTGGCATCACTGGTGCGGCGGATTGGGAGGCTGCCGCAAGACAAGGCCTCTGAGATATCACGGCAGATTTGCGCGGGGCTGGCGGCGGCGCACGAGCGAGGGGTGGTTCACCGGGATCTGAAGCCGGCGAATTTGATGCTGGATGGCGCGGGGAAAATCCGGATCACGGATTTCGGGCTGGCAGGAATTGCGGCCAGCATTCAGGGCGCGGAGGTACGCGCCGGAACGCCCGCGTACATGGCGCCGGAGCAACTGGCAGGGAAAGAGGTGACGCCGAAGAGCGACCTCTATTCGTTGGGACTCGTGATGTTTGAGGTGCTGACGGGGAAGCGCGCTTTTGAGGCGGCCACGCTGCCGGAACTTTTGAAGGCGCGCGAGGAAGGGACGCTGACGAGTCCTTCGACGCTGGTGCGCGATCTGGATCCGCTGCTGGAGCGCGTGATTCTGCGCTGCCTGGAAAAAGATCCGAGCAAACGGCCCGCCTCCGCACTACAAGTGGCCGCGGCCCTGCCGGGGGGAGACCCGCTGGCGGCGGCGCTGGCGGCGGGGGAAACGCCGTCGCCGGAAATGGTGGCGGCAGCGGGGGAAAGGGAAGGGCTGAATCCACGCGTTGGACTGTTGTGCGTGGCGGGCGTGTGCCTGTTGCTGGCGCTGCTGGTGGGAATCGCGAAGCGGGCGAAGATGGTCTCGTACATTTCGTTCGGGCCGAGTCCGGAAGTGTTGACAGCGAAAGCGAGCGAAATGATTCGCACATTCGGTTACACCGATGCGCCAACAGATACAGCGCAGAGCTTCGCGTTGATGCAGGATTACCTGGGGCATATCTCCGAAACGGTCAAGACACCAACGCGCTGGGAAGTTCTTCGTCAGGACGAACCGCCGAGCCTGTATTTTTGGTACCGGCAAAGTCCGCGCCTGCTAACGCCGATTTCCCCGGCCGACAATCTAATCTACGGACGCGTTCAGCCAGATGAGCCGCCGCTGACTCAGTCGGGCTCGCGTTTTATTGGGTTATCACCGCAAGGGAAAATGCTGATGTTTCGCGCGATCCCTCCGCAGGTGGACGATCCGCCCACCGAACCCCTGGATACGCCGGCCTGGGGCAAATTATTTGCGGCCGCAGGGCTGGAGCCAAACCAATTCAAGCCGGTGGCGCCGCGATGGTATCCCCTGGCGTGGGGGGACACACGCGCGGCCTGGGAAGGAAGCTGGCCGCACCATCCAGAGATCCCGCTGCGCATAGAGGCAGCAGGGTATCGGGGAAGGCCGATCTACTTCACGATGATTTCACCCTGGGATAGGGCAACAAGGATGGAGCCAGCGGTCCGTTCATTTCAGAACTCGCTGGCGCAATGGTTTGGTTTTGGGCTGTTAGTGACCATTTTGGGGCTGGGTGTTTGGATGGCACGAAACCATTTGAAAGCGGGACGCGGGGACATGAAAGGGGCAATGCGCCTGGCGTCCTTCGTGGTGATGGTGGGGATGGTGAATTGGGCCCTGCTGGCACACCACGTTTCGTCGTTCTTTGAGATGGTGCTGTTTATCCTGGCGTTGAGCGTCAGTCTGTTTTTTGGGATGGTGACGTGGCTGCTCTACGCGGCGCTGGAGCCGTACGTGAGAAAGCATTGGCCTGACACGTTGATTTCGTGGTCGCGGATGCTGTCGGGGCAGTTCAAGGATCCGGTATTCGCGCGCGATGTGCTGCTGGGAACGCTGTTTGGACTGACATCGGCGATACTGGAGCAGATGCAGCCCTTTGTCGAAGCGGGATTGGGCAAGGCTCCGCTGCGGCCATTTGGAATGAACTCGCCCTACGCGCTGGAAGGGCTTCGGGGCAGCATCGCAACCGTGCTGTACCAGGCGTCTTCCTCCTTTTCAAGCGCGCTGCTGATCTTCTTCCTGTTTTTCATGCTTCGGCTGGTCTTCCGGCGGAACTGGCTGGCCGCCGCGGTGATGTCGCTGTTGTTTTGCATACCGAGCCTGGGAGCGCAGAATCCGTTGATTGATGCGCTGTTCACGGCGCCGTTTTTCCTGGCGTACCTTTACATTCTTTATCGGTTTGGGCTGGTGGCTCTCACCGTGCTTTATTTCGTGGATCAACTGGCGGACCAGATGCCGCTGGCCATGCCGTTGGGAACGTGGTGGACGCAGGGTGGAGTGGTGGCGATGATCGCGATCCTGGCGGTAGCCTTATACGGTTTTCACGTGTCGCGCGCGGGGAAACCAATTTTTGGCGGTAATGCGCTGGAGCTCTAACGCGTTGTTGGGATTTTTGCGTCCGAAGGAGCCTGAAGAATTTTCTCGGTCAGTTCGGTGGCCAGCATTTCAATGCTGCTGAGCGAGCGGCTGGCTGCAACGCGCGCTTTTTCCAGAAAAGAAGAATCGAGAAGGAAGGCGCAACGATCGACGAAGGGGTGATTAGCCACCTCGAACGGCTTTCGCGCGCGGCGGGCGGGACCCGCTTTCGCCAAAATCGCCTGATACATCTGCAAGTCCGCCTGGAATTCCAAAGCGTCGCCGGCATTCCAACACTGATGCCGCGTGAGTGCGGCCAGGTATTTCTGCTGGAAGGCGGCGGCGAATTTGCGTCTGGAGCGCGCGGGAACCTTCGCGCCGCCGGGAGCGGCAGCCGATTCGGCAATTTCCAAAGCACGCGCGGACATCGCCAGCAAAGCTTCGCGCTGCAAAAGGGTCAAAAGGTCGCGGTAGAGCGCCGCGTGCACTTGCAAACCGAAGCGTCCGTGTTCGACGACATAGGAATCCACGAAGCGCGGAACGATGCGTTCCCGAAGCAGAGCTTCGCCCAAGCGCTGCGCCAGGATGGCGGCGAGATCGGCGGAGCCGGATTTGGGTTGCGCTTTCAAGACGAACTCATGTTAGCAGGAGTCGGGAGCTGGCATGGCTGAGGAAGCGAGAAAAGAAGGGTGGCAAAGACTGGGCAACCTCAAAAAGTCAATAGGCCCGGCGGACAGCGTGCCGGGCCTTTGCTGATCAAAGAGGACTTTCAGTGTACAGCTTGGGTTGAGTCGCCGACACCGGGCTGCGGGGGTTCCGGCTCCGGGACGACGGGGGCGATGGGATCCTTCTCGAGGGCATGCTCGAGAACTTCATCGAGGGTGCGCACGTAGGCGATCGTCAGGTCGCCCAGGATTTCGGGCGGCAGATCGGCGACGGCGTTGGGCTCGTTGTCCGCGGGCAGAAGCACATGCTTGATTCCGGCACGCTTCGCACCCAGGACTTTTTCCTTCACGCCACCAATGGGCAGAACCACGCCGGATAGGGTCATTTCACCGGTCATGGCCAGACGATTCTTCACCGGGCGGTTGGTCAGCAGGCTGACGAGCGATGTAACCATCGCCGCGCCAGCAGACGGGCCATCCTTCGGCACCGCGCCGGAAGGCACGTGGATGTGAATGTCTGACTTGCGGAAAAAGTCCGGGTCGATGCCGTACCGTTCTGCGTTGGCACGAGTCCAGGTCAAAGCAGCGGTCATGGATTCCTGCATGACTTCGCCGAGATGGCCGGTCATGGTGAACTGCTTGCCGCCGCGCATGCGGCTGGCTTCGATGAAAACGATGTCGCCGCCCACAGGAGTCCAGACGAGGCCCACGGCGACGCCGGGCTTTTTCACGCGCTCCTCGACTTCCTTCTCTGTGCGGAACTTCGGCACACCGAGGAATTCGCGCACCACTTGCGGCGTGACCACCATCTTGTCGGGTTTGCCTTCGGCGATGCGGCGAGCCTGCTTCCGAACGAGGGTGGCGATTTCGCGTTCGAGATTGCGCACACCCGCCTCGCGCGTGTAGCTGTGGATGATTTCCTGCAGCCCTTCCTCGGAAAACTCGAGCTGCTCGCCTTCCTTGATGCCGTGTTCCTTGGTCTGCTTCGGAATCAGGTATTTGCGCGCGATGTGGATCTTCTCTTCGCCGGTGTAGCCGGGGAGTTCGATGATCTCCATGCGGTCGCGCAGAGGATCGGGGATGGGATCCATCCAGTTGGCGGTGGCGATAAAGATGACCTTGGAAAGGTCGAAGGGCACGTCAAGGTAATGATCGCGAAAGGTGTTGTTCTGCTCCGGATCGAGAACTTCCATGAGTGCGGACGATGGATCGCCGCGGAAATCGCGGCCCAGCTTGTCCACTTCATCGAGCATGCACACAGGGTCATTTGTTTCAGCGCGCTTCAGGCCTTGAATGATCTGGCCGGGCAACGCGCCAATATAGGTGCGGCGATGGCCGCGAATCTCGGCTTCGTCGTGCATGCCGCCCAGGGCGATGCGGACGAATTTGCGCCCGAGGGAGCGGGCGATGGATTTACCGAGCGAGGTTTTGCCGACGCCCGGAGGCCCGATGAAGCAAAGGATCGGTCCCTTCATGCCGGGCTGAAGTTTCTTGACGGCCAGGTAGTCGAGGATGCGCTCTTTCACCTTTTGCAGGTCGTAGTGATCCTCGTCCAGAATTTCATGCGCTTTCACGATGTCGATTTCCGTGCTGCCGGAAGACTTGGACCAGGGCAGAGAGGTCATCCATTCGAGATAGGTGCGCGAGACCATGTATTCGGCGGAAGCGGGGGTCATTTTCGACAGGCGCTTCAGCTCGCGGTCGCACTCTTTCTTGGCTTCCGCGGTCATACCAGCTTCTTCCACTTTTGTGCGCAGCTCTTCGATTTCAGCTTGCGCGTCGTCGATGTCGCCAAGTTCTTTCTGAATGGCCTTCATCTGCTCGCGCAGAAGATACTCGCGCTGGTTCTGGCTGACCTGTTCCTGAACCTGCTCGTTGATCTTGCTGCGGAGTTCGAGAACCTCCATTTCCTTGGAGAGTTCGCGGATCAGTGTTTCCAGGCGCTTGCGCACGTTGGAAGTTTCGATCAGCTCCTGGCGCAGCAGCGTGGAGAGGCTGGGCAGCGTTCCGGCGATGAAGTCGGCCAGGCGGCCGGGATCGTCAATGTTCAGGGCCGCGTTTTGCAGATCGTCGGAGAGCTGCGGCGAGCGGCTGACGACATCGCGGAAAAGCTCCTGGGCGTTACGCACCAGGGCTTCGAGTTCGGCGTCCTGTTCGCCCACGAAATCGGGTTCCGATTCAATGGAGGCGCGGAGGAAAGGGCGCAGGCCAAGGAGCTCGACGATACGGATACGCTGAAGCCCTTCCAGGAAGATAACGACATTGCCGTTGGGCATTTTGACGGTCTTATGGACCTTGGCGAGGGTGCCGACTTTATGCAGATCGGCCGCGGCGGGATCCTCGACCCGCGGATCCAACTGGGCGACAACGCCGAGCAACTTTTCTTCGCCAGCAAGAGAACCGACGAGGGCCAGCGAGCTTTCGCGCCCTACAGTCAGGGGGAGGACGGCACCCGGGAAGAGGACCGTGTCCCGAACCGGAAGGATGGCGAGCGTTTCCGGTACAAAATACTTTTTATCAGCCATAGTTTCCCTCAAATCCAGCGGCAAGATGAGCCGCCATGCCGGGTTAGATGCAAGAGAGGGCAAAAAGGTGCCCGACAATGCAATTCCCTGAGGCAGATATCCTTAGTCGTCTACGCTCACATATTAGTCCATTCCAAAGCCAAATGCAAAGTACTGTCTAATACATTGGAAACAAATATTTTATTTCCCTATCCGCGAAACCATGTCGGCCCCACTTGTCTTTATCGGCCATGTTCCGGCCGGGGATAGTTCTTCTTGATGAAAAGGATGGCCTGATCCCTAGTCTGCAACTGGCCTTCGAGTTGGGCGTCCTCCAAGGCGGTCAGCATTCCTTGGAAGTGGGGTCCCGGCACATATCCCATACCCTGCAAATCGACGCCGGTCAATAGGCGAGGCGGGCTAAATTGCTCCGGTGGGGTCTCAGCGAGGAAGTTCTTAAGTGCCTGGAAGGCTTCGAGGCGGCCATGGCTGGACAAGCAATCGAGGCGGTGCAGTTCCAAATGTTCGGAAAAAGCGGGTAGCCGGACGAAGCGCTTGAGAGTGGATTTGCGCATCTGGGCGACATCCTTGAATTTCATGTGGTTGGCGACGAGGGCGAGAATCTGCTGCGTATCGTCGTTGGAAAAGCGCAGGCGGTGGCAGATCGCGATGGCCATCTTCACGCCGACTTCCGCGTGACCATCAAAACGTATGCGGTCCCCCGTGGCAGATGCGGGTCGAAACGTGGGGGGCTTGCCGACGTCGTGGAGGAGAACGCCCCAAGCGAGCGTGGGGGAGGCTCCGGTGGGCAGGCCTTCGAGCATCAGGCGTGTATGAATCCAAACATCGCCTTCAGGATGAAACTCGGGAGGCTGCGGAACTCCCTTCATAGCGGAAATCTCCGGCAGCACTTGCTGGAGCAAGCCCGTTTCGTCGAGCAGTTCAAACGCCCTGCGGGCAGCTCCTTCTGTAAGCATTTTGGTGGTTTCCTCACGGATTCGTTCGGCTGAGAGCTCGATACGGAAGGGTGTCACAGCCAAAGGAAATTCGGGCCGAAAACGAGGAAGTTCGATTTCGTGGGCGTGCTGACGAATCGCTTTGAAGGTACGAGGTTCGATGCGGTAGCCCAACCGCGCGGCAAAGCGAACTGCGCGGAACATGCGCAACTTGTCTTCAGCGAAACGGAGCTGGGGATCGCCGATGGCGTGAATGAGATGGGCGCGAAGATCGTCCTGGCCGCCGACAAAATCGAGGACTTCACCGGTATCGTGGCGCATGAGCAGGCCGTTAATGGTGAAGTCGCGGCGGGAGACGTCTTGCTGAGGCGTTTCGGAGTAAACGACGCGATCGGGATGCCTGCCGTCGGAATAGCCCACATCGGAGCGATAGGTGGCGACTTCGACCTTGGCGGCGTCGCGAAGAACTAGAACAACGCCGAATTGGGCCCCCACGCCGACGCTATCGGGGAAAAGTTGCAAGACGCGCTCCGGAGTAGCGTCGGTGGTCACGTCATAGTCGGCAGGCTCGCGGTTGAGGAGCAGGTCGCGGACACAGCCTCCGACGAGCAGCGCTTCATGGCCGTGGCGGCGGAGCGTATCGCAGATCGAATTGGCCAGTTCGCGGGAATTCACGGTCTGATTATGCGCCAGGTGCGGCGCAGGCCGAACAAGAAATGGGAGGAGGGAGGAACGGAGAGGTCATTTGCAGCGAAGGACAAGGCAAGTGATGTCGTCTGACTGGCGCGTGGCGCCGACGAATTGTCCCACCTGCTGCATGAGATATTGCATGGTTGCCTGGGCGGGTAGATTGGGAAGATCGCGGATGAGACGGAGCCAGCGCGCGTCGGTGAACTCCTCACCTGCGGAATTGAATGCCTCGACGACGCCATCGGTGAAGAGAACAAGAGTATCGCCGGGCTGCAGATCGAAGGAAGCGGCAACGAAGGTTGCTTCGCGGAGAATGCCGAACGGCAAGCCGCCGGATTCGAGGCGTTCCGTGCCACCGTTGGTGCGGCGAACGACGGGTGAATTGTGGCCGGCGTTCACGTAGACCAGGCGGCGTGTGGAAGGATCGTATTCGCCAATCACGCCGGTGGTGAAGCGGCGGCCTTCGAGGCTGTGGGCGCAAGCGTAATGATTCAAGCGCTCGGCAAGCTGCGTGAGCGGAAGGCCTTCGGAGGCCAGGGTGTGCAGGCTGGCCTGGAGGGTGGCCATGAGAAGCGCGGCAGGGACGCTCTTGCCCGCGACGTCCGCCATGACGAGGAGTAATTTGCCGCCGGAGGCCGCGTCAGCCGTGGGATAGAACGCGTCGTAATAATCACCGGCGACGGAATTTTGCGGGCGGGTCCAGAAGGCGACTTCCGCGCCAGGAACGGCGGGGGGCTCCGAAGGTACGAGCCAGGACTGGATTTCGCGGGCAATTTCGAGATCACGTTTCATGATGACTTTGTCGGCGAGTTCAAGAGCAAGAAGAAAAAGTAAAAGCAGGGCGGCGAAGAGCTCGTAGTGGGATTTCTGACTGGAAAAAAGCAGCAGGGCGAACGCGACGAGGAGGAGAACGCGGCGCGCAGGGGTGAGCTTGGTCACAAGCGCCCAGAAAAACTGGCTGATAACGGGCCAGGGCCGCTTCCAGCGGGGCAGTTTGCGGATTTCGTCCCAATCCACGTCCTTGCCATAGAAGCCGTAACTTGAGCGCGCGTCGGCGGTGAACTGGGACCAGAGATCGTCAACGGCGCGGCCTTCGCTGACACGCTGCCAGAAATTTTGCACGCGCTTGATAGGAGTGGGACGCGGAGACGAAGTGCCCGGTGATGTCGGGGCGGGAACGCTCATGAATTGCCAGTATAGGACATTGAGGAAAGGTGCGCAGCCGGGCGTGGGGAATCAGGAGTCGTCGTCGCGGCGCAGAGAACCGCCGAATTGCACGGAGCCAAAACCGAATTTGTCACGGAGGCGGTCCGTGGCTTTGGTGAGCTTTTCGAGTTTTTCGCGGCGATCGGCTTCGAGGAGATCGAGCTGTTCGGCGCCATGGGAAAGTCCGGAAAGAGCGACGCCGAGTAGGCGGACCTTACGCTTTGTGTCGCGATGCTCGCGGAAGAGCTCGAGGAAGACGGCGAAGATATCGTTGTCGAGGCGCACGGGATCCTGAAGAGTTTTGGAGCGGGTGTGGGTTTCGAAGCCCGCGTAGCGAATGGTGAGCGTGAGTGTGCGCGAAGAGAGGCCGGCTTCGCGCAGGCGCTTACAGGTTTTCTGAGAGAGGTGGCTGAGCAGGGATTCCAACTCCTGCACGTTGTCCGTGTCTTCCCCGAAGGTGTGATTGTGCGAGATGGACTTTGGCTCGGCGTCGATCAGGAATTCATAAGCGTCGCCGCCGCGCGCTTTGCGATAGAGCGCGTCGCCCCACTGGCCGAAGATCTTTTCCAGTTTTTCCTGGGAGTAAGAAGCAAGCTGCTCGACGGTTTCAATGCCGAGGGCGCGCAGGGCACGCTCGGTAACCTCGCCGATGCCGGGAATTTTGCGGATGGAGAGTGGGGCGAGAAAGCGCGCTTCCATGCCGGGCGCGACCCAGACCAGGCCGCGCGGCTTGGCTTGATCGGAAGCCACTTTGGCGACGAGGCGGGTAGCGGCAAGGCCGCCGGAACAGGGAAGCGCTGTGGTTTGCGTGATGGTCCGGAGGAGTTTGTCCGCGGCGGCGAGGGGCGGACCGTGAAGGCGCTCCGTGCCCGCGAGATCGAGATAGGCCTCGTCGATGGAAACCATTTCTACGATGGGAGAAAACCTGGCGAGAATGGAGGCGACGCGATCGCTCCATTCGCCGTATTTTTCGTGGTGCCCGTCGAGAAAGACCGCGTGGGGGCAGAGACGCGCGGCGGTGCGCAAAGGCATCGCGGAATGGATGCCGAACTTGCGGGCTTCGTAGCTGGCAGCGGAGACGACGCCGCGCTGATCGGGCCTGCCGCCGACGACAACAGGCTTGCCGCGAAGTTCGGGGCGCTCCAGGAGTTCCACGGAGACGAAGAAGGCGTCCATGTCCACGTGGAGGATGGAGCAGTGGAGGGGAAGATCGCGCTCTTCGGTGGGATCGTGTTTGGCGCGGAAGCGAGCAAGGTCCGGCATGATTTCACCGTTCGGGAAAAAGCTGATTCACCGAGCTAGCGACACTCAGGGAATGGCGCGTCTCGCAGTTATCCCTTGAAAATGGTGCGCCCGCTCCGACCCCATCATACGGCTTTCGCCGAGACGGCTTCCAGTTGTTAGTCGGTGGATGGCAGGCGCTCGGCGGCGAGGACGCGGGGAATGCCGGCGAGGTCGTTGGTGACGGCGACGTTGGTCCAATGGGAAGGATCGAGGAGTGGCTGGACGGCAGGCAAGCTATTGTACCCAAGCTCAAGGACGAGCAAGCCACCGGGTTTCAGATGGCGAGCTGCTTCAGGGATTAGAGCGCCGTAGAGTTCGTGGCCTTCTTCACCAGCGAAGAGAGCGGCAGGGGGCTCGTGGTCGCGGACTTCCCTGGGCAGAGATTCCGCGTCACGCTGACCAACGTAGGGAGGGTTACAGACAATGAGGTCGAACAGCCGTGACTCGTGATTCGTGGCTCGTGACTCGATGAAAGCTTCAAGGAGATTTGACTCGAGGAATTGGATTCGATCGAAAACGCCAAGGCGGCTGGCGTTGCGGCGGGCAACGTCGAGGGCGTTGAGGGAAATGTCCGTGGCATAGATGGTGGCGTCGGGAAGCTCCTTGGCCAAGGCGATAGCGATGCAGCCGGAGCCGGTGCCGACATCCACGAGGGTGATGTCGTTGCCGGTAAGACGTGGCGAACGGCCGGAGCGGAGTTCGCGGAGGGCGAGGCGATCGAGGGCGACCTCGATGAGATGCTCGGTTTCCGGCCGAGGGATTAGGACATCGGGAGTGACCTCGAATTCGAGACCCCAGAACTCCTGCTTACCGGTGAGGTGTTGCGTGGGCTTACCGTTAGCGCGGCGCTGAATGAGAGCGAAATACTGAGTAGTGATTTCGGCGGAAAGAATTTCTTCCGGATGCGCATAGAGCCAAGTGCGATCGCGGGCAGCGACATGGAGGAGCAGAAGTTCAGCGGCTAGGGTAAAGGAAGGCACGTGGGCTTCGCGCAATTGGCCAATGCCCTGCTTGAGCAGAGAACGCACGGAGCGATCTGTGGCGACACTGGCCATGGATGAGGCTCAACCGATCAGGTGCTCTTTCTGGCGGCCGCTGGCCTCCACGGTGCCGTAGGCTACGCCATTTCCCGCATAGGCATACTTGGCGATGGCGCAGCCACCGAGAGCGGAGTGGCCGAGGGCCAAACCGCCAAATGCGCGCCAGCCGATGGAAAGCCCGGCTAGTGCGAAAAGGCCGATGGAAACTCCACCAAGGGAGATCACACCAGCAGTGACGCCCCCGATGGCGATGAACCCCGCGGCGAGGCCTCCGAGAGCGATGACGCCGGTGGCGCGTCCACCAATGGCAATGATGCCGTGAGCCGCGGGACTGTAGGAGACCAGCGGCAATCCGGCGATGCGGGTGGATGATTCGTAGACGTAGTCCTTCGAGAGAACGACAGCGGTGACGAAGTGAGTCAGGCCGATGCAGGCGATCATGTAAATGACGAAGAAGACCCAGAAGGGCATCATGATTTTGAGCGAGCGATCGGGATCGGAAAACGAGTCACTGATCCGGCGCATCCATGCGGGACCTGGCTTCGAACCTGGACGGGAAAGCATGGGAACCTCCGCTAAAGAGATTATGCCTCGGCTAGCTCCTGTTTGAGGCGCTCCGCTTCGTAGTGGCCCACCAGGCCATCGACCAGCGGGGCGATCTTGCCGTCCATGACTTCGGTGAGCTGGTGGATGGTCAGGCCGATGCGGTGATCGGTGACGCGGTTTTGAGGATAGTTGTAGGTGCGGATTTTCTCGGAACGGTCGCCGGTCTTGATCTGTCCGCGGCGCTCGACGAGGGTGGCGGCTTGTTGCTTTTCGAGTTCCATTTCGTAAAGACGCGCGCGGAGAACGCGCATGGCCTTGGCGCGATTCTTGATTTGCGATTTTTCGTCCTGCTGAGAGACAACGAGGCCGCTGGGGAGATGCGTGATGCGCACGGCGGAATAGGTAGTGTTGACAGACTGGCCGCCGGGACCGGAGGAACAGAAGGTGTCAATGCGAAGATCCTTCGCTTCAATCTTGATGTCGATGTCGTCGGCTTCTGGAAGGACGGCGACCGTGGCGGCGGAGGTGTGGATGCGGCCCTGGGTTTCCGTGTCGGGCACGCGCTGCACGCGGTGAACGCCGCTTTCGTACTTCAGCTTGGAATAGACTTTGTTGCCAGAGATGGCGGCAACGATTTCTTTCATACCGCCCATGGAGGAGGGGGAACTTTCCATGACTTCAACTTTCCAGCCCTGGGATTCGGCGTAGCGTGAATACATGCGGAACAGATCGCCAGCGAAAATCGCGGCTTCGTCGCCACCGGTACCGGCGCGAATTTCGAGGATGATGTTCTTGTCGTCGATGGGATCCCTGGGGAGGAGAAGCAGCTTGAGCTCACGCTCGGCCTGTTCCTTGCGGGCGAGGAGCAGCTTTTCTTCCTCCTGGGCCATGTGGCGCATATCGGCGTCTTCGGATTCGACGACCATCTGGTGGGCGTCGGCAAGATCCTTTTCGATTTGCTTGAACTCGCGATGCTTGGAGACAACTGCTTGGAGTTCGGCATGCTGCTTGGCGAGCTTCTGGAAACGCGCGGAATCGCTGACAATCTCCGGAGTGGAGAGTTCGTTGGTCATTTCCTGGTAGCGGGCGTCGAGCTGATCGAGTTTTTCGCTGAGAGTGAGTGCAGACATGTGAAAGCCTTTCTTCAACAAGATTGAGAGTCACGGACGAAGCGCACCGGCTGACGGGTGACGAGTGACTCTGGGACACGAAGAGCGGACGCCCAGGGAGGGCGCGAGAGGGGCGGCAGCTAATAGAAAGGGGCGTACATTCAAAACTCTGCTGAGTAAGAATAACGCGGAAAGCGGAGCGGCGCAATCGGGGTAGCCGGCCGCCAATGTACGTTGCTGGAGAGAAATGAGGTGTACTACGATGCGAGGGAAGACGGCTGCGGTGATTGAGAGTGGAACACATGAGTGAGGCAGCACGGACACCAGTGAACGCAATGCCAGAGAGCATGCAACCGGGTGGGCTACAGGCCGATACCGGGTTTTTGTGGGACTTCTGGTATCCGGCGATGCGCAGCGACGAGATTTACGGAAAGCATCTGGCGACGGCGATGCTGCTGGAGGTGCCGCTGGTCCTCGGACGGACGAGCGAAGGAAAGGCGTTTGCGATGCGCGACGCTTGCCCGCACCGCGGAATTCCGCTCCCCTACGGACACTTTGACGGAAAAAACTTGCAGTGCAGCTATCACGGGTGGGAATTCGATGCGTGCAGCGGGCAGTGCCTGCTGATACCTTCGCTGACAAGCCATGACAAGTTAAAGGTGGAGCGCATCGCGGCGGGACACTATCCCTGCGAAGAGCGCGATGGGTATGTTTGGATGTACATGAATGCGGCGGGAACGCGATTGCCGGAGCAAATGCCGGCAGCGCCGGAGTTGCCGAAATTTAGCGGGAAATTCAAGATTACGCGGCTCGACTGCGAACTGCCGTCGCACATCGACCATGGAATTATCGGGTTAATGGATCCGGTGCACGGGCCGTTTGTGCACCAGTCGTGGTTTTGGCGCAGTAAGAAGAGCATCCACGCGAAGTCCAAGCAGTTTGAACCGATTCCGAATGGCTTCCGGATGAGCAAGCACTCGCCCTCGACGAACAGCTTGCCGTATCAATTGCTGAAGAAGATGACGGGCGAGGCAGTGACGACGATCGATTTCGTTTTGCCGAACATGAGATTTGAGCAGATTCACAGGGGGAAACTGTGGTTTTCCAGCCGCGCGACGGTCACGCCGGCGCGGCGCGATCTTTGCCGGATTGATTTCGTGGCGGCATGGAATTTGGCCCTGCCGGTTGCGATTTTCCGGGCATTTGCGAAGGTGTTTCTGCGGCAGGATCACGAGACGATGATCCAGCAGTCCGAGGGATTGAAGCACAACCCTCGCTTGATGCTGATTGATGATGCGGACCGCCCGGCGAAGTGGTATTTCGCGCTGAAACAGAATTTGATCCAGGAACGTCGCACGGGCGTTCCCGTGCCTCACCCCATGACCGGGCCGGTTACATTGCACTGGAAAAGTTAATTCGTTTCCTCGGAGTTCCTACTGTGATGATCGAGTGAAGCGGAAAGGAAAAATCATGCTTAAGGAAGTTTTTGGGAAGGCACGTTCCTTGCGACTGCGGCTGTGGCTTCAGGCATTTGTTTTGCTCATTGTTGCTTGTCCGGCATTTAGTCCGCGTGCCGCCGCGCAAAAATTGGACGCGGCGCAGCTCATTGAACTGGCGAAATCCAAAAGTCCCTGGCTGCAGGATGCGATCACGGCCAGCTTTGAGGCGAAGGCATTGAAGGAAGGCACTGCCTGGGCTGGACGCGGGCCGGATTTTTTCTTTGCCATGGAAGCTGCTACGGAGCCGGCGCTGGTCATTGATGATGCTCCCGGTCCGAAAATGGAGAGTTTGGCAGGGTCAAAACTTTGGTACAGCGTGGCGCGTATTGAGGCGGCAGGGAAATTGCATGCGTTTCACTATCAAGTTGATGGCAAGGATTTTGGCGGGAGCTTGGATTTGCCGGTGTTCGGCCAACAGTCCTACCTGCAACCGGGAGTTCCCACAGGGACGCTGTCGCCGAAGATCTTGCACACGAGCAAGATCTACGACGGAATGAAGAGTGAGTATTGGATCTATGTGCCGGCGCAATACGACGCCAAAACTGCCGCGGCGCTGATGGTTTTTCAGGATGGCGGAGGCTATACCGACCGGGAAGGCGGCCGGCTGGTGTTAAACGTTATCGACAATCTGATTGCGCAAAAGAAAATCCCCGTGATGATTTGCGTATTCATCAATCCCGGCGACATCAGCGAGTCACCTGGCACGCCGACGTATCAATACGTGAAGGCGTACTCGGAGAAATGGCAGCGCGACCTGAAGGATGCGATGCGCAGCACGTTGTACGATACGGTGAGCGACCGGTATGTGCGATATTTACGCGACGAAATTCTTGCCGACGTCGCGGCAAAATACAATATCCGCAAGGACGCGTACAGCCGGGCGATTACGGGGCTGTCCTCAGGGGGAATCTGTTCGTTCGACGCGGCGTGGCAGATGCCCGACCAGTTTAGCCGGGTAATCTCATGGATCGGCAGCTTCGCGGGCATTCAGTGGAAGGAAGATCCGGCGAATCCCGACGGTGGACAGGATTATCCGGAGAAGATTTTGCGAGAACCCAAGCGAAATATTCGCGTCTGGCTGCAAGATGGTTCCGGGGACTTGGAGATCCGGTACGGCAGTTGGGCGCTGGACAATATTCGGATGGCCAACGCCTTGAAGATGAGCAAGTTCGACTTTCACTTCAGCTTCGGAAAGGGCACGCACAATTCAGCGCATGGAGCGGCGGAGTTTCCGGCGGAAATGATCTGGCTATGGCGCGACTACGACCCGAGCAAGGTGGACCAGACGTATGAGATGGAGCCATCCGAGACGGCCAAGCCGCTATTCCGGGTGTCGATTGCCAATCGAGAGGCCGAGTAAAATCGCAGTCAGCCCCGGCGCCCTTACCTAACGCACGGCTGCGAGATCGAAATCGAGAACGACCTGCTCGCCTTCGGGCGGTTTGACCTGAATGGTGATGGAATCGGACGGAACCTCCTCGGCGAGAAACTCGAACTCGAGCGTGGCCCCAATCAGAGTGCAACCTCCATCATTACAGGCAAGTTTCGGCTGCCCCAAAGATGAGATGGGGTTGAGTTGGTCATCCTTGCAGAAGAAGTTCACCTGAAAAACTTTCCAGAAGTCGTAGGGGCGGGGCATGAGTCCCGTGATCGCATCTCGCCGTGAACCGATGGGACGGGGAATATAGGCTCCATAGGTATCCGTGAGGAGGATATCGAGGACAGCTTTAACCGTCTCGGCGTGTTTGGCGTGATCGAGTGCCGCTTGTTGTGCGCTGTAGCCAACCGAATGTTCCCTTGATTCGAGTACGGCCAGAGCATAGGGCGTGAACATCGTGACGGAGGCGACGTGAGGGCCGGATTTTGGGGGAGCGAGAAATATGGTGTACTTCTCCAGAAACCGAGCCAGGGTTCCGTCGCGGCGTTGGCCAAGGAAATAGGACTCACGAACAGCCGTGTCGGAGAGGGGTGTGTCGAACGCAAAAGAAGGAAAGGGGATGGCAAGAAGTGTCGCCAGGAGAGAGGCGAGGGAGCGGAACCGGGTAAGGGCCATAAAAAGCCTCCACTACATAGGACGTGCAGAGCAACCCTACAGGTTTCAGATACGGCGGGGCGTGTTGGGGAAGTCGAGCCAGACTTTTACCCCGCAGAAGTGGGAACCTTCGGTGCAGATGGGAGTAGTGATTCCCGTGCGAAGGTGGCAAGGCGGGCCGATGTAGCGGGCGAGTTCGGGCTGCACGGCGCGAAGTTCCGCAATTTCATCCATGGAGGCGTTGTAGATTTCTTCCTGGGCGTTGAAGCACGTGCGCATGGTCCATTTGTGGAGCAAGTGCAGGAGCGAGCCGGTCTCGACGAGGCGAATGGACTTGGCGTTGGGGAGGAGATAGAGGGCGATTTCGGGAGGCACGCCGCGGTCTAGGAGCTGATTCTTGGCGGACCAGGCGTCGTGCATGGCGCGACCGTAGACTTCCTTGGCGCGCGGATTATCCGCAAGGAGCTTCGGCGTGATGTAGTCCGGATCGCGGGTATCGGCGAGAGTGAGAAGCGGGCGCGAGCCAGGAACCATGCGGTGACGCTGATCCTGGCTGTCCGCGGTGTGGCTGATTTTCTTGGCAAAAGTGTAAGTGGCGTGCTGCAGCGCCCGCATCATGGGCGCGTGCACGCCGATATTCAGGGTTTCGAGGCGATAAGGATTGCGCGCGGGATTGAGAAGGCGGTCGATGGCTTCCGCATCGGGGCAGGCGGCTTCGGTGAGGCCGACGACGGCGCGATAGGATTCGGCCATGACGCGAGAGGCATTATGGGAGTAGTCGAGGAGACGAGAAGTCTTGCCGTTTAGCCGGGCGTCGAATTCGCGGACAAAGTCATCCGCCTGCGATTTAGTGGGAGTGGCGTCTTTCCACTCCGGGAGTTCTTCGAGAGGCGTGGTGCCGAAGCGATCGAAAAATTGCGGGTCGTGCTGACGCACCTGCGCCACCATTTCGCCGATGACGGCGCGGGCCTCGCTGGGCGTGTCCGAAGCCGAGCACATGCGCCAGAGACGATGGAGGACGATACCGGAGAGGGTGTGGACCATCGTGGTGAAGGCAGCCACAGGGAGGACGTATCGCGCGATTTCAATGGCGCGTTTTTCGGCGGAGCGCTCGATTCTCTGAATGCGCCTGGGATGAGACATCGGGCCGATATGCCAGATGTCGTTCAGAATAGTGCGCGCGTCGGAAACCAAGAGCAAGGACAGCTCGCGATAGTAGGCCCACGCGCGGACGATGGCGGCTTCGTAAATCTGGCGGGAGCCTTCATCGAAGAAGAGCGAGACGGAGGGAATGTAGGCTTGGGCGCGATCGAGACGGACGTAGCGCTGGCTTTGCTGTTCGGAATTGTAGAAAGGATGGGCGTGGAGGAAGGACCAGACGAACTGACGGCTGACGTTTTCGAGGCCGAACTCGAAGTGAGCGTGCTGGTAGACGGTGTGGTGGCCGCTATAAAAGGTGGCTGCGCCGATGTTGAGGCGCTGCTTGTCGGTGATCTCTTCGGGAGCGATAAGGCGGGAAGAGTAGCAGGTCCGGGCGGCGGCAATGGCGGAATCAAAGGGATGAGAGAAGGCATTGCGCAGGGTGATGCGAGGGGGTGCTGTCTCCACGGAGTCGGAGGCAGGAACACCATCGAACATGCGAGATTGCGTGGCCACGCTGAGGATTGATTTTACACGGACGGAGAAAGGCGAGTTGGAGAAAAATGGCCAGGGCGATTCATGGGCGCGTGGCAGAAAAGGAGGCGGACCGGCCAAGGACCGGTCCGCGGGAGGCAAAGAGAGTTAAGCCTGTGCGGGTTGCTTTTTGGCGGCGGCGTTGGCGTACTTTTTCTGGAAGCGCTCGACGCGGCCAGCGGTGTCCACGAGTTTCTGCTTGCCGGTGAAGAAAGGGTGGCAACTGGAGCAGATTTCGACGCGCAGCATGTTGCCCTTGACGGTCGAGCGCGTTTGGAAGGTATGCCCGCAAGCGCAATGGACGGTCACAGCGTGGTAATCGGGGTGGATCCCGGGTTTCATGAATTCTCCCATCTATCGTGGCCGGTCTGCGCGGGAACCGGGAAGCGCGGGGTTACAGCCGCGTCGCTAGGTCACGAGACAATCCGTAATTATACGGCAATTTCGCGGCAACGCAAAACCGCCGCGTCTGTCCTCCCATCCTCCCTGCGAAGCGCCTCCGGCGTTGAGGAGAAATAGGGGGAAGGGATGCAGCGAAGCGGAACGGCTAGTCGGAGGTGGCGGGGCTAATCTCACGGATTGACCTGGGAACGCCGTTCTCCTGAATGGCGGTTTAGATGACGCTTGAGGATGCCGGTCGGGAGACCTGCGTTCCCGGGAGGCAAGCGGTGGGGCTAGTCGGAGGCTGCGGGGGTCGCGATGGCGGGCTGGGGAGCAGGTTGAGGGGCGGGATGGGGACCGGCTTCGCGGATGAGGAGGGGGAAGCGCGGGAAGGAGAAGCTGCCGGCGACATCGTCAATCACGTTGACCTGGCAGAGATACAGGCCGGGCTTCAAGGATTGCAGCGGCAAGTCCATCTGGAAGATGACCGCTTTGCGATCGGGCGCGGTGACTTCGTTGGCCTCGACCGGCTTGGACTCATAGACTTTCGTCCCGCCCTGGATGAATTCGATGCTGGTGAGGACGCGGACGGAGTCACGCGCAGGCTTCGCGGCCGCGGGCGATTTGGCTGCCTCCTGTTGGTCCGTGGCGGCGGGAGCCGGTGCGGTTGGCGCGGCTTGCGCGGAGTTCTTGCCCTTGGCGGCATCATAGACTTCGTATTGCAGGTAAAGATGCTGGTCCGGCGTGAAGACGTGCGTGATATTGGGAACGAGCTCCATCTGGTCGCGCACCAGCGGATTGACGCCGGTCTTTTTCGCGGTGGCCGGGACGCGCAGGCTGCTCAACACCACGGAGCTCATTTTCATGGGCGTCTTGCGCAGGTCCGGGATGCGCACATCGGTCTCAAACGAGCCCATGCGCCCGGTCTGATTTTCGCGGATCACAAACTTCAGGTGGTAGCTGCCGGGAGCCAGGAGGAAGCCGGTGTTGTACTGAACGTTTTTGCGGCGGACCTCGCGCGTGCTTTCGACGGCGAGTTTTACGGTGTCGCGCAAGCGGCCGACGGGGAATTTACCGCTCTCGAGAGCTACGCCGATGATGTCAATAGTGGCGTTGTCTTTGTCCTTTTCGGTAACGAAAGGAATCTGGGAGCCTGGGACGACGAGGGATACCGCGAGATAGTAGTGGGACTCGTCCTTGCGGAAATAGGAGGCGCCGGCGTAGAGAGGCACATCCACGCGGGGCAACTGGGCGGCCAGCTCGTCTTCGAGCTGCTGTTCCCGGTCGGCGCGGTTCAGGTGCTCGAAGTCGCGCCCGGCGTAGTAGCCGGAACGGAAATCGAGCTTCAAGTCAGGACGCTTCACCGTGACTTTCAGATGCCGGAACCTGCCGTCTTTTGCCGGATTGTTGCTGGTGAAGCCCAGAACATAATAGACGGAACTATCTTTCTGCACCTGGGAGAAGATGCCGCTGAAATCGTTGGAATCGAAGAAGGCTTTGCCGCCGGTGTCCGCGGAGAGCGTGGCCAGGGTGTCTTGGGAAGCGGCGTTGCCGTTCAGGTCGTTGAGAATTGAGGCGCCCGTGTAAGCGGATTGCCCGTGCAGGCTGGCGTTTTGCGCTTCTCCGCCCGGAGGAAAGGCTTGCAGGCCCCGGACGTCGAGGGAATAAATGGAGGCATTGGACTTCACGGCGGCGGCCGTGGCGGCGCGCAAGGCAGACTGGTTGTCCACGCCGGATTGCGTGATGCCGTTGCTGAAATAAATGACGCTCTTTTTCTGCGGAAGCTTGCCGAGCGCCTGCATCAGGGACTGAATGGCGAGGAGCTTGCGATCGGCGTTGAAGGTGTTGAGATCGGTATCGTCTTCGGTGAAAGAGCCGCCGGTCTCTGCGGCGCCCTCGGCGCTTCCCGTGGTGCCGTTGTCGAAGCCTTGGCCTTCGCCGGAATTGTAGCTGGAGAGCACGGAGGCGAGTTTCTGCTGGTCATCGGTGAAATCGCAGTCCACGTGCATGTTGGTGGCGAGCGAAACGATGGCGATGAGATCCGCGGGCTGCATCTTCTCATGAATGAATTTCTTCGCGGCGTCCACCGAGCGGTCAATCTCCTCGGGTTCCATCGCGGAAAAATCGAAGAAGAGGAGAATCAGGCGGCGATCGCGAGCGTCGAGCGTGGGAGGCGCTTTTTTGCTGGAGTGCAGCAGTGTTCCCGGCGTTTCCGGCGCCGCGCCTGAAACCGTTGGTCCGGCCGTGGCCGGCAATTCATCAACATTCTCAAAATCGAAGCTGGAGATATCCTGTTTTTTGCCGTCTTCGTAAAGGGTAAAATCCTCTTTCTTCAGATCCTTGATCAAGTTGCCCTTTTTATCGCGAGCGACGACATTCACTAATACGAGTTCGGTAGTGACGCGAATGCGGCCCGGAGCGGCGACGGGCTGGCCAGGCTCCTGCGCGATAAGCGGAGCGCCCGGCGAGAGCAGCGCCGCTGTGGTGAGCATCGAGAGAATGTTTCGTGTGCGTAGCATCGGCGTTATCTCTCAGAAGCGAAAACGGGCCTGCATGGTGACGCGGCGCATGCTCCCCGCGGCAGTAACTTCACCGAAGGTCAGCGAGTTCACGACTGTGGTGATGGAAGTGTAATTCACCTGATTGAAGACATTACTGGCCGTAAGGCGCAAATCGAGAGAACGCGATTCCTTAAGCGGAATGGTGCGGTTGATGGTCATGTCCAAGGTTACCGTACCCGGCCCCTCGATGGAGTTGCGTGTGGCATCACCGTAGGGCGAGTCGCTGGGGTTGGTGCAGTTAATTCCCGGCGTGCAAAATGCGGCGGTATTGAACCATTCCCGCGCGGTTGGATTGGGAAGTGAAATGGATTGCCCTGGGACAAGATTTGCTCGCTGCGACCCGCTAACGCCGCGCGCGATATCCACGGAGCCGCCAAGCACGCTGGGAGTGAAGTAGAGACCCGAAGCGACGGTGAAGTCGCCACTCCATTGCCAATTGGAAAGAGCGTGAGACCAGGCACCTTTTTGGACGAAGCGGCGGTTCTCGCCGAAGGGAAGATCGTACATCCAGTTGCCGGTGAATTTGTGGGTCTGATTGAAACTGGAAAGCCCCCGGTCAGCCGAGATATCGAAGGGATTCTGAGCTACAACAACGCCACCACCACCAATGGAAGAGGCGTCATCAATGGACTTGGAGAAGACGTACTGTGCGCCGATGCCGAGGCCCTTGGACATGCGCCTGCGAACGCGCACGGAGGCAGCGTGGAGAATCGAGTTGCCCTCGGAGGATTCGTAAATGAAAGGCTGATCGCCCGGGACAACCAGGGCGCGTTCCGTGTCCAAGCGCGTGCCTTTAGCGCCGTTGTAGCCAACGTTGAGGACGACGTTGCCGGGTAATTCGTGCTGGAGGTCGAGATTCCAGATCTGCACATAGCCAAGGGCGTAGTTGGGATCGACAGCAAAGTTATTGGTTACTGTGCTTAGGGAAGCGGCAGGGAAGCCGTTCACAAGAGTGAGCGGGGCCGGGCCAGTCAGGCCGGTGACATTCGTGGCATTCGTGGCGGCGTTGGCAAAGGGAGGCTGAAACGCGAAGTTCTGAATCATGGTGCTGTATTGGGCGAGGTTGTAGTTGATACCGTACCCAGCGCGGACGACACTCTTTTTGAGAGGCTTCCAGGCAATGCCGATGCGAGGAGCGAAATTATTGCGGTCCGGATTAAGGAGGGATGGATTGGAGGAGACGGCGAATGCCCCCGAACCCGGCGGCAACACGGCACCGGCTGGGACGACCGGAACTGCCGTTGCAAATCCCGGACCAACCTCCAAATTGGCGATGCGGTCCTGCGCCTCGGTGTAGGGGCCGATGTACTCGTAGCGCAGGCCGAGATTCAGGGAGAGCTTTGAAAGAATGCGCCAGTCGTCCTGGGCGAAAAGGTCGGAGGAATTGGCGCGAAAATTGTAGGAAGTGGCGCCGAACTGCAACGATGATTGCTGAGGAAAGCCAAGGAGGAAGTCCGCGAAATCATAGCCGGTGTCCGGCAGAGGTTGCGTACTGCCCGGTGCGTATTGAGAGGTGGCAAAGCCGGTAAAGACGAAACTGCCCTCCGCGTTTCTGGCGGAGTGAAAACTCTGAAGTATGCGCCGGTAGTCTCCGCCAAAACGCCAATTGTGCTTCCCATGATTCCAGGAAAGGGTGTCGGAGACGGTGTAGGTTTGATCGAGCTCGCGGCGGGGAATAGGATCGCTGAGTCCGGCAAACGAAGTGAAGCTGATTCCGGGCAATCCCCAGTCAAACGGAGAGTTGGAAATTCCGCCGATGCCGGCGCCGCCGGGGCCTGCAACGTCAGTGACGTTGGAATAAAGGTTGGTGGTGGAAACGTGATTGTGGTTGTAGTTTACCCGGAAGATGTTGGTCATGCGATTCTTGCCGTAAGTCCAGCCAGCGCTGGCGTTCAGGCCTTGCGTGCCCGTGCCTCCAGCAAGTGAGGGCAAGGGATTCACGATATTGGTCGATGTACGCGCCCAATTGAGCCCAAAATTGATGTTGTTTTGCTGCCGTCGCCCGCCACCTCTACCCCCGCCACCCCGTCCACCGGCGCTGGGGGCAGGGGTTGATCCGAAATTGTGGACCAGACGCAGGATCACGGCGTCGGAGCTGCTTGCGGCCGAAGTGAGGTACTGAAAATTCTGGCCGGACGCGGTAGGTGGCATGTTTGGCAGCGGGATGTACTGAAGAAGAGATTTGGCAGCGGGACTGATCAAGGATGGATCCAATTCGTTGAGAACGCCGTTGAATTCATACTGCTGGCCGGTAACAGGATTGAATAACTGAACCGGAGTGCCGTCGTTGTAGGTTGCCCCCGAAAAATCGCCGTTGCGTTCGTCGCTTGTAGGCACTCTGGAGTAAGCAACGTACGGGGAATCGCCTCGTGATCCGTTCCAGCCAGCGAAGAAGAACCATTTGTTGCCACCGTCGTAAATCTTGGGAATCTTCAATGGGCCACCGACGTTCGCTCCGAAATGCGACTGGTTGTATTGCGGTTTGACGGCGGGGGCACCGTTTAGCGAATAGGGCGTGGCGTCGAGCGATGCGTTGTCGTCCGAGAAATAAAGCACGCCATGGGGTTGGTTAATGTTGAACCCGCGGCCACCAATCCGGCCAATCGCCAGGCCCCCGCCGCCACCCGGACCGCCAAAGCCAGGTCCGCCGCCGAAGGGGCCACCGCCGCTTTGCACACGGTCGCGAAATTCCTGGATACGCTGTTGCAGTTCATCTTCACTGCCGCCGCCGAAGTCCTGTGTGCGCCCCTGCGCGCCACTGATGCTGACCGATTCCGTGGGACCATCCGCGCCTGCGCCATTCATCGGGAGACTGGAAAGATCATTGGCGTTTTGCGCGGCGCCGGGTGCGCCCGTGGCGCCGAAGCCGGGGTCACCGTTCGCCAGAGAAGAAAGTGCGGTGTCAACGGCCAGGCTCTGAAAGCCGCGGCCAGCAGCGATGCTCGCGTTGGCGTCGTTCGATTGCTGTTGTTGTCGTGAGGCGAGGAGCAATTCGGCGTCCACTTTTGCGGAGGGACTCTGCGGATTGAGTACGAACTCCTGGGTGAAGAGAGAAAATCCCATGAACTCGATCCGCACAACGTAGCGGCCGCGAGCGATGCCCGAGAAGGAGAACTTACCCTCAGCGTTGGTCACGGCAGCATATTTCTTGCCGGTCAAGGTGTTTGCGGCTGTGACCGCCGCGCCTGGCAGAGGAGTCTTGCCGCTGCGTGCGGATCCGGTGATTTCATAAAACGGTGCAGAGGCACCCGGCGGAATGGAGATTGCGGCGCCCTGTGCAGGTGTAACGGGCGCAGTCTCTTGCGCCTGCAAGGGCGAAGCGAAGAGAATCGCCGCCAAGGCAATCGTCAATATGCCGTGAAGAATTGACTTCAAACTGCACTCCCTCGGTGAGCTACTGTTGGGGCGGTTTGTCCGTGGGCGCGTTAGGGGGTGCACTTCCGGCGGGTCCGCTCCTACCACCTGCCATCTGCTGCATGCGCTCCCACTGTTCTGGAGAAAGGACCAGTACGTTCTTGGGAACGAAAACATTATTTTGAGGCGCTCCGCGGATCACCACGTGGTCGCCGGAGTGAATGTCGGCCATGGTGATGCTGTCGCGGCCCTTGCGAAGTGAAGTGTCTTCGGTGAGTTCGAGGGTCTGCGTAACATTGTCGGTCCGCAGGATGGTCAGCTTGGGCGCGTCGATGGACTTCACCTCACCGGCGACAAAGTCCTTGCCCATTTCGCCGAAGCCCCCGCCACCCCCGAATCCTCCACCGCCTCCAGGGCCGCTGCCCGTGCGCCCCCCGATCATCTGAGCGGTCACAGTGTGATCGGCATTTTCCTCGCCGCGCACGAAGACAAGGTCGCCGACCTTGAAGTCGACAATTTTGGCGGGCTGGCGGTCCTTGCGGAACTCGGTTTTGTCCGTGAGCTTGACGGTTACAGTTGTTCCATCAGGCTTGGTCATCTCGATCAAACCGCTGTTAATGGCGGTGATCTTTCCGGCGACACCGCGGCCTTCCATGGACCCTCCACCTCTCTGCCCGCGGTTGCCGCGGGGGGATGAGCCCTGATCCTGACCCTGAGGTGGCGCATCAGGGGTCTGCGCCAGGCCGGCGGTTGGGAGCACCAAAAACAGGATGCTCAATAAGTAGAAGTGCTTACGGTGCATAGTTCTTCTTCCCTTCCTAATCTGCTCATTCTTAATGACGCAGACCCGGGTATTAAAGTTACGCTACCCAAGCGCTCGGGGCTGAGGAATGGACTCTAACTTTACCTCTGTAGTTCCGAGAAGACAGGCAGGAAGTTCCCGGGCAATCCTGCGTGACGGCGTTAGTAGGATACCATCAGGCAAACTTATGAGGAGTCTCTGGTATGTGGTCTGGCGCGGGCGTGCAACTGCAAAAGCGGCGGCCCTTTGAAGCTCAGGGTAAACAAGCCGCCGCACCCCAAATCACGCAGAAACCTGCCACGCGCACAGTGGAATGAATGCCTTCCGACCATCCTTGGTACACAGAAGAGAAGAGGCAGGAAGTTGAGCTTCCTGCCTCTCGGAACTTCAAAACTGGAGAGCCTTATTTTCCCTGGAGGGATTCGATATAGCTCACCAGGTTGCTGATTCTCTGCTGCTCAACGGACTCGTGGTACTTGTCCAGTGATTTGAATAAGGGACCCCAAACCGGCATATCGGCCGAGCCGTGGGAAGCCGGGCCGCTTCCAAACTTCAGTATGGAAGCCACAGAGTTGGCCGGGTATTTGCCATCGTGTTGCTTGGCCAGTTGGGTCAGATCGGTGGGCATCGTTTTCATCGATGACGCCGCGGGACCTGTACCTTTGCCGTCGGTTCCGTGACACGGCGCGCAGTACTGGCTATACATCTCTTTGCCAGATGCGGCACTAGTTTGCTTAATCGGGGTCTTCTTGACCACGGTTTGCTGGTCCGTCTTCTCCTGTGCGAGACCGAGGCTCGTTGCCACGAGCAAACTTCCCAGCAGGATCATGCTCTTCTTCAACATGAAATCCTCCTTTCCATTTGGGATAGATAATAGGTGAGTGGACTGCCTGGTCTATCCGAATTGATGCTAAACATAACTATATCACCGCTGCCGACCAAAAGGCTGTGACGTGTGTACGCTATGGTACCCCGCCAGAAGTAGCCCGGATCGGCCACTTTCCTGCGATTTGCCCCAAAAATCGGACTGGGTCCAGTTCAGAAGTGGAAGACGAGGCCGGCGATGGCCTGGAAGTCGTTCTGGTGCTGGCTGAAGAAGGTGTTGAACACGTAATCGCCTTCGGCCCGCAAGGACAGCCGCTCATTCAGCCGGAAGTCCACGCCCCCGCCCGCCTGCACCATCAACGCGGTCCTGCTGGCGTCCGCCGTTTGCGGCTGCAGGTGCCCGCCTCCTGCCAGCGCGTGCCCCCAGGGCTCCCAACGCTCCCGCCGCGAGCCAATCCGTATGCCCCCGCCGCCCCCAAAGTACTTCACATGCTCGCGGTCGTAGATCTCCGGCGCAAAGCCCGTTACCAGGTTGCCTTCCACAGCAAACCAATCGTTCGTGAAATACGTCACCGTCGTGTTTAGCCCCACCAGGCTCGCGTAGATGCGCGACGACTGGAACCGGAAAAACTCCACGCCCACTCCCAATTGCCACCGGTAATCATCCCGGGCACCGAACACAAACTTCGGCCGGGGCGCCGCCGCCGCTGCCGCGGGCTCCGCACTCGCCGCTGGAGCCGCCGGTGTTGCCAGCGCAAAATTCCATGCCTCCTCGCTCGGTGCATACAAATTCACTTGCGCCGCCGAAGTCGCAGCAAAGTCGGCCGCCACATTCGCCGTGTCCTGCGCCGCGGCTACCCCCAAGCTCGCTTCCTGCGCCCCCGCGGCCCATGCCACCATCAGCAGCACCAGCACTCCCAGCAATCCCTTTCTCATACACATTCCCCTCTGCCTCTTCGGCCAGTGTCCCAACGGGAAACCGGGCAAGTCTTTTGAGCGCCCCAAGCTCCGCTCAGTTTACCGTGAGCACGCAACGAAGGGCTTGCAAATAATCCACGCTGTCGAGCCACCAGAAGGAATCCACGATGGGCACACGAGTCGCCTCCGCCTTGACACATTTCCAAACCCAGCCTACACTATGTAGTTTTTAGGTGGCCCCCAGGAGCCATCTGGGGGAGGACAACATGGACAAGAAGCGTTTGGAGTACTACAAAAAGAAATTACTGACGCGGCGCGATGAACTGGTGAAAACCATCGTGCGCACCGAAGAAGAAGGTCGTCAGGCGGACGACGACCCCACCGTTGACCTCGCCGATAAGGCCGCAAACTCTTATACCAAGGAGTTCCTCTTCGGTCAGACCAATACCGACCGCACGATCTTGAATATGATCGACGAGGCCCTGAAACGCATCCGCAACGACGAGTACGGCACCTGCGCCAATTGCCAGGAGGAGTTGCAACAAAAGCGCCTGGAGGCAGTGCCGTGGGCGAAACACTGCCTTTCCTGCGCGGAGAAAATGGAACAGGGCGCATTGTAGTTCATCATCTGGTTCGATTACCTAATCAGTACCTAACTGAAGTAGAATAAACCCAGCGAAGACGGGTGTCGCTGCACCATGTTCCTTCCGGTATCGCGGCTTCCCCTGGTGCGTTGGCTGGAAAGCTTCGCTGGTGCTCTGACCAGCGTGGCGTTTCCGGCTGGCTGCCTGCTCTGCGACGCGCTCCTGACGCACGCCCGCCGGATACCGCTCTGCGAAACGTGCTTGGCGTCGTTCCAGAGAATCGCGCCGCCAATCTGCCGCATTTGCGGCCAGCCTTTGCCCGTTCCAGCTAAACCCGGTGAAGGCGAACCAGTTTGTCGCGAGTGCGTCGAGGGGAAGTTCGGATTTCAACTGGCGCGCAGCTTCGGCGTTTATGAAGGCGCGCTGGCACGCGCCATCGTCCACCTCAAGTACGAGCGCATCGAACCGCTAGGCTCCTTCTTCGCCAAGCGCCTACTGGAGTTGGTGCGCAGCGAGCCGCGCCTCTTACCTGCCGACGTCATCGTCCCGGTCCCGCTGCACCGCCAGAGCCGCAAGGACCGCGGCTATAACCAAGTGGACCTCTTCGCCCGCCCTCTGGCCCGCCGCCTACACGTGCCCTACCGCCCCATTCTCCTGATGCGCTCCCGCCCCCGTCCGTCGAAGCACCTGCTCCGTCAGGAGGAGAGGTGGGAAGCGGTACGTGGCGCTTTTGTCATGCGCAGGGGCGGGCGGGTTGACAATTTGCGAGTCTTGTTGCTAGATGATGTAATGACGACGGGAGCGACGCTTGATGCGTGTGCTCGCGCGTTATGCGAAGCTGGAGCCCGTTCGGTACTGGGACTAACCATAGCCCGCGCCGCGCGGCCCGCTTTTCCCGTCAGTGGAGCGTAGGACCCGAAGGGTGCGCGATGAGCGCAACAAGGCCAGAGGCGATCGATGCCCGGGGAAGACATTTCCTCGAAGCGGGCGGCTCGCTTGTGCCCAACCCTGCGGGGAACGCTTCCAGCCGTTTGCTTCCTCTTCTTCCTGGCCGGCGTGCTTCCATGATGCAGGAGCCCGTGCTGGTGCTGAACGCCACCTACGAACCGATCAACATTACCGCCGTGCGCCGAGCTATGGTGCTGCTCCTGAAGGGCGTAGCGCAGGCTGAGGAAGTGCACAGTGCGGAGGTTCACTCCGCAGCGCACTCCCATAAGGTTCCTTCGGTGATTCGCTTGCTGGCCTATCGCCATATTCCACAGCAGAGCCGTGCGCTCTCCCGGAAGAATATTCTCTTGCGCGACCGCAACACTTGCCAGTTCTGTGGCCGGGTCTTTCCCAGTTCCGAACTGACACTGGATCACGTCCTGCCGCGTTCCCGTGGCGGACGCTCCTCTTGGGAGAACCTGGTGGCGTGCTGTTACCGCTGCAATAACACCAAGGGTGACCGCACGCCGGAAGAGGCCGGACTGAAGCTGGCGCGCCGTCCACGCCCGTTTACCCTGCACACCTCGCGGCAGTTGATGCGCCTGATTGGCCATCGCGACGAACGTTGGCGTAAGTATTTGTTCTATTGAGACTTACTCGTGTCGGGGCAAACCTGCTTTGGCAGCGCCGCTCCGTGCGCAGATTTAGGAAACCATTTCGGCCCTGACGCATCTAAATCAGTAATACCACTTCGAGGACACACCCCGGGAAGCAGTTAGGGCAACCCCCTAGCTGCTTCTCTTCCTTTTAGCCCACCTTTCCTGAGGAATATGCCTCGGTCTTCCAAATCCTGATTTGGCTCGTCTCTTCCGTTCGGGCTACCCCTGACGCGCTTCCGGATGCCCGCTGCGTGGGGTTTCGGGAAAGCTTTCGAGCGCAGAGGCCTCATCGGGAAACTCGGGGAAAACTTGGTACAGTTGCGTGATTTTCAGAATCTCCTCCGCCTTCGAGGCCAGACCCACCACCTTCATCGCCCCGCCCTTCTTAACGACCGTGAGATAATTGCGCACCAGTTCGCCAATCCCAGAGCTGTCCAGGTAATCCAGGCCACTCAAATTCAGAACAATGTTGGTTTTGCCGCGCTTCAGGAGCCCCAAGATAGCGTCGCGAAAGGCACCGGCTTCGAACGAAGTCAACTGCCCGCTCACTTCCACGAGGGATGCGGCATGTGCCTGCCGGATGATTACGGAGAAACTCAAGCGATCTTTCCTGGCTCTAGGTTGGCCACATTTTACCGTGTGGCCACAGGAAGGCAAGCGCTTCCCATCCTTTCGCCACAGTTCATTGCGCTGTCGCCTATTGCCGCATCACCACTCGCAGGCCTCGCCGCCAGCTTTCGACCACGCCCACGCGGATTATTTCCATTTCTTGCTTAAGGTAGCGCAGCAGCACATCCGTACTAGGATGAAATCGCAACGCCGGTGCCACCAGATAAACTAGCGGTGGGTCGGGGTGCAGTTCAATCCCGGGAAAGTAGCCATAGCGGGCGAGGTCGCCCTGCGCCTGTAGCCGGCAAATCCGTGACCAGTAATCCCCCGCCTGCAGCGGCAGGTCCGGATTCTCCACCGCCTTCAGTTCCAAAATGGCCAGCCGGTGCGCGCGCGTGACGCACAATAGATCCAAAATCCCGTGCTGCCCGGCCGTTTGCGCAAATACCTGCTCGTACACATGCGCCGGGTCGAGCGCCAGGTCGATTCGGCTGACGTCCCTCATCACCATGGTCTGCATCCATCTTTCGGCCTGCGCGCGATAAAGCGGGTGGCGCGTGTCGCTCGCCAGTGGATGGCGGAAATTATGCAGGTTGCGCACGAACTGCTTCAGCGCGAATTCGTTGCGCGCGTTCAGTTCATGCCAGTGCGCGTCCATGCCAAAGGTGACGCGCCCTTCCGACCAGCGCGCAAACGGCAAGCCGCGGAAACGCAAAACCACTTCCCGCAACTGCGGCAAAGCGTGTGCCCTGATGGCCTCAGGCTGCAGCGCCAGGATCGGCGCAATCGCCGCGGCAGCGCGGTCCAAAAGCAATTGCGACTCCCGGCGCGGTACCAGCCACGTGCTGATGTTCCCGCTCGCGCAAGGATCGACGCGCTCCAGAGTCTCCCGCTGTGCGTCCCGTTCATAGACCTCCAGGGCCAGACGCGGGTCGACGGCATGGATGCGCGCAGCAAGCGCCGCTGCCTTGCCTTTCGGCACTATCAGCCGGAGCCCGGAAAGGTTGCCGCGCCTGCCGTGCTGCCGCGTGTGATCGAGCCACAGCAACCCGTAGGTCAGACTGCTCTCAAGGGCATCCGGCGTTTCCTCATCAGGAACGGCGAGGAACGCATAGTGCGCCATCCCTTTGCGGGAAACTCCTCGCGCATAGACGCGCGAGAGGGAATGCTCCAAATCTGCCGCGATGGAAAGCTTTTCGAGCGTTTCATCGGGAAAGCGCTCCGCCAAAATGCGCCGGAGTTGCTCGCAGAAATCTTCCCGAGATAAGCCTTTAGCGTCGCGTTCGTAGTCCAACTGGATTATCTCCAGACGTTGCGGCTTTGTGCGCCCGAAACATTCCACCGCCAGCAAAACGCGCCCGTCCGATTGGTCCGTGATGGCCAATACGCGCCGCGTCAGGTTGCAGTTCTCCGACCACAGGTGCAGCAGGGGCTGCGCTGGTGCGCCCCGCACTTCCCAGGATAGCGGCCTTGCCGAGGGGATGCGGCCGCTGTTTTCCCGGATTTCGATCGTGCCGCACGCAGTCAGCTCCTGCAGGCAGGCGCGCAGTTCTTCCGCGAGTTCCATACCAGCATATTAATCTAACTAGGTGGTTAACAAATATATATTTTACTGTGGGAGTAGTAAGTACGAAGCGCGCACGTAAGGTTGCTGCATGTTCCATGACGACGGCACGTGGTCGAACGAAATCTCAAAAGGACGGCGTTCCCCCGGCGATAGCGCTGGCGATGGGGAGCCCACCACAACGCGCGTTTCCCGGAGCGCAATTTGATCCATGGAATCGGCGAACTCCACGGTGAACGTTAGGTACAGAATCTTCTTTGGGCCATCATTGACCACTTCTCCCGAGAGCGTGGTCACTTCCTGACGGATGAAGTTTTCCGCCCGGCTCAGGGCGATCTTTTCGATGCGGACATTCTTGAGGTAGGCCTGCTCCGCTGGCGTCATCCTCAGGTTTACCGTGGCCTGATAAGTTCCCGGTGCTCCCAACGGCACACGGAACAGAGACCAAAACGTCAGCCCAATCGAGAGCGCGACCGCAGCGCCAATGATCAGCGTGACCGGCGAGCGCTTCTCTTCTTGCTCCTGCTTTTCGGGACCTTGCAATGCGTCTTGCATCGATTGCATCTCTCAAATTCCACGCGAGTGCTATCCCCGCTTCAGCGACCGAGGCTCAAGCGATGCGCCAGCGGCTCCGGCAAGCCCGCGTTTCGCATGCGTTCCTGGACCTTCTCGATGTCGTAGGGCACACGCCAAAACTCTACCACTTGATGCTCCAAGTCGGCGATGGCAAAACCCGCGCGCGGATCGGAGTCGCGCGGCTGCCCGATCGATCCGGGGTTCAAAAGGTAGCGCTTCTGGTCTTCCACGCGCAGCGCGCAGCGCGTCTCGTTGTTGCGCGGGTGCACCTGCAAAACTTCCAGTTGCGAATCTTGATACGCGAAACCTCCCTGATGGTGCGTGTGGCCATAAAAGGTGATCGGCAACGAGGAATCCAGCAATCCTTCCAGCGCCTGCGATGGCGTGAACACGTATTCATCTTCATCCTGGAACGCGCCGTGAACCAACACCACTCCGTCGACTTCCAGCGGGCCCTGGGGCAAGGCGGCGAGCCAGTCCATGTTTTCGTTGGAGAGTTGCGCGCGCGTCCAACTGACGGCCATTTTGGCTACCGGATTGAAGTCCTCCGTGGGCATGAGATCCGCAACTGCTTTGTCATGATTGCCGCGAATCGTGGCTGCGCCGAGTTCGCGAATTTTCGTTGTGACTTCGTTCGGATCCGGCCCGTACCCTACCACGTCGCCCAGGCAAACCACATGCTCCCAACTCCCGTTCGCCGCGTCGAGGGAGGCTTCCAGGGCCGTTAGATTGGCATGGAGATCGCTGAGAACTAGGAGTCGCATCCGGCCTGTCCGAACCGTGCCCATGAGTATAGATGAAGCCGGGGGGCCAAGCGCAAGGCTATGTGAACACTCTTTGACACCGTCGGTGTCTCCTCCCGTGGTTAGAAATGTAACAAGAAAATGCGGCGAGCCACGAAACATTCGCCCCGTGGCTTTCGTCTATACGGTTGCGGTCGATGTTCGGGCTGTTCGGGACGAAAAGAGATGATGTAAAAACACCCCGCGGTGGCAGCCGCGGGGTCATTGACACGCAGTTATTCCGGATCGTGAACCAGGAAGAAAAGGTGTCTCCATCGCGAGGCTACCTTTTCCTCTGCCTGCGTGTCAACTCTCCCTTCCTCGGATGACCTGTCGGCTGACTCGCTCCCTCGAAAGGAAATGACACGCATGAGCAACAATTCCTTGTTCCGCAGTTTGATGCTGTTCTCGGCCCTAGCGATTTCTGTTCCCGCGTTCGCCAAGCCGGTGGTCAGAGATCTACCCATCACTCATCCCATGCACATTGGCCAAACCACCATTCAGTCCGGCGATTACCGCATCCTCATTGACGGCAATCACCTCACCATCCAGAAAGGCAAGAACGTCGTGGCGGAGTCCGAAGGCCGCTGGGAAGACCGCGACGCCAAAGTACCTTACGACGCAATCGTTTCTACCGACGACGGCAAGATATTGGAGTTGCGTTTTGGTGGGAAAAAGAGCGTTTTCGTTTTGACACAGTAAGGGAAAACACGTGACCTTTGCCCTCGAATTACCAGGGAAGCTGTTCCCTCCTGCAGCTTCCCCCCTCTTCTGGGCTGCTCAGGAACTCCTGAAGTGGCAGACCCCGGTAGTCGCCGCGAGTGAACTCCTCGCCGTGCTCGCGATGGTAGTGCGCGCCCGCTTCCTGCAAACGGCAAGGCAATCCGCTCGCCGCTAGCGAATCAACATGCAATCGCCGTAGCTATAAAACCGGTACTGCTCTGCGACGGCATGCCGGTAGGCCGCCAGAATCGTCTCGCGCCCCGCAAATGCGGAAACCAGTGCCAGCAGTGTCGACTTCGGCAGGTGGAAATTCGTCAGCAGACAGTCCACCACGCGGAATGTGTGTCCCGGGAAGATGAACAGGCTGGCCTCGGCTCTCGCCGCGGAAAAATGCCTCGCGACGCCCTGCGCTGCCGCCTTGGCCGCCGCATCCTCCAGAGCGCGCACAACTGTTGTGCCCACCGCCAGCACCGGGCGGCATTCTTCCTTGGCGCGAAGAATTTTCTCCGCCGCCTCTTCGCGAATCTCATACGCCTCGGAATGAATCTTGTGCTCCTCGAGCGTCTCCGTGTGGATGGGCTGAAATGTGCCGAGCCCCACGTCCAGGGTAATTTCGCATGTTTCACAGCCGCGGTTTCGTATTTGTTGGAGTATCTCGGAGGTGAAATGCAGACCTGCGGTCGGGGCGGCCACAGCGCCGGGCTTCTGCGCATAAACTGTCTGATAGCGCTCGCGATCGGACGATTCATCAGGCCGGTCAATGTACGGCGGCAGCGGCACATGCCCCAACCGTTCGATGTTCGCCTCCACGCTTTGCTCGTTGTGTGACCGCAGGCAGATCGTTCGTAAGCCTAATTGCCCGCGCGCCAGTATTTCTGCCTCCAGTGCGCCGCCGCCGAAAAGCACGCGTTCGCCCACGGCCATTTTTCGACCCGGACGCACCAGGGCTTCCCACGTCTCGCATTCCACTTTTCTGGTGAGGAAAACTTCCACCGTGCCCGTCAGATGCTCTCGCGCGCTTTTGCGCGAAGGCGATTGCGCATGAACGCCCGCGCGTTTACCAAACAAGCGTGCGGGAAGGACGCGCGCATTGTTCAGCACCACGAGCTCATCGCCACGGAGCAAGGCCGGCAATTCCCGGAACGTGCGATCTTCCCACGCGCCGCTCTGGCGATTGAGCAACAGCATCCGGGAGGCTTCGCGACTCGCTGCGGGATGCTGGGCAATTCGATCAACTGGCAGTTCGTAATTGAAGGCGTCTACTCGCATCAGTCCGAACTATAGCAAAACAGGTGAAATGCAGCGCAAACTATCCCAGAATGTGGCCCTCTCGCGGGCATTCCAGGATAGGACATTCCGCGCCAGAGATTGGCTATGTTATTGTGACTAAATGTCTTATATGGGTGCTAGAAAAGTGCAAATAATACTTGACATTAATGCGCTCATATTTTATTATTTTATTGAAATCAATGTTGGAGGTCGTTTCATGAGAACCACTTTAAGTCGTTTTGAACCTGTTCGCGGGGCTACCACCCTGCAGGACCAGATCAGTCGCCTCCTCAACGAGGCTTTTGATCGCACTTCAGACGAGGCCAACTTGACGGCCTGGGCGCCGGCGGTCGACATCTACGAGACCGAACACGAGCTCGTCGTCAAGGCGGACATTCCGGACATTAAGCCGGAAGAACTCGACATTCGCGTCGAGAACAACATCCTCACCATCCGCGGTGAACGCAAGTTTGAGAAGGAAGTAAACGAGAACAACTATCTGCGTGTGGAGCGGTCGTATGGCTCTTTCAGCCGCAGCTTCTCTCTTGCCAACACCGTGAATGCCGATGCGATCAAGGCCGATTACAAGAATGGCGTGCTGACCTTGAGCATCCCGAAGCGCGAGGAGGCCAAGCCGAAGCAGATCAAGGTCAATGTGGAGGCGCCCGCCGCGGCGGCTGCCGCAGGCCGCTAAGGCACGGATCGTTCAAACGACAGAGTCGTCGTGAGATAGCATAGGGGGCTGGCATTCGCGCCAGCCCCTTTTCTTCAGCAAGAGACGGAAGCGAGGAATCATGCTGCGTTTTGACAAAATGACCGTGAAAGCTCAGGAGGCGCTTCAAGCGGCGCGGGACGTCGCTGCGCGCCACGAAAATCAGTCCATCGAGCCGGTGCACCTTCTTGCCGCTCTGATCCAGCAACCCGACGGCGTTGTGCCGCCGCTGCTCGCCCGCCTGGGCATTCGCGCTGAACTGATCAATCAGGACATCGAGCGCGAAATCTCGCGCTTGCCCAAAGTTCAGGGCTTCGCTGAGCAGAACATGGGGCGGGCACTCAATGACGTTCTAGAACGCGCCTTCGACGAAGCCGACAAATTCAAGGACGAGTATGTTTCCACCGAGCATTTTTTCCTGGCCATCGCCGGCCAGGACCGTGATCCGGCCGGCCAGTTGCTCAAGAAGAATGGCGCGTCACACGAGGCTATTTTGCAGGCCCTCGCGGGTGTGCGCGGCAGCCAGCGCGTCACTTCGCAGAACCCCGAGGCAACGTACGCGGCGCTTGAAAAATACGCGCGGGACCTCACGGAACTGGCGCGCCGTTCCAAGCTCGACCCCGTCATCGGGCGCGATGAAGAGATCCGCCGCGTAATGCAGATTCTGGCGCGCCGCACGAAGAACAACCCCGTGTTGATTGGGGAACCGGGCGTCGGCAAGACCGCCATCGTCGAGGGCCTGGCGCAGCGCATCGTTTCCGGCGATGTTCCGGACGTTTTGAAAACCAAGCGGCTGGTGGCGCTGGATCTGGCGGCCATGGTCGCCGGCGCGAAGTATCGCGGCGAATTTGAAGATCGCCTGAAAGCGGTCCTGAAGGAAATTTCCGAAGCGGAAGGGCAGATCATCCTGTTCATCGACGAGCTTCATACCCTCGTCGGCGCCGGTGCGGCCGAAGGCGCCATGGACGCCTCCAACATGCTGAAGCCGGCATTGGCGCGCGGTGAATTACGCGCCATCGGCGCCACTACCATCAACGAGTACAAGAAGTACATCGAGAAGGATCCGGCACTGGAGCGGCGCTTCCAGCCGGTTCTTGTGTCCGAGCCCAGCGTGGAGGACACCATCGCGATTCTCCGCGGGCTCAAGGACCGCTACGAAGTTCATCATGGCGTGCGCATCAAGGATGCCGCCATCCTGGCCGCCGCCACGCTGTCGCACCGCTACATCTCCGATCGTTTCCTGCCAGACAAGGCCATTGACTTGATCGATGAAGCCGCGGCCAGCCTGCGTATGCAGATTGATTCGTTGCCCACGGAAATTGACGAGATCGAGCGCCGCATCCTGCAGCTCGAAATCGAACGCCAGGCGCTGCTGAAGGAAACCGACGCGCATTCCGTGGAGCGCCGCAAGCAAATTGAAAAGGAACTGGCCAAACTGCGCGAGGATGCCAGCGCGCGCAAGGCCCGCTGGCAAGCCGAGAAGGCGGAAATCGCCAAAATTCGCAAACTGAAGGCGCAGATCGACCAGCTCAAGGCCGAGGAACAGCGCTACGAGCGCGCCGGCGACCTCGCAAAGGTCGCCGAAATCCGTTACGGCAAGATCGCCCAGGCGGAGCGCGAGTTGAAGAAAGCCCAGGAGCGCTTTGACGGCGTTCAAAAAAACAAGCGCATGCTGAAGGAAGAAGTCGACGAAGAAGATATCGCCAGGCTGGTGAGCAAGTGGACGGGCATTCCCGTCGGGCGGTTGCTCGAGGGCGAAGCGCAGAAGCTTGTGCACATGGAAGAGCGCTTGCGCCAGCGGGTGGTCGGCCAGGAAGATGCCCTCTCCCGCGTGGCCAACGCCGTGCGTCGCAGCCGCGCCGGCCTTTCGGACGCCAAGCGCCCCATCGGTTCGTTCATCTTTCTCGGCCCGACTGGTGTCGGCAAGACCGAACTGGCTCGCGCTCTGGCCGAATTTCTCTTTGACGATGAAAAGCTGATGATCCGCATCGACATGTCCGAATACATGGAAAAACACAGTGTGTCGCGGCTCATCGGCGCGCCGCCGGGCTATGTCGGCTACGAAGAGGGCGGGCAGCTCACCGAACAGGTCCGCCGCCACCCCTATTCCGTCATCCTGTTCGACGAAATCGAAAAGGCCCACCCGGACGTCTTCAACGTGCTGTTGCAGATTCTTGAGGACGGCCGTTTGACCGACGGCAAGGGCCGCACCGTGGATTTCCGCAATACCGTCCTCGTGATGACCAGCAACGTCGGCTCGACCGCGATCTTTGAACTTGCGGGAAAAGATCCCGAGCGGGCTCGCAAGCAAGCGATGGAAGCATTGCGCGCAGCGTTCCGGCCGGAATTCCTCAACCGCATTGACGAGATCGTGATCTTCAATCCCCTCGGCAAGGAGCAGCTCGAACGGATTGTGGTGCTGCTGCTCAAAAACGTCGAGAAGCTGCTTGCGGAACGCCAGATCACTCTTGAGTTGACGCGTCCAGCGATCGAGTTGCTGCTTCACGAAGGCTTCGATCCGGCGTACGGCGCGCGGCCGTTGCGGCGGACCATTCAGCGCCTCGTTCAGGATCCCTTGGCGATGCAGATACTGGAAGGCGCCGTTCTGCCTGGCGATCATGTGCGCGTTGATCGCGATGGCCAGAGAGATGCCATGCGCTTCGAACGCGTGCCCGCCAAGGCACCGGCGGCGGCAGCCAGAAAGTAGTGGCGGGAATGAGTTTTTCTCCAGGAGAGCGAGGCGGCTTGACGCTCTCCGGGCTGCGCTCTAGACTAATTTTCCCGCCGGGCAAAGCGAGATTCCGCCAGGAAGGTTAATTACATGAAAGTTCTGCGTACCGGTCTTGTTCTGATTGTTCTCACTGTGGTGTTCGTGCTCGTGGGCGACGCTCTTGCCGGGCGCGGCGGCATGCAAATCGCTCTTGTCATCGCCATTCTGATGAACGGCGTCTCCTACTTCTTCTCCGATAAGATCGCCTTGAAATCCAGCGGCGCCCAGCCGATAACCCGCGAGCAGCTTCCGCGCTTATACCAGGTGATGGAACGTCTCGCCGCCAAATCGAACATTCCGGTGCCGAAGCTCTACGTGGTTCCGGACATGGCGCCGAATGCCTTTGCCACGGGGCGCAATCCGAATCACGCCTCGGTTGCGGTCACGCAAGGCCTGCTGCAAATTATGAACGACGACGAACTGGAAGGCGTCATCGCTCACGAGCTTTCTCACGTGCGCAATTACGACATCCTGACCAGCTCCATCGCGGCCACCATCGCCGGAGCGGTTACCTATATGGCCCAGATGGGCAGGTGGGCCATGATTTTCGGCGGGTACGGCGGCCGCCGCGGTGATGACCGCGGAGGTGGCGGGTTGTCCGCCCTGCTTATGATTTTCCTCGCGCCGTTCGCTGCGCTGCTGCTGCAGCTCTTTTTGTCCCGTACCCGGGAGTATGCCGCGGACGAAACCGGTGCGCGCATGGTCGGCCAGCCCTATGGACTGATCAGCGCCCTGGAGAAGCTAGGGACGTATAACCGGCGCATCCCCACGTCGGCCATTTCCCCCAGCACTTCTTCACTGTGCATCGTTAAGCCGATGTTCGGCGGGGGAACGCTGGCATCGTTTTTCAGCACGCATCCCCCGCTGGAAGACCGCATCGCCGCACTGCGCCAGATGGTGAATACGCCTTTGCGCTGACTCGGGCTAAGTGCAAGCATGTTCATCCTACGGTAAAGATTTCCGGTTCAGGGAATCACAGTTTCCCGTGGCCGCCGTTTTCCTAATTCCTAACGCTATCACGTTCAATAGGTTAGCTAAACCGCCGGAGCCCTTCCGATTTGGTTGCACAAATGCACTTATCGTGAGCATCGGTTGTGGTCTCCATCGCGAGACCTGAGGGATACAGGGTATGAGCTGTCGAGATACTATCCATTTGATTTGTATGTATTTAGAGGGGAAACTCTCCCCTGGCGTGCAAGTTGAAATTGAGCGTCATTTGCATTCTTGCCCCGATTGCCGACTGGTTCTCGACGCCGCGACAACCACCCTGGATCGCTACTTCGGGCCCACCAAGATCACCCCAGATTCCCAAGCCGCTTGAGCAGTGTCCACTAACTCTATTTCTCATAATGCCTTAGCACTGCTCTGTAGGTCTGCGTCCCTGGTTTCTGATCTCGCTGTATCCGGAGGGTTCCTCTCTCTTCAACGCTGTGAAAAAGCTGCAAATTTTACGTGCGGACAAGCACACAGGTAATCTTTACTAGTTCTAGTACCTTCTAAATCGGCCTGTTCCCATTTCCATTCTCCTTCTAAGTCTTTCGCGATCATGTTTTTATGCGCGTCCCAACCTGTTGCTCCACTTTGGCTCCGCGAGTGCCCGTTTTCCATAGCGCAGGGCGGCAACGCCAAAAGGAGATGAAGTCCATGAGCGAGTTTCAAGAGACGAATATCCAGAGCACGGCAGGCACACCCCGCTGGGTGGGTCTTGCCATCGCGGCCCTCGGCGGACTTTCCTTGATCGGGATCGGAGTAGGCTGGAGTGCTTTGAACCACGCCAAATCCGTGGAACAGTCAAACCAAACTTCTTTGAAGCAGCAAGATGCACTGAGCCAACGCCTGGCCAAATCCGAGGACCAAAATCAGCAGTTGCAGAGCGACCTCAGGGTCGTCACGGACAAGCTGAACGTCACACAGGACGAACTGATCAACGCGCGCAAGCAGTCAAAGGCCGCCGTCGCCGCTTATGACAAGAAGCTGACGGGCCTGGCTTCAAACGTCAACACGCAACTCGCCACCAAAGCCAGCACCGACGATGTCAACAAGTTAAATGGCGATGTCACCGGCGTGAAGAGTGACCTCGACGTCACTAAGGCCAAGCTCGAACGCTCCATGGGCGACATGAACGTGATGAGCGGTTTGATCGCTCGCAATCACGACGACCTGGAAGAACTGAAGCGTCGCGGCGATCGCAACTACTTTGAATTTACTTTGACCAAGGCCAAGACGCCGCAGCGTGTCGGCCCCGTCCAGATGTCCCTGAATAAGACCGACCCGAAAAAGTCCAAGTACACCATGACCGTCCTCGCCGATGACAAATCCATCGAGAAAAAGGACAAGACCGCGGGAGAACCAGTGCAGTTCTACGTCAAGGGCAGTACGCACATGTCTCCCTACGAGATCGTCGTGTTCGACGTCGGCAAGAGCCAGATCACCGGCTATCTATCCACGCCCAAGTCGGCAGCCACTACAGCGGCCAGCACTACCGCCGCCCAATAGTCAACTGCGGCTTGCCCTTCTCGACGCAAGTCCATTTCCTTGAGAGCGATACGAAAGGGAGGATCCAGTGAATCCTCCCTTTTTCTTTAACCGCCTAGACCTGCTGGCACATCCCGCGTTTAACAATCAACTGCCTCTGGACAGCCTTCCGGCGCTGTGCCACTCTTAAGGCCTTCGGATGGGAGTGTTTTGAAGCGACATCCTATGAGGGGGAGGAACGATGAGAACTAAATTTCTAGCAGGCTTGGTACTCGTTCTTTGTGCGGCAGCGCTGGCTTTTGCGGCCACTGGGACTTGGACCGGCTATATCTCCGACAGCATGTGCGGGGCAAAAGGCGCGAATGAAAAGCACGCCGATTGCGCTGCCAAGTGCGTGAAGGAGCATGGCGCAAGCTATGTCTTCGTCAACGATGCCGATAAGAAAGTCTTCACCATCGATGCCCAGGACAAGGTTGCCGCTCATGCCGGTCATCACGTCACCGTGAAGGGCACGGTTGAGGGTGACAACCTGAAACTGACCAGCATCGAGATGGCCAAGTAAGACTCTCGATCTAAGCTCTTTTCTTTGGACAGGCAGGAGTTCGTTCCTGCCTGTTTTCTTTTTGCACTCCTGCCAAATTCCGCTACGATGATCCTTCGCCCATGTCCACGACTCTTCTCCACGTTGGCCGCGCCTTCACTCCCTCGATGGAACTTCGCGACGCTGGAATTCTGATTCGCGACGGTGTCATCGAGGCCGTTGGACCGCGCAGCGCCATCTCCTTTCCCGCTGGTGCCAACGAGATCAGCGCCACGGACAGGATTGCGGCTCCTGGCTTTCTGGACGTCCATATCCACGGCGCCGGCGGCCACGACGTCATGGAAGGCACCGAAGATGCCCTTACGGCCATCTCCAAAACCGTCGCCGCACGCGGCACCACCTCTTATGTTGCGACGACAGTCACGGCCCGTCCTGAGGACATCTGCAGGAGCGCCGAGGGGATCTCCCGTTACATCTCGCTGCAACACCAGGCGACTGATTCCCGCGCGGAAGTCCTGGGCATCCACTTCGAAGGGCCATTCCTCAGTCCCATTCGCCGCGGCGTACACCCCGCGGAATGGCTGAGGTTGCCTTCGGCGGATTTGCTGGAGAAGTTTATTGCCGCGGCTGGCGGCCACGCCCTGATCCTCACCATCGCGCCTGAACTACTCGGCGCACTGGTCTGCATTGATGCCGCGCGAAAATCCGGGCTGGTCGTGGGCATTGGTCACACCGACGCGACCTACGAGCAGGCGCGCGCCGCCATCAATCGAGGTGCGCACCACGCCATTCATGTCTACAACGCGATGCGCCCGTTCTCTCACCGCGATTCCGGTGTGATCGGCGCCGTACTCACTTCACCCGATGTCACCGCGGAGTTGATCGCCGACGGCGTGCACGTGGAGGACACGGCCATGCGGCTGCTTCTCCAGACAAAGGGTGCGGGAGGCGTCATCCTCATCAGCGACGGCATTTCCGCCACCGGCATGCCTGACGGCAAATACTGGCTGGGAGCATTTGAGGTGACCGTAAGCAGCGGCGTCTGTCGCAATGCCAAGGGCAAACTGGCCGGCAGCACGTTGACTCTGGATCGCGCCTTGCGCAACATCGTCTGTCTGGGCGTCCCTCTTGGCGATGCCTTGCGCATGCTCACACTGAATCCTGCCACGCTGCTGGGTATCGAATACAAAAAGGGTTCGCTACGCGTGGGAGCGGACGCCGATATCGTTCTCCTTGATGACGCCCTCAACGTCACGCAAGTCTGGACTCGCGGGCTGACGAATTGAGTCCGTCGCCGGCAATTTCATGGAACAGGGGACGTTTCTCGGACGCAGTGAAGGCGAGCTTCTGGCTCTTCAGAGACGCTCTTCCAGAAAAATTCAGCGTGATGCTGCGAGCGAAGGCTAGGAATTCAGGGGGATCTTCAATTCGTCGGCGAGTAGCTGCGCATTAAAAGGGCTGCACGCAAAATAGCGCTCGCCCACTTTCAGAGTTGGCACTCTTCGCCTGCCGTGGTTCGCGCGGAACACGATCTCTTCACCCGCGGGATTCTCTTCGATGTTCACTTCCTCGAAGGCAACGCCGTGCTCCATCAGGAAATTCTTCGCGCGACGGCAATCCGGGCACCCTGCGGTGCTGTACATCATGATCGGTTCCATGACAAGTTCCTCAGCCCATTGGATAACGCCAAAAGTGATAGGCTATAACCCGCGGAAGGGCCTGCCGGGCTCCTGCTTCAGGGTGTGTCCACTGGTGCGCCACGGTATTTTCTCACGATCTGGATGCGGATCACCGCTCGCGCCAAAGCCACCGAAGCGCGGTCCCAATCGATGTTCGTGTCGTTGGAGGCCAGGCGCTTCTCCGCGCGCGCCAGTGCTGCTTGCGCCCGATTGATGTCGATCTCTTCCGCGCGCTCCGCGGTTTCCGCCAGCACGGTGACGCGGTCCGGCAACACTTCCGCGAACCCGCGAATCACCGAAAGCGGAGTCGGTCGGGCCGACGTTGCCGCGCGGTAGGTTAACTCGCCAATCCCCAGCTCCGTCATCAGCGGCGCGTGACCCGGCAACACCCCGAGCTCGCCTTCCAGCCCGGGAATCGTCACCTCGACGACCGTTTCCCGCAGCAGTTGCCGCTCCGGCGTTACCACAATCAGTTCTATCGCATCAGGGAGCATCTTCTTCTTTCTTAAGCGCCCGCTTTCATCTTCTCCGCCTTCTCCAGGACCTCTTCGATCGTGCCGACCATGTAGAACGCCTGTTCCGGAATATCGTCATACTTGCCTGCGACGATTTCCTTGAAGCTGCGTACGGTGTCCTCGATCTTGACGTACTTCCCTTCGAGCCCGGTAAACTGCGCGGCCACGAACATGGGCTGCGAGAGGAATTTCTCGATGCGCCGGGCGCGCGACACCGAGAGCTTGTCCTCATCGGAAAGTTCCTCGATACCCAGGATCGCGATGATGTCCTGCAAATCCTTGTAGCGCTGCAGAACCGATTTCACCGAACGCGCCACGCCGTAATGCTCCTGCCCGACCACGCGCGGATCGAGAATGCGCGAACTGCTGGCCAATGGATCGACCGCCGGATAAATGCCGCGCTCCACAATCTGGCGGCTCAGGTTGGTCGTCGCATCCAGGTGCGTGAAGGTCGCTGCCGGCGCCGGATCGGTATAGTCGTCCGCAGGAACATAGATCGCCTGCACCGATGTGATCGAGCCCGTCTTCGTGGACGTAATGCGCTCCTGCAATTCGCCGATTTCCGTATTCAGGTTGGGTTGGTATCCCACCGCGGAAGGCATGCGGCCCAGCAGCGCGGAGACTTCCGACCCCGCTTGTACAAAGCGGAAAATGTTGTCGATGAAGAGCAACACGTCCAGGTGTTCCTGGTCGCGGAAATATTCCGCCACCGTCAATCCCGTCAGGCCCACCCGTAGGCGCGCTCCGGGTGGTTCCGTCATTTGCCCGTAAATCAGCGCCGCGCGCGATTTTTCCGGATCGCCCGGCACCACCACGCCAGACTGCTGGAATTCCAGGTACAGGTCGTTTCCTTCGCGCGTCCGTTCGCCCACGCCGGCAAACACGGACACGCCGCCGTGCTTCATGGCCACGTTGTGAATCAGCTCTTGAATCAGGACGGTTTTGCCGACGCCCGCGCCGCCAAACAATCCGATCTTGCCGCCCTTCAAGAACGGCTGGATCAGGTCCACCACCTTGATCCCGGTCTCGAACATTTCCAGCGCTGTGGACTGCTCTTCGAGCGTCGGTGCCGGCCGGTGAATGGGATAAAACGTGTCTGCTTTGACCGGCCCCAAATTGTCCACCGGCTTGCCGAGCACGTTCAGCACGCGTCCCAGTGTGGCCCGCCCCACCGGCACTTCGATCGGTTTCCCGGTGTCGTACGCCTTCATGCCGCGCACCATGCCCTCGGTCGGCTCCATCGCCACCGCGCGCACGCGCCCTTCACCCAGGTGCTGTTGCACTTCTGCAGTCACGTCCAGCGGCTCGGGGATGCTGAAGCCCTCGCTGGTAATGCGCACCGCGTTATAAATTGCCGGCAGGTGCCCGGCCTCATACTGGATGTCCAACACAGGCCCAATGACCTGCACCACACGTCCCACCGCTGCGTATTGCTCCGCCATCTTCGGCTCCTCTAAGTTCGCAAAGCGCCTCGCGACTAGGCAGTTCCCACTGCCCCGCTGACGATTTCGATAATCTCTTTCGTGATCGCCGCTTGCCGCACTTTGTTCATGTACAGCGTCAGGGCTTCAATTACATCGCCGGCATTCTGGGTTGCCGCGTCCATCGCCGTCATGCGCGCCGCATGCTCCGCGGCAGAGGATTCCAGCATGGAACGCAGGACCTGCGTTTCGACGTACCTCGGCAGGAGCCGGTTCAAAATCTGGTCCACCGGCTGTTCGTAGATGTAATCGATCTGCGCGCACTCGGCTTCCGCCTGCGTTTCTTCGCCGCTCTCGATGGCTTCCACCGGGAGAAGTTTCTCGACGGCCAGGTGTGGCGCCAGCACATTCTTGAATTCGCTGAAGACCACATACACGGCATCGACCGATTCCTTTGCGTACAGTTCCGTCACTAGGTTGGCAATTTCCCGGGCAATTCCAAAATCCACGCGCGCCAGCACGTTCACGTATTCCCCGGCGAATTCGAAGCCGGCCTTGCGCAGCGTGTCGCGCCCTTTCTTTCCAATGGGGATGGTCACGATTTTCTTGCCCTTCTTGCTGCGAAGGAATTCGATCGCCGTCTTCAGGATGTTAGTGTTGAACGCACCCGCCAAACCCCGTTCGCCGGCAAGCACCAGCACCAGGATGCGCTCTTCCGGACGCTTGGCCAGCAAAGGATGCTGTGGCGACTCGATCCTCGCCATCGTGGACCGCAGCACGCGCGCCAGTTCCCTGGCGAACGGCCGCGCCGCCAGCGCCGCTTCCTGCGCCCTGCGCAGCCGCGCCGCCGCCACGAACTTCATCGCGCGCGTAATCTGCTGCGTGTTTTTCACCGAGCGGATGCGTCGCCGGAAATCGAGTAGTGTGGCCATGTTCTATCGCAGGTCGGCTCAGTTCGCTCCCGCCGCAATCGCCGCCGTGAAACGCTCCTTGAATGCATCGATCGCCGGCTTGATGCCCGCTTTGATGCCGTCGTCGAGCGCTTTTTTCGTGGCAATTTCTTTCAGCACTCCGGCGTAGTTGGTTTCCGTGAATTGCAGGAACTCCTTTTCGAACCGGCGCACTTCGTTCACGGGGATCGTATCCAGCGCGCCGGTGGTGGCCACGTAAATCGCCAGCACCTGCTTTTCCGCCGACAGCGGCACGTACTGATCCTGTTTCAACACTTCCGTCAGCCGCTGCCCGCGCGCCAACTGTGCCCGGGTCACTTTGTCCAACTGCTCCGTGCCGAACTGGGCGAACGCCGCAAGGTCGCGGAACTGCGCCATATCCAGCCGCAGCGTGCCCGCCACCTGGCGCATCGCTTTGATCTGCGCGTTCCCGCCGACGCGGCTCACCGATATGCCCACGTTGATTGCGGGACGTATGCCTGCGTTGAACAGGTCCGACTCCAGATAAATCTGCCCGTCGGTAATCGAGATCACGTTCGTGGGAATGTATGCCGAAACGTCGCCCGCCTGCGTCTCAATCACCGGCAGCGATGTCAGCGAGCCCCCGCCCATCTTGTCGTTTAATTTCGCCGCGCGTTCCAGCAACCGCGAGTGCAGATAAAACACGTCGCCCGGAAACGCTTCGCGTCCCGGAGGCCGCCGCAACAGCAGCGAAATCTCGCGGTACGCCTGTGCGTGCTTCGAAAGATCGTCGTAGAAGGTGACCGCGTGTTTCTTGTTATCGCGGAAGTATTCGCCCATCGCGCAAGCCGCGTACGGCGCGATGTATAGCAGCGAAGCTGGCTCCGAGGCGGAGGACGCCACCACAATCGTGTAGTCCATCGCGCCCGCATCTGTGAGCACTTTCACCACCTGCGCAATCGTCGAGCGTTTCTGCCCGATCGCGCAGTAGATGCAAATCATGTCGCTGCCCTTCTGGTTGATGATGGTGTCCAGAATGATGGCGGTCTTTCCCGTCTGCCGGTCGCCGATGATCAACTCCCGCTGCCCGCGGCCGATCGGAATCATGGAGTCGATCGCCTTGATCCCTGTCTGCAGCGGTTCGCGCACCGGTTGGCGGTCCACCACACCCGGCGCGATGCGGTCCAGCGGATTGCGCTGCTTCGTGGCGATGGGTCCCTTGTCGTCAATCGGCTGGCCCAGGGGATTCACCACCCGGCCGATCAATTCCTCGCCCACAGGCACGGACATAATCGTGTTCGTGCGGCGCACCACGTCGCCTTCCTTGAGTTCCGAGGATTCGCCCAGCAGCACCGCGCCCACATCTTCCTCTTCGAGGTTCAGCGCCAGTCCGAAAATGTTGTGCGGAAACGCCAGCATCTCGCCGGACATGGCCTTTTCCAAACCGTGGATGCGCGCGATCCCGTCACCGACGCTGATTATCGCGCCGACCTCATCCACGGACACGGTCTGCTCGTAGTTCGCGATCTGCTCTCGCAGGATCTTGCTGATTTCGTCTGCCTTGATGTTCGCCATGCCTGCTCCGTTCCCGAATGCCTATTCCGCCTTCAATCGCGCGCGCATCTCATTCAACCGGCTGCGTAGCGACCCGTCGTAAATCGTATCTCCGATCCGCACCACCGCGCCGCCCAGCAGTTCCGGCTCCAGCGCATACTTGGCCTGGATCTTCTTGCTTGTCAGGCGTTCCAGCGTCTGCAATAGTTGCGCTTTCTGCGCGTCGCTCAGGTCCACCGCCGAGGAAACTTCCGCCTCCGCCACGCCCTGCCTACGCCGGATGAGTTCCTGGAAGGCTTCCAAAATGTCCGGCAGCAGCGGCGTGCGCTCGTTGTCCACCATCACGAACAGGAAGTTCCGGATAATCCTGCTCGCGCCCATCCGTGCCGCCAGTTTTTCGATCACGCCGCGCTTCGCTTCCCGCTCCACCCCCGGGGTGGCCAGAAACGTCCGCAATTCCGCCGATTCGGCAAACGCGGCGCCAAACTCCGTCAGTTGCTTCAACACGGGTTGCGCCGCGCCTTGTTCCAGCGCAATGTCCGCCAGCGCGTTCGCGTATTGCAGGCTCGCCGATCTCAATTCGGCCTCCCCTGCAGGCTCTGCACGAACTGATTAATCAGCGCTTCCTGCACGCTCGGCGTCATCTGCCGGGCTACCAGCGATTCGGCGCCATCCACCGCCAACTCTGCCGCCAGCACCTTCAACTCCACGCGCGCCGCGCGCTCTGCCGCTTCCATTTCTGCTTTGGCCGCCGTGCCGATCTTCTCCACGTCGCTTTTCGTGAACAGGCGCAGGCGTTCAATCTCCGCACTGACTTCCCGCTGGGCGATGGCGCGAAATTCGGCAATTTCCTTTTCCAGATTGGCCAGCTTGGCTGCGGCGTTCTGGAGCTGCTTCTCGGCTTCCGCTCTTGCGGCCGTTGCCTTGGCTATCGCGGCGCTGATGTTGTCCGCATTCCGCCGGAACACCGGCGGCAGCAGCTTCGCGAACACCCAGTAGGCCAGGCCCGCCAGGATCACGAAGTGAATCCACTTGAAGACCGTTCCGATCGGCTGATCCGCCGGGCTGCTGCCCTCTTCCGCTGCTCGCGCCAGCACGCTGCTTGACAGCAGCAGAACCGCCGCCAGCAATGCTCGCCGCAATCCCCTGCGGTTCATCGTGCCTCTCTCGCCGGGCTTCCCGGTGCAGGCGGCGCCGGCAACACTCGCCGCGCGATCTCCACGGCCAGTTGTGCCACGCTCGCTTCGATCTCCCTCTTTGCGGACGCCAATTCTCCCGCCACGCGTTCCTTCGCCTCATTCACTTCCCCGGTGGCCTTTGCCCGCGCCTCTTTCAAAAATCCCGCGCGCTCCTCCAGCAGCTTTTTCCGATCGGCTTCCTGCTCCGCGTACACCTTCGCGCGCGCCTGTTTCAGCGCGTCTTGGTACTGCTTCACCTTCTCTGCCGCAGCCGCTTGCGCTGCCTCGGCGGCCTTCTGCGCGCCCAGCGTTCGCGCGTCGCGCTCAGCCATCACCTTCAAAATGGGTTGGAAGAATACGGACCGCAGGATGAAATAGAAAATGAGGACGAGCAGGGCTACAGGCACAGCCCGAAGGAACAGTTCCCCGATTTGGCGAACTAAGTCTGTCATTGAGTTGTATCGCCTATGCTTTTAGATACGAAGCCGCTCCGTGCCCAAGACCCGGTAGGAGCATACGGTGACCTGCGCGCCGCCTCACGGAACCATCCTTTATAGCATTCGCCCCAACACCCCGTCAACGAAACCCGTCCCCGGGTGCTGCTCTAATTCTGTGTTGCTACCAGTGCTAGAATCAACACTTTCGGAAAAGGGAGAAACTAGCATAGCTAGGAGCAGACTCAAATGGCAAAAGCAGCCGAATACAAACTCATCTCTGGAACAGATGATGACATCAACAGAAAACTCCCAGAGGAATCGAAAGCAGGATGGAAACCGATTTTGTTATCCTCAGTGTTAACGGGCAGCGTGGTGCGCTCGCAAATCATGTTGGAGCGCATCGGTAATTCCAAACACTGAGTCTAGCAACGTTTCTTGCGCGCCCGTATAAACAGAGGCAATTTGCCCGGCACGTATGAGTGCAAGCATTTTCTCCTGTGCGCTTATTTCTTCATTGCGAATCGAAGAGAAAATCTCCTCATCTAATTCGTCCTGAAATTGCCTACGCATGGCTACCTTCGCTTGGGAATTGTGTTGCTGGGCCACCAGGCCAAGGCTCGCCCGCTGCCTTCTTCTTCTCAAATACCCCTATGGCCGTTTGCAGGCGCTCTATGGCCTTCTTCGCATCCCTAATGGCCTTGTCGTGACCTTGTCCCGACCGCTTGTACTTTTGTTTAATTTAGGTCTTGACATTTGCTTAAGATATCGCTTAAAATGTGTCCATGAATCAGACATACCGAGAAGCCTACGAAGCGGCGGCAAAGGAACTTGATTCGCTCCTGATAGAACAAGACCGCATCGAGGAGCGCATTCTTTCTCTCCGAAAAACAATGAATGCTCTTGCGACTCTTATCAGCCAGCATGGCGGCAAGGACAAAGACTTTATGGATTACGCAGGAGCGCGGCTTCGCGAAATCATCGACACCAGCTTGACCGAAGACATTCACAAGATCGTAGCTACCGCCGCTCAGCCGCTCACCGCGAGTGAGATTAGGACAGAACTTAGGGAACTTGGTAACGGTCTGGCTGAACAGAGCAATCCGTTGGCGACGATTTACGCCATTCTCAATCGCCTGTCTGAAAGTGGCCGAGCGCACGAAACCGTGAAGGATGGAAAGAAAGCCTGGGAACGTATGTCGCGTATGGCTGAAGCATTCGGCCAACTCAAAAGAAAGGGACTTCCACCTGAGAATGCAAATGTTTTGCCTGGAATGAAGTAAATAAAAAAGTGCCCCGCCTCTAGTTAGAGCTAGAAACGGGGCGAGATTCAAACGCAGACGAAGCCCGCCTCTAAACCGACAAACTTCGTTGTCGGGCTTCTCTCGCAGAAAGATAAGAGGAGAAGCCCAATGACCTGCCTAGTATGCAAGCACCGCGACGCAAAGCGGTTTGGATTCTATGGACGCAAGCGAATCCAGCGTTATCGTGCCCCGGCTGTAATGCCACGTTTTCTGAGCCTAGAAAATGGTCCCCCGGACTATACCTGGTCCATTTCAGAAATCGTGGGATTATTGGAAAGACAAAATGGAGAAAAAGCAGCATAAAAACTCTGAGGCCAGCCTTTCGGCTGGCCTCGCACCCGAATCCCGAAGGACGCGGGGGGATAAAATCATAAGATTAGATTACGGCTTGTATGATCGGGTTAGCCAAAAATCAACAAAAACTTTGCTCGATTTGCTAATGTCTCTAAGTGACTGAATCAAATGGCCAAAGTCAACGTATATATCGACGGATTCAATCTTTACTACGGAGCGGTGAAGGGTTCTCCGTATAAATGGCTCGATCTTGCCGCGTTGTGTCATCGAATGCTCCCGAATGACACCGTCCAATCCATCGAGTACTTTACCGCAATTGTCAGTGCGCGTCCATATGATCCTGGTTTACCTGTCAGGCAGCAAATGTATCTTAGGGCCCTAAAGACAGTTGGTAATCTGAAGATTAGCTATGGTCATTTTTTGACGCATTCTAGCCATATGGTGCTCACGGGAAGCAATCCGCCGAAAAAGGTGTGGGTGGACAAGACCGAAGAAAAAGGTTCGGACGTAAACATTGCATCTCATTTGCTGCGAGATGGCTTTAATCACGCGTTTGAAGTCGCGGTATTGGTTACAAACGATTCAGACCTTGTCGAGCCTGTTCGCATTGTAAGGCACGAACTGAAACTTCCGATTGGAATCCTCAATCCTCATCAGCAGCACAGTATGGGACTAAAAAACGAAGCAACCTTCATGAAACGGATCAGGCAGTCAGATGTGGCTGCGTGTCAATTTCCAAATGTGATGACAGACGCAAAGGGCCAATTTCATAAGCCACCGACGTGGTAATGAGACGGACCTACTACCCGTCCCCGGGGGAAATGGACTGGTTCCTGGCAGCTAGTCCCCCACTCGCCGGTAATTCACTGCTATTCGCCGAAAAGAGCGCGACATCGAGCATCCTCCCGCTTATTCTCACGCCATGGAACGTGAAACACACTTGGCGGGAGATGAGATCATGACCAACGCGAATCCGCAGTCGCGCCTTGCCCTATCCAGCTCGGGAAGGATATTTATAATGGGAGGAGCAGGGCTTCTGATCCTGGTCGGACTGGTGCTTCAATTGGGCGCGCTGGGCTACGGCCACGCCCAGCCGGGCAATATCTGGATAGCCTCCACGATTGTGGAGAGAGTTTGGGCTATGCTCATCGCACTACTCGATTCGCCGGGGGTGCAAGCATTGGCGACATTTTGGCCGTTGCTCCTGGTCAGCATGGGTTTGGCGATCCTGCTCGTGACGAAGGGTGAAGAAAGTCAGCGTGCGCTGTCATCTTCTCGGGGAGGGCAAAATCATGGCCAATGAGTTCCGTCGCTTCCCCTCAGGCCTTTCCTGGGGGATTGCCATCATCGCGATTGGAACGATCTTCCTGCTGGACCAAATGGGGATCGTTTCCGCCGGCTACATTTTTCGGTTTTTCTGGCCGGCCATCCTCATTTTCTTCGGGGTTGAAGGGCTTGTCTTCTGTAGCGGCCCTGGCAGGTTCTGGGGCTCTTTCCTGACGCTTGCGGGCGTTGTGCTCCTGTTGAGTAATCTTGGTTATCTTCACATACGCTGGAGCATGTTCTGGCCTTTGGCCATCATCCTCTGGGGACTCTGGATCCTCTCGCGCACACTTGGACTTGGCGGCAGCTCCTCCTGGTCCCCCTGGGGGGCAAAGTGGGTAAGGCCCCTGCACATTGATGCCGAGCGGGGATTTGCGTCCGACTCCGGGGATTTGCACGCGGACACTGTGTTCAGCTCCACCCATCGCCGCATTACCTCGAAGAATTTCAGGGGCGGGAAACTCGCGGCGGTTTTCGGTGAGATCAAGATTGATCTGACCGAGGCCGAGATCGAAGGGGACGAGGCCGTGATCCAGCTCGATGCGGTTTTCGGCGCCGTTGAAATCCGCGTTCCCAACAGTTGGATCGTTGCCAGTCGCGGTGCGGCGGTCTTTGGCGAATATGCAGATCGGACGGTCCACAGTCAGCCGCCGGGCCCTGGCGCCAAACGTTTGATCGTCAAAGGCGGCGCTGTTTTTGGAAGCGTCGTCATCAAGAACTGATGCCCACATGCACCCTATTCTCAGCCGCCTGAGCCGCCTTGCGCTCTACCTCCTCGCCTGGATTCCCCTCGCGGCATTGCTAGCCTATCTCCTGGCCGCCACGGGAGGATTGAGCAGGCGCGAGGCCATCTCCATGTCCCTCCCGCTTTGCCTCCTGTACGCTTTCGTTTGCCTCTTCGCCTGGTATTCCTGCCGCGCCCTCCCCTCCGGCCGTTCGACCATCGGAAAGCTCCTGGAGGTCCATCTGGCGGCCTCGCTGGTGGCCAGTGGCCTTTGGATTTTGTGCGCGGAGCTTCTCGCTTACGTCTTCACCGGGATGTCCTTATTTCCAGGGCTCACGAGCCGGCTGTCTCGAACGATCCCCATTCTTCTCGGCACGGGCGTGATTCTCTATCTTTTTTCCGTCAGCTTTTACTACGTCCTCCTCGCGGTCGAAGCCTCTCAAGAGGCGGAAGCGCGGGCCATGGAAGCGCGCGTTTTTGCGCGCGACGCGGAGCTGCGCGCCCTGAAGGCGCAGGTGAATCCGCATTTTCTCTTCAACAGCCTGAACTCCATCAGCGCGCTAACAACCTCCGATGCGCCAAAAGCGCGGGAGATGTGCGTTTTGCTGGGCGATTTCCTGCGGCGCACTCTGGGCCTCGGAGAAAAATCCACGATTCCTCTCGAGGAAGAAATATCGCTGATTCACGCGTTTCTCGCCGTTGAGAAAATCCGCTTCGGCACGCGGTTCCGCATGGAGGAAAATATCGCCAGGGAAGCGCTTGCGATGGATGTCCCGCCGCTGCTCTTGCAGCCGCTGGTCGAAAACGCGTTTACTCACGGAATTGCCAATCTCGTTGAGGGTGGATGGGTCCGGCTCGACGCGCGCTGCCAGAATGGCGCGCTTTCCATCGTCGTTGAAAACACATTCGATCCTGATGCCCCGCCCCGGCGGCAAAGGAATGGCATGGGGCTCCTCAATGTGCGCCAGCGGCTTGAAGCCCGCTACGGCGATCGCGCGAGTTTCAACGTCAGGACCGAGGGAGACCGCTTTTCCGTGTCGATCACGCTCCCAGCGGAAAGAGAGGGACGCGCAACGTGAACTCCCGGAAGGATACGAAAATCCGTGCGGTCATCGTAGACGACGAAGAATTGGCGCGCCAGGTCATCCGCGAATTGCTTGCTCCGCACCCGGAGATCGAGGTTGTTGGAGAGTGCGCCAATGGATTCGAGGCTGTCAAAACAGTGACGGAAGCGAAACCCGACCTGATTTTTCTCGATATTCAGATGCCCAAGCTCGATGGATTCGAGGTGCTCGAGCTGATCGGCACCGGCAGCGCCATCATATTCGTCACCGCGTATGACAGTTATGCCATCCGCGCCTTTGAGGTCCATGCCGTGGACTACCTCCTGAAACCCTTCGGTGCGGACCGCTTCGAGGCGGCTCTGGAACGCGCCAAAGAGCGCTTGGACAGCAAATCACCATCCGCTGCCGTTCCCGCCACCGAGCTTGCCGCAACGGCGCGCCCGCCCGCACAATACCTGGAACGTGTTCCCGTGCGCGATGGTGCGCAGGTTTTTATCATTCCGGTAGCCAAGCTGGACTTCGCCGAGGCGCAAGACGATTACGTCGCGCTCTCCGCGGAAGGCAAGAAGCATCTGAAGCAGCAGCCCATTTCCAGCCTCGAGGCCGCTCTCGATCCCTCGCGGTTTCTCCGCATCCATCGCTCCTACATCGTCAACCTGGAACGCGTCGCGAAGGTCGAGCCCTACGGCAAGGACAGCCACGTCGCTGTATTGAGAAACGGCGTGCAGCTCCCCGTGAGCCGCGCCGGCTACGCACGCCTCCGCGCCTTCCTTGACCGCTGATTCCCTTTGGGAGTGAACTGGCGCGATGGCTTGACAAAGATAAGGTGTCTTGTCATATTCAACCTTAGGGTTGAATATGCCAAGCGCTTCTTCTCCCACGCAATTCACCTGGATCGCCCTCGCCCACCCCACAAGGCGATCCATCCTCGAACGCCTTTCCCATGGTGAAGCCCGCGTCACCGAACTCGCGCGCCCCTACGCCATGTCGCTCAACGCCGTTTCCAAGCACATTCGCGTCCTCGAGCGGGCGCGCCTGATCCGCCGCCGCCGGGCTGGTCGGGATCATTTTCTCTCTTTCAATCCGGCTCCCCTTACCGGTGCTGCCGCTTGGATTGAGGCGCAACGCTCTGTCTGGATGAGTCGCCTTGATGCGCTCGACGCTCTGCTGCAAGCCCAGGACGCCGCAACAACAAGAACCTCCAAACGAAAGGACAAATCCCGATGAAACCTCAGCCGCAAAAAGCCACCGTGCAGGTGACTCGAAGATTCAGCGCCTCCGCCGAACGCGTGTTCGACGCATGGCTGGACCCAAACACCGTGGGCAAGTGGCTCTTCGCCACTCCGACCGGCAAGATGAGCAAGGTCAAAATCGACGCCCGCGTCGGAGGTTCATACCTGATTGTTGAATGCAGGGAAGGCGCCGACGTCGAGCACATTGGCGAGTATCTTGAAATTGATCGCCCTCGGCGCCTAGTCTTTACCCTCAAAGTCCCGAAGTACTGGCATGAAATCTCAAAAGTGACGATTGAGATTCGCACGCTCGAATCCGGCTGCGAACTCACTCTCACCCACGAGGGTGTCCTGCCGGACTACATCGCCAGCACCACCTCCGGCTGGAACATGATCCTGGATCACCTTGCCGCCACGCTGTAGTGGCAAGCCGTGGTGCCGGTCACAACCGGATAATTCCCGCTATACTGGAGTGAGCCCGCTGGATTTGCTGCGGGATCGCTTCATGACCAAAAGCTGGCAAACCAAACTCATCCATTCTGACGCGAAAATCCCCGAAGGCTACCGCTCCCTCACCACGCCCGTCTATCGCGGCTCTACCACGGTGTTTCCTTCCGCTGCCGCCGTCCGCGACACCTGGGACCAGTTCCGCGTCGGCTATACCTACGGCCTTTACGGCACGCCCACGGTCCTCGAACTCGCCGCGCGCGTTTGTGAGCTCGAATCCGGCGCCCACACCATTCTCACCCCCGGCGGGCAGGCGGCCATCTCGCTCGTCAATCTCGCTCTTCTCCAATCGGGCGATCACATCCTCATTCCCACCAGCGTCTATTTTCCCAACCGCAAGCTCACCACGCACCTGCTCGCGCGCTTCGGCGTCACGGCCACTTTTTACGAGCCCACCATCGGTGCGGGCATCACCGCGCTCATTCAGGAGAACACGCGGCTCATTTGGACGGAGAGCCCCGGCTCCATCACCATGGAAGTGCAGGACCTTCCCGCCATCGTGGCCGCCGCCCATGCGCGCAAGGTTCTTGTGGTTCTGGACAACACCTGGTCCGCCGGCGTGCTCCTCGATGCCTTTGCCCATGGCGTGGATATCACCATGCAGGCGCTCACCAAGTACATTGGCGGCCACAGCGATCTGCTTCTCGGCTCTGTCACCGTGCGCGAGGCCGCGCTCTACCAGCGCCTGGGCGCCGCGCAACAAAATATCGGCTGCGCCGTTTCTCCTGACGACTGCAGCCTCGCCTTGCGCGGGTTGCAAACCCTCGCCGTGCGGCTCTCCGCCATCGAAAGCGCCGCGCTGGCTATCGCCAAATGGCTCGCCGCCCGCCCCGAAGTCGAACGCGTCCTCCATCCGGCGCTTCCTTCCTGCCCCGGCCACGAATTCTGGAAACGCGATTTCCTCGGCTCTTCGGGTGTTTTCTCGATTGTGTTGAAGCCTGGCCCATCTCAGGGGCAGGTGTTCGCCTTCATCGACGCGCTCAAGCTCTTCAAGGTGGGCTATAGCTGGGCCGGCGTCACAAGTCTCGCCGTCGCATACGACATCGGCCGCATCCCCGGCCGCCCGCCGTATGATCACCGCATCGTCCGCCTCAGCATCGGCCTCGAATCCACCGACGATCTCCTCGCCGACCTCGAGCAGGCCCTGCCGAAGCTGCGCAGTTGAATTTTCCTGATCCTAGTAATTGTCGCCGGGGGCTACGGCGTCGTAGACAAACCGGAATTTGGACGGATATTTGTCCTTGCCGCTTACTATCTCAACGTCTTCCCACAACTTCAATCCGTCCGGCGACACCTCGTAGGTGCGCTTCAAAGAACCATTCTTTGGCAGCGTGGATTCGCTAACCAGTTTCGCGCCGTCCCATTTTGCTTCCACTACTTCCGTGCCGACACCCGCTGGCGCGTCTGGTTTGTGCCCGTCCGTATAGAAAATCGTCTTCCGGCCTTGATCCCCCATCATCTCGACGATGGGATCTTTGTCATTCTTCCGCGCCAGGTCCAGCCGGATCGAAGGATCCAATAACTGGTTGTAGCGTTGGCGATCGTCCGCCGTGCCATTTTGCGATCCGTTATTTCCGTGGTGTCCGCCGCCCATTCCGCCGCCGGGCCAGCCCATCCGCGGCCCGCCGTTCCCACCAGGATTACCAGTCGAATTTCCCGCTGAGCGTTGCGCGCTTTTCTGCCGCGGGTCATCGCTTTCGTCGCTATTCAGTTTCCACGTTCCCAGGATGTTCTTCCTCGATTCAATCCGTTTTACGGGCGGCGCAGGCGGCGCCGTGGAGGACACCGCGGAGGGATCAGGCTGAATGGGTCCCGGGGGCGCTTGCGCGTGCAGATTCTGTGCGACCATGAAACTCAATCCAAAAGCAGCCATGTAGATCGTTTTTTTCATTCTTGATGTCCAAAAGGCGAAATCGCCCCAATTCTTTTTCCCCCCAAATGCCCGCTGGAGTTCCCGCTTTCTTCGCGGGGATGTTCACCAGATAGGATTCAACCGGGTGCCTTGGGGCTGCCTGGCCCCGTCACACCAGCCAGCGATCGACGTCCCGTGCACGTTTCAGCAGCGCCAGCGCGCCAAGCTTCCGAAACTCCTTCGCGCGCTGCCGGTAATTAAATGCCGTTCTTGGCAATATCGCCATGAACGGCACCCCCGCCGCCTTCGCCGCCAGCGCATCATCAATGTTGTCGCCCAGGTAGAGCGCGCTGTCCGGATTGCGGCCCGCCAGAATAATGCACAATCCCTCGGGATCGGGCTTCCTCTCGGCGTCGTCCATCGTCACCACGGTGCGGAAGCACTTCGCCGCCGCCCAGCGCTCGAAAGTATACGTGAATTCTTGCCGCGTGCGCCCCGTGAATAGGTCCAGCTCCCGCCCCTTGGCCCATTTCTCGATCAAGCGCGGCATCACCACCAGCCTTTCCTTTGTCACATTTCCCAGCTGCCCGTCTTTTCCCCAGTAAAATGGCTGGAATGCCGCGCGCGCCTGCTCATAGGTCGTTGGCACGCCCAGCGCCGTGGCCCAGCGCGACACCAAGCGCCAGTCGTCGTTGTTCCCTGGCTTTTGCTTCCATTCGTAAAACTCCGCCCACGTCGGCTTTTTCCCCGTTAGGTGCTGCATCGTCTGCAGCCCGGATCGCCAGTAGGTTTCCCTCACATCCACCAGCACCCCATCCACATCAAAAATTAAAATCGCCGGATTCACCTTCCCCCGCGCCTGCGTCATTCCCCTTTTCGCCACGTCTCCTGGGTCCTTTCCGTTCCCCTCCAGTGTACCTGTTCTTCGTGCACTCTCTCACAGGACAGGAGAAGCTCGGCGATCACCAGGCGTCAGCTCTCCCGTGGCGAGCTTAACCGGCCAATCTACAGGACTCCGTCAAACAAGGAAGCCGCGGGGCGACGTACCCCGCCCCATTTCTGTCTCTCCGAACAGGTTGTCTACCAGAAGGGCACGCAGTCGGCAGCTCCGTTCACCATTAATCCTCCCACCACCGACTTCCGGTCCATGCGTTCATCGGGCATTTCAATTCTCTTCGCTACCGCAGCTTGCTTCCTGCTGCTTCCATCATGATCGCGAAAGCTTGCGCTTCCGTTGAAGTGCCCTGGCGGTCGAAGTTGGGTGCGCCGCAAACGCTTTGCACATACCCGAAGGAATCCATCTTGGCGCGGGCGGCATTTCGCATCCTGTCCGCCGCAGGCCGGTATTGTTCGGGTAGCCATCCGCCAAGAATCCCCGTGTAGATCGCGAACGCCAGCATCTGCGCCAGGTTCGCTTCCACGAAAGTGTCGGGTCGGTCCACCACATCATGGAACAGCCCATCCGCTCGCTGGTGGCTCAAGCATCCGTCCACCAGGTCCGTGACATACGCCGTCAGCCGTTGCCGGTCCGCTTTCCGTTCTGCGGGCAATGCCCGAATCACGCGCGCTAGTCCCGCAGCCGCCCAGCCGTTGCCGCCGCCCCAATACTCTTTTCGGTTTTCCGCCTTCTCGCCGTCGTCCCAAATGTGCGCCAGCAGTTTCTTCTTGGAGTCCCAGAGCCGCCTGCGGAAGCCGTCGATCTGGCGCAAGGCCTCGTCATAGTGCCCCGTGGCGGCAAGAAATGGCGGAGCGCCGTTGAACCCGTCGGACCATACTTGCGGATTCTTGAAGACGTGGTACAGCGTCCCGTCCGCCGCGCGTGGCGCCTTGTGCAAGATCCACTCAAGCAGCCCGCGTACCGCTTCCTGGATTTCAGCGTCGCCCGTGACCTGACCCGCACGCCAGTAGGCCTCGCCGCCCATCGCCGGATCGGTCGTCCCTCCCTCGATCACCACGCCCAATCGTCCATCGGGGACACGCTGCACAATTGCGGCCTTGGTGAGCAGAATGACGTTCTCGTCATCACCGGTCTCCAGGAAAGCCTGGGCCAGGATACCCTGTTCCCAGTCACGGCGTTCCATGGCCAGCGCAGCCGCAGCGGTCTTCTTGATTCTGCTGTGGGCCTCGGGAGTTTCTTCGCCGGCGGCCGAGTCTGCTGCGCAAGGAAAGGCCAATCCAGCTCCCACTAATGCCGCGCCACGGAACAATTCTCTGCGGTTCATCTCTCACCTCCAAACTGGGCATCGGCCGCGATGCTACACCCAGTGTGACAGGAAACTGTGATGCCCATCCATGGAGCCGGCGGCACCGCAACCGCCAAACCCTGACCTAGCCGCGAAAGTGCCAGGTCCAAATCTCCAAGAGGCCGGAAACCGCCTCGCCACCCGACCGCTCCCTTCCTTGCCGCACCCTTTACCCTTTGCTACTCTGGCTCTTCGGAGCCTCTCATGCCTTCTTTTCCTGGTGTCGACTTCGTCGAATTTGACTCCCTGCTCAACGACGAAGAAAAGCTCGTTCGCCAGACCGCCCGCCAATTCGTGGACAACGAAATCCTCCCCATCATTGAAAAGCACACCCGCGAAGCCACCTTCCCGATGCACCTCGTGCCGCAACTCGGCGAACTCGGCTTTTTCGGCGCGAACTTACAAGGCTACGGTTGTGCGGAAATGTCCAATGTCGCCTACGGCCTGATGAACCAGGAACTCGAGCGCGGTGATTCCGGGTTGCGCAGTTTCGTCTCCGTCCAAACCGGCCTGGTGATGTACCCGATCCGCTCCTACGGCAGCGATGCCCAGAAAAACAAATGGCTGCCGCTGCTCCAGGAAGGCAAAGCCATCGGCTGCTTCGGCCTCACCGAGCCGCAATTCGGCTCCAATCCCGGCGGGATGCTTACGCGCGCCGTCAAGAAAGGCGGCAAGTACGTTCTCAACGGCGAAAAGATGTGGATCACTAACGGCTCCCTCGCCGACGTTTCCGTCGTCTGGGCGAAATGCGAGGACGAAAAAGTACGCGGCTTCCTCGTCGAGAAGGGCGCGCCGGGTTTCAAGGCATGGGATGTCCACGGCAAGTGGTCGTTGCGCGCTTCCGTCACCTCCGGCCTCTCCTTCTCCGATTGCGAAATTCTCGAAGCGAATCTCCTACCCGGCGTCACCGGCCTGCGCGGCCCGCTGAGCTGCCTGAACCAGGCGCGCTTCGGCATCGGTTGGGGAGCGCTGGGCGCCGCCATGGCCTGCTACGACACCGCGCTACAATACGCCAAGACGCGCAAGCAGTTTGCCAACAAGCCCATCGCCTCCCACCAGCTTGTTCAAGAAAAACTCGCCTGGATGATCACCGAAATCACCAAGGGCCAGTTGCTCGCTCTGCATGTCGGCCGCTTGAAGGATCAAGGCAAAGCCGATGCCGCGCACATCTCCATGCTGAAGATGAACAATGTCGCCATCGCGCTCGAAACCGCGCGCAAGGCCCGCGACATCCTCGGCGCCAACGGCATCGTGGACGATTACTGCGTCATGCGCCACATGAACAACCTCGAAAGCGTCTACACCTACGAAGGCACCAACGACATCCACAAGCTCATCATCGGGGAGAAAATTACCGGCATCGCTGCCTTTGTGTGAAACTTATGTCGCTCCGCAACCGCTACCTTCGCCTTATAATTGCCTGCATGCTGCTTCTTTCTTTCTCTGCGCTTTCTTCCACCGCGCAACAAAAGCCGGAAAGCAGCCCAAAGCCCAAAGTCCGCGCCATCACTGCTTTTGTCAACCTCGACCGCAGCCGCTATCAGATTCAAATCTCCGAAGCGGTGCGCTTCTTGAAATACGCGCAAACCGTTTTCGAGTCTCGCGGCTACACTGTCGAATCCTTGCGCATCGCCACGCAGCCTTTCCCCGAATACGCCATGTCGCTTCCTCACAATGAAGCCATACAGTTCTTCAAGGACCTGGACGGTCTTGCCCAGCAAAATCACGTCGTCTTATCCATTGGCTCGGCATATCTCTCCGGCAAGGACGGCGACGCGCAAGCTGATTTGCTCGCAGAAATTCTCCAGAACACCCAAGCCATCTTCGGCGCCGTTTTCGTGACCCAGGACGACGGCGTCAACTGGCCTGCCGTCGAAGCCGCCGCCCGCGTCATCAAGAAGCTCGCGGACACCACGCCGCGCAGCGAAGGTAATTTCCGCTTCGCCGCCATCGCCAGCGTTCCTCCCTACACGCCTTTCTTTCCCGCCGCGTATCACACCGGAACGGGCCATCAGTTCACCGTGGGTTTGGAATCGGCCAACGCCGTCGCCGCAGCCTTCCAGGACGCTCCGGATATCCCCACGGCCCGCCGCCGCTTGCTCGACCTCTTCGTACAGCAATCCTTCGATGTCCAGGAACTCGCCCTCCGCGCTGATCGCGAGCAAGGCTGGACCTATCTGGGCCTCGACCTCTCTCCCGCCCCTGCAAAGGACGCTTCCATTGGCGCCGCCATTGAAGCTCTTTCTCACCAGCCCTTCGGCACCAGTGGCACGCTCACCGCTGTCGCCACCATCACTTCCATATTTAAGGACATTGGCGCGCGCAAAGCCGGGTATTCCGGCCTGATGCTCCCAATCCTTGAGGACCCGCGCCTCGCCGAGCGCTGGAATAACGGCCTGATTTCTCTCGATGCTCTGCTCAGCTACTCCGCCGTTTGCGGCACCGGCCTCGACACGATTCCCCTTCCCGGCGACACGAGTGTGGACGCGCTTGCCCGCATCATCGGCGATATGGCTTCGCTCTCCGTCAAATGGAACAAGCCCCTTTCCGCACGCCTGCTCCCGGTAGCTGGAAAACGCGCCGGCGATCAAACCGAATTCACCGATCCCAATTTGCTCAACGTTACGATTCAGCCCCTCGCCGCCGCCGCTCCCTGACCCGGAATTCGCGCTCTCCCTTGTTTGCGCTCTGGTAAACGCTGACCGATTCGCCATTCCCCCAGGCCTTCCTCTCGACCATCAGCATTACTTTGCCCTAAGATAAGCCGTCTCGGAGGGTGCCCTGCATGGAAGAACAACTCAGTCTGGAATTCCTGCGCGTCGTGGAAAATGCCGCTATCGCCGCTGCCCGCACCATGGGCTTTGGTGATGGCCACAAGGCCGATGAAGTGGCCGTCGAAGCCATGCGCAAGACCATGGATCAAGTGCAAATGGACGGCACCATCGTCATCGGCGAAGGCGAGCGCGACAAAGCTCCCATGCTCTACATCGGCGAAAAGGTCGGCCTCGCCACCCACGCCGCCAAAGCTCTTTTCCCCGTGGTTGATATCGCCGTGGACCCGCTCGAGGGCACCAACCTCTGCGCCACCGGTGCGCCCAACGCCATCGTCGTTCTTGCCGCCAGCGAAAAGGGCGGCTTGCTCCATGCTCCCGATTTGTACATGGAGAAAATAGTTGTGGGCCCCGCCTGCAAGGGCGCCGTGGATCTCGATGCGCCCGTGGCCGATAACCTGCGCGCCGTCGCCAAGTGCCTCGACCGCGACGTCGAAGATCTCGTGGTCATCGTTCTCGATCGCCCCCGCCATGAAAAGCTGATCGAAGGAATTCGCGCTGCCGGCGCGCGCATCCGGCTCATCGGTGACGGCGACCTCTCCGCTGGTATTTCCGCCGCCGTTCTCGGCACCGGCGTGCACATGGTTATGGGCACGGGCGGCGCTCCCGAAGGCGTGCTCACGGCCGCGGCGCTGCGCTGCCTCAATGGCCAGATTCTCGCCCGCCTCGTCGTCAGCAAACCCGAGCATCACGAACGCCTCGCGCGCATGGGCGTAAAAGATCCGAAGCGCATTTACGCCACCGAAGATCTGGCTCCCGGCAAGAAGATCATCTTTGCCTGCTCCGGCGTCACCGACGGCAATTTGCTCAAGGGCGTGCGCTTTTTCGGTGAGGGCGTGCGCACTTCCTCCATGATCCTTACCCTTGATGAACGCCAGGTTCGTTTCATCGAATCCGTGCACTTGGAAAAGCGCCCGGACATCAAGGTACGCTTCAGCTAAAAGCCTACGTACCGTCACACGGGAAAGGGTTTACTGGCTTAGGACAACCGAAGGGTTACAACAGCGTGGGGCGCAACGGCCGAGCCGTCCCGCCCCCGCTTCTTCTATTGCTTGGGATCCTGCGTCGCCGCGAGAAAGAGCTGATCGTCCACAGGCACCGTGGGCGTAAACACCGTCGCGCTCTTGCGATCCCCCAGCGCGACTTGTTTTGCCAGGCCACTCAGCGCCGGGCCCACGGGCTTGTTCGAGTTCGCCGGCGTATCTCCGGGTGAGAGGGAAATGCGCGTCGTCTTCGGCGTGCAATTCGTCGCACCCAGGCAAGTATCTCGCAGGAATACCTGGCGCAAACCGCTGTTTGGTGAAGCCGCCGCGCCTGCCGGCAATTTCCCCCCGGCCGCTTCCTGGCTCGGTGTCACCGCCAGAAACACGATGTAGCGTCCCGATGAACTGATCGAAGGGAATATGCTCTCTGTGCCGTTCAGCGCGCCTCCTGGATCGGTTGATACCAGCGAAGTCGCCGCCTTGCAGGTAGTGCTCGCTCCCGCGCAGGTGTCGCGCAGATACACTTGGCGCCCCGCGGGCGCCCCTTCCAGAAGATTCGTCGCCGCCGAACTGAACGCGATGTACCGCCCGTCCGCGCTGATCACCGGCGTGTGGCTGTCGGCGTTGCCCGGGGTGTTATCCGCGGCAACGGAAATCATTTTTGTGCTGGGCGTGCATCCGTTCGGCGCCGCCAGGCAGGTATCCCGCAACATGATCTGTGTCGTCTCGTTTTCCTGCGCGGAGAACGCCACGTAGCGCCCATCCTGGCTCAGCGCCGGCGTTTCCTCCGCCACGGCCGCGTCCGCCGCACCACCCGTGATCGTGAACGTCTGTGGCGTCAGGCTTGGTCCCCCGCCCAAAACCGGACAGTTTACCAGGCACACTCCGCTCGGCGGGTTGATCACGTTAATCTGCGCATTGGGATCCGCATCTGTAAGCATCGTCCCTGGAATCACCGCCTGAATCTGTGTCGCGGTAATGCTGCTGACATTGATCGCCGTCTCCACCTCGTTGGTGGATAGTCCGGTGAACGTCACGATTGAAGCTCCGTTGGTGGACGTGGGCAGAAAATCGGACCCCGCAATCGTGATCTTCACTGAAGCGTTTCCACAACTGCTGCCGCAAGCCGGCGCCGTGTTCGGCGTCACCGAGGTGACCACTGGAACAGGATTGGGTGTCCCGTAAATCAAAAATGCAATGGAGTTCGACAGTCCATTCCTGCCCGTACCCGATTGCGGCGTATGCGTATTCACGTACGCGGTGCCGACCTTCGCAACCAGGTTGGCGGGCACGGTCGCCGTCATGGTCACGCCATCAACATAGGTGGAAACCAGCACTTGCCCATTCCATTCCACCACGGTGTTGGTTTGGAACCCATTTGAACTCGAGGCAATAACGGTCAGTGTGAAGCTGGAGCTGCCAAAAACGACTCCCGATGGCGCGAGAGTCACAATCGAGGCCCCAGTGGGGGCTTGAATGGAGGTGTTGTATTCGTCGCACCCAGCCATCAAGCCCAGCGCGAATAGCGCGACGCCCAGTGCTCTCCAAGACTGCCTCATGGACTTCTCCTTCACCCGAAGACAATTCCCTGCACCAACTCCCGGCCCAAAGGCGGGAAGAAAAAACAATATGACCCGTCTGATTGGGTTGAGATGCAAAAACACCCATCCGCGTTGACCCGCCCCCCGGACCCAGGAAGGACGCGGTGCCGGAACACAGTTTTACCCTTCTTATTATTGCGCAGCCCGCCGCTGGAGGAAAGTCCTTCAGTGCCCCGCCAAAGCCGTGCCACTCAGTGCCGCCAGCGACGCCTGTACTAAGGATTGGATCTTCCTGTGGCAATCCGGCTCCGGCATGTTTGGAGACGCGGCCGCCGCCCGGTAGGCTTCCAGCGCCTGTGGCTTCCTGCTCAACTTCGCGTATAGATCCCCGATCGCCAGTTGGAACAATGGATTCTGCGGATATTCCTCCACCAGCGGCCTCAGAACTTGCAGTGCCTCCTCATACCGCTGGTCGTAGTTGTGCAGGTTGATCGCCAGATAGAATCGCGCCACCGCCGGCGTCAACTGCCCATAATGCATGGCCAAGTGGAGTTGCCGTATCCCTTCTTCTTTCGACCCCCCAGGTATGCCCATAACGAATCGCAGAATGCGCGCCATCGTCGAGAGCCTGTCCACGTAGTAGTTGTACAGACCCAATCCCAGGTACGCGTCCGCCAAGGATGGATCGAGCGCCAGCGCGCGCTCATAATGTTCCCGCGCGCGTACTCCGGCCCGCGCCGTTGCACGGTTCTCCCAGCGCAAACTGTAGAGGCGCGCCTGCAGCGAATCGGCCATCGCGGCATACAAGTGCATTTCACCCGTTTCGTGGTGTTTCAATTGTGCATCGGCAAGGACGTACGCTTTTGCCGCCAGATTGAGATAGGGCTGGTCGGCAGCATGTTTCTCCCGGTGACGCGCCATCGTCATCCCATATCTGTAGTCGGCCGACGTGCACCAGATGCCCCACCACAGCGACTCTGCTTCCAATAAATATCCCAGCGGGTGGTTCGCTTGCTGCTGTTGGAGTTGCCGCGCTTCGGGTATCGCCAGGTCCGGCCGCCCTGAATAGATGTGGTCAAGGATACTCGGCGCAAGGGGCGGCAGGGAAAGTCCGCCAGGGTCTGGCGGCGGAACGCCCGCACACGGAGATACTACCGTCACAAAAAGGAGCAATGCCGCAAGCCAGCGCACCATTTGTCTGTGCGGAAGCCACCGGGGGTTTCAGCTCTTCCGCTGCATGAGTTTAAGCTGTTTCAGTAGAGTTGCAAAACGAAATGCTTTCTGCAGGAAAGTGGCGTCCGGCGGAATTTGTGCCTCCGGAAATCCTTCCGCGTAGCCGGACAACTCCCAACCCTGAAAAACCGCTCAACAACAAAGCCGCAGCCTTCGCCCAGCGCCGCTTGCCGCATCACGCCGCACAAATTTCGCAACACCCGTTGGGCCTCACCCGCGTATTTGTTATTCTCGCAGCGCACGGCGATTCCGGCAGGACACTTGAACGCCACCACACCACAACCCGCATTGGAGCGCGGCCTCGGCTTGAAAGAGGCCGTCGCGCTCAACATGATTGAGATCGTCGGCATCGGTCCCTTCGTCGTCAGCTCCCTGGTGATCAAGGCGATGGGTGGGCCGCAAGCGTTGGTGGCCTGGCTAGCCGGCGCTCTGCTTGCCACTCTGGACGGTTTTGTCTGGTCGGAACTCGGCGCAGCCATGCCCAAGGCCGGCGGCACGTATGTCTTTTTACGTGAGGCCTACGGGCCCGCGCGCTGGGGCCGCCTGATGTCCTTTTTGTTTGTGTGGCAGGTCTTTGTGGCTGCTCCGCTTTCCGTGGCTTCGGCCTCCATCGGTTTTGCCCACTACGCAGGTTATCTTCATGCACTGACGAAGTGGGAAGCAAAAGCCATTTCCGGCGGCCTCGTTATCTTATTGGTCGTGCTTCTTTACAGGCGCATTCAGACCATCGGCAAAATTTCCGTGTTGCTGTGGGTGGGCGTGGTGGGCACCATGCTCTGGCTCATCGCGGGCGGTGTGCGCCACTTTGACCCCAAGCTCGCTTTCGATTTTCCGCCCGGAGCGTTTCATCTCTCCGGCGTGTGGTTCGCCGCCCTCGGTGCTGGCATGATCAACACCGTCTACAGCTACTGGGGCTACTACAACATCTGCCATCTCGGCGGCGAAATCCGTGACCCCGAGAAGAACATCCCTCGCGGCATTTTTCTCTCCATCCTGGGCATCACCGTGTTGTATCTCGCCATGCAAACGAGCCTTCTCGGCGTACTGCCCTGGCGCGTCGCTCAGAATTCTCCTTTCATCGCCAGCCTTTTTGTCGAAACCCTTTATGGCAAACGGGCCGCTCTCCTCTTCACCAGTATGGTGTTATGGATCGCCATGGCTTCCGTCTTCTCTCTTCTTCTCGGTTATTCTCGTGTGCCCTACTCCGCGGCGCTTGACGGCAACTTCTTCCCCATCTTCGCCAAGGTGCATCCGACGAAACATTTTCCTCATGTCTCGCTTCTCATCTTGGGAGCGCTGGCGTTTGCCTTCAGCATTGCACTGAAGCTGGAAACGGCCATCGCGGGAATTCTGGCCATGCGCCTGATTATCCAGTTCATTGGCCAAGCTGTCGGAGTCATGCTCCTGCACCACCGCTGGGGCTCGGACAAATTCCCTTTCAAGATGTGGCTCTACCCGTTGCCGGCCGTGCTCACCCTGCTCGGCTGGGGGTGGCTCTTCTGGCAGACCGGCACGGCGCGCAAGTGGGGCCTGCTGGAGATTGTTCTCGGCGTTTCCGCATTTCTCGTTTGGTCCAACCTAATGCGACAATGGCCCTTTGCGTCCTCGTCGCCGGCCGTTGAAAATCTTCGGGAGGCCTCTAAGTAGGATGGTGCCCGGCTGGGCGGAGACACTTCGGAGTTCAGGGGGTCGGAGCTTTAGCTCCGACATTAGGTGCTTGGCAATCATTGGACTTCAGCCCCTGAGGAAAGTTCTTATGATTTTTCAGTGGCAAGAGATTCTTCACTTTAGAGGGGGGCATTTGCGTTTCTTTAAATCATTTGGGCTAATTCTCCTGCTTGGGCTGCTCTGCGTTCCGCCCGTCGCCGCTCAGTTTCCTACGGCGCCGGGAACTGGCCCAGGTCTCGCCGAAACCATCGAAGCCATTGACAGCGCCCGCGTCACCACGCGCATCCTCTACATCACCGCGCACCCCGACGACGAAAGCGCCGCTGTGCTCACCTATCTCGCCCGTGGCCTCCATGCCGATGTAGCCTTGCTTACCCTCACCCGCGGAGAAGGCGGCCAGAACGCTCTCGGCCCCGAACAAGCGCCGCAACTCGGCCTCATCCGCACACAGGAACTGCTCGCCGCCACACGCGGCTATGGCGTGAAGCTTTATTTCACGCGCGCCCGCGATTTTGGTTACTCCAAAACTCCCGAAGAAACTGAAAAAATCTGGGGCGACCAAGTCCTCGAGGATATGGTCCGCGTCATTCGCTCCTTCCGCCCCAACATCGTCATCAACGGGTGGGGCGGCGTTCACACTGGCCACGGCCACCACCAGGTTTCCGGCATCTGGACCCCCAAAGCCGTCGCGCTCGCCGCCGACCCCAACGCGTTCCCCGATCTGCGCAAGGAAGGGTTGCTTCCTTGGAACGGCGCCGAATCAGCAGTCCAAATTCTCGATACCGAACGCGGCTCCCAAAACCCCACAGGTTACGTTTTGCCCTTGGATGATGTCTCACCGCTGTACGGAAAATCCTGGCGCCAAATCGGCCTCGATGCCTTCGCTAATCATCACTCTCAAGGCATCGCTGGCTTCCTTAATTCTCCGTTCCTTATGCGGCCGATCGCGTTTTTGCGGGAAGATGGAAAGAACTTCGACCCCTCCTCGCTTGCTGTTCCTCTTACGGAATTGTTTGGAAAAGAAGATGGGAAAGTTTGCTCCGCCCACAAAGATTGGTGCGAAATACTGCGCGCGTCGGATTCCAAGTTAGGGGCAGCTCGCACTGCTGCATTAAAACTCGATTGGCCCGCCGCCACGGGCTTGCTCGTTCAAGCTCAAACGTCGCTCGACAGCCTTCGTCGGGCCGACCCGATTTCCTCAGTGGGACCATTAGGCGCTCGCGGCGAGGCTGATGTGCTTCAGCAGGCTGACGACGCCCTTCGCGCCATTCTTCTGTCTGCGGGATTTGAATTTCGAGCTGAGGCTGACCGGGACGAGGTGGTCCTCAAGGAACCCTTCACTGTCACAGTTTCCTATCACTGCCGACCGGGCGTGAAATGTCCCGTGCAAGGACCCGCAGTAATCTGGGCCAACTCTGATGAGTTCAAGTCCACTAGTGGTAGTCCGGAAAAAGGCCAGGTATTCTCCGTTACCATCGGTTCTCTCTCCGCCCCGCTATCTCCTCTTCAACAGCTTGCCCCCGAGCGTCCTGCAGTTGCCACGGCTTTCCTGACGGACGACATTGATCCGATGAGGAAACATCCCATCACCGTACCAGTTATTCACACGGAGGCAACCTCGACGTCCGCAACCCGCGTACCGCTCTACATTGTGCCTGCCTTCACACTGACGATCGAGCCGAAGCAATCTATCGCGATCCTGAACGCCGAACGCAAGTCCTTCGACGTCTTCCTCCGCGTCCATTCCTACTCCACCAAAGCCGCGAAGATCAATGTTGGCCTCAACGTTCCCGATGGCATCACCAGCAGCGCTCCCGTTGACCTCGCCTTTGACGGCATCGGAGATCAATACGCCAGATTCACCGTTACCCCGCCCGCCAAGCTCGATCCTGGAGATTTCACCATCACCGCTTACGCCAAGCGCGGCGACGAACTTTATTCAACCTCTCTTGAGCCGCTTCCCTCCATGCCCAGCATCCTGTGGAGCGAACCCGCGCAATGCATCGTCCACGCTTTCGATATCAACGTGCCGCCTCACCTCCGCGTCGGCTACATTTCCGCCGAAGGCGAGCCCATCCCCGACGCCCTGAAGCGTCTCGGCATCGACGTGGATATGCTCGACGCCACTGCGCTTAACTTTGGCGATCTTTCCAACTACGACGCCATCGTTGTTGGGGTGCGCGCCTACGAACTCCGGCCCGAACTCGCCGGCGCAAACAAGCGCCTTCTCGAATACGTCTCGGCCGGTGGCACCCTGGTCGTTCAGTACAACCGCGACTACATTTGGGACAAAATCCAGCCCTCTCCCTATCCCGCAAAGATCGGCAGCCCCACCCCCCGCGTCACCGATGAAACCGCGGAGGTGAAATTCCCCCAGCCCACCGATCCTCTTCTTAATTCTCCCAACAAAATCACCGCCGCCGACTTCGACAACTGGGTCCAGGAACGCGGCCTCTACTACTGGAGCGTCTTCGACTCCCGCTACACGCCGCTCCTCGCCATGCATGACCCCGGCGAAACCGACCTGAATGGTGGCCTAGTCTATACGCGCTATGGCCAGGGCACCTACATCTACACCGGCCTCTCCTTTTTCCGCCAATTGCCCGAAGGCGTCTCAGGAGCCTATCGCCTCTTCGTGAACCTCATCAGCGCTTCGCGCATGCGTCAGCCTGCCACCAGCCACTAGTGCCGTTCCAACTATTTTGACCAAATGGCTGGGAGGTTCGATGAACTACTCCTACGTTTTGTTGAGCGAGCTGGATGGAAGATTCTACATCGGCAGCACCGGCGACTTGCGAGCGCGGTCGCAGAAACACAGCTCAAGCGTGATGCGTTCCACCGCCCATCGCCGGCCCTTGCGTTTGATTTACTATGAGGGATGTTTGAGCGCAGACGACGCCCGACGGCGAGAGCATTACCTGAAAACGGGTCGAGGAGGGCGCTATCCCAAACAACGCTTCGCTTCTTGGCTGGCCAGCATTCGTGCCATCAGGTTGGAACGGCACTAGACCAACTAGGCACACTCCCCTGCCGCAATCCCAGCAGTGCGCTATGCTCATCATGCTTAGCACTCGCAGCACTATCACAAATTCGGCGCGCCGCATTTTCCTTGCGAACTTACGGCGCGACACACTCTGCAGGAGCGATCGAGCATGAAACGCACGTCCATTCTTTTCCACGGGAGTCGCACGCTATCTCGCGGCTTCTCTCTTTTTCTCGTCCTTGGCCTTAGCCTGGCGCTCGCCACCGCTGCCTTCGCTCAAAAGAAAAAGAAAAACGACACCCCATCACCCGCGCCAACCGACAACACGGCAGGTATGCCTGATGAACAAAGGATTGACTACTTGATTTCCGAGATGCTGGGCGCCTGGCAGGTTGGGGATATCGATAAACTCCACAAATGCATCGCCGACGACGTCAGCGTAGTCAACGGCTTTTGGGCCCCGCCGGTCATTGGCTGGGAAAACTACCTGGCGGAATACAAATCGCAGCGCGCGCGCACCCAGCAAGTCCGCCTTGACCGCACGAACACATACATACGCCTCGCCGGGAAATTCGCTTGGGCTTCCTATCAGTGGGATTTTTCAGCCGTTGTGGACGGCCAGCCTAGCGCCGCTCAGGGGCAGACGACGCTCGTCTTTGAGAAACGGGGCGACGACTGGGTGGTGGTGCACAATCACACCTCCCTCGTGCAGGCTTCTCAGCCGGTCACCCCTGCAAACACAAGCCCCCCGCCACCCGCAAAGTCCTGAGCTGTTCGCTCCGCCTTGCCCTTTACCACGCCGGCCCTAGAAACTCTTCAGGCCGCGGTACACAAAGATTCCGGCAATCAGCAGCAGCAGTACGCCGGACGTGATCCCGCTCGTCAGGATGGGCTTCGAAAGCTTGTTAATCTTGGCGACCAGTTCGCGCTGCTCTCGCGCCATGTGATCCTCCGCCTTATCCAGGAAGATCTGGTCGTCTTCATGGCTCGCGAGAACGCCCCGCCAAGCGACCAAAATAATGAAGATGGCGGTGACGATTGCCCAGACAATCAGAAGATACAGCATGGGCCCCGACAACGCAGATTCTACAGTGTCCATAGAAACCTCCGCATTGGAACCAGTACGCGGCGGCCCCGATTTATTCGGGGCGGGCAAACCTAATTCTGCGCGAAGTATAGCACTCTGTTTGGGGAATGCTAGGGGGTACCAGTGGGCCAGCGGATACCTAATCCGCCTCCCTACCGGGGCTCGAAAATACTTCTTTATTCCTAAAGCTAATGATAACCCTGGCGGCCAAAGGAACGGGTTCACGCGCCGCTCTCCTTCCTTGGCCACCTACTTACCCATTTGTTTTGTTTGATTTACGCAAGTGTACGCGAACGGATCACTCTAACTTCCACCGCTTTCCCCCTATCCTCTCTTCCACGTGACCCCTGCTCATGCAATGCGCTCGTGCGCAATCCGTTCGCATCATCGGGCAGAATTGCGTCGCGGGGCGCTGATGGCCGCGAAGGAAATCCCTACGGCACTACCTCCAATGAATGGACGCGGTCGGTCAACGGAGTTGCCAGCGTCAAGGAGGTAGAAATTTTCCTTCGTGATCGCCTGATAAGGGAAGTTGGATGGCTGACCACAACTAAGCAAAAGGAGACTGCTCCCTTCCAGCCATGCAACGTTCCTGCATCCCAGTTTTCCGTTGTGGGTGAGGGCTCGAACTTGGGAACCATCTGCGTTCATCAAATGGACTTGCGGTTTGTCGTGAACTACGGCCGTGAATACTACCTGTTTCCCATCAGGCGACCACATCGGATGTGAAGCGTTCAGCTTTGGTTCTGTCAGTCTGGTTTTGCCTGAACCGTCCACATTAATCGTGAATATCACGCTTCGCTTGTTTTCGATTCCCGAGAGTAAAATCTGTTTCCCATCCAGGGACCACTGGGGGCTGTCTTCTGGTACACCTTTCAACTCCGTCAGCGGACGCGGCACGGAAGCATCGGTTCCCACTACAAAAAGCGTATAGGTCTTCTTGTTGAATCCGAAGTAAGCAAGGTTAGTGGAATCAGGCGACCAGGAAAAATGCAGTAGTGATGCGTTTTCTGGCAACATTCTCAGCGCTGCTTGTTGACCTGTTTCCCTTATGCAGATGCGCGAGCGAGACTCCCGCCCTGTGGACGGACCAAGACACCCGAAAGCAATCCATTTCCCGTCGGGCGACCATTGGAAAGGATTTATCGTTTTATCGCTCAGCTTTTGCGGTGAAGCTCCACTGCCTAGCTGTAGGAGATAGAGTGGCGATTCGAGTGCCTGGAGGACCTCCATTTGAATCGCCCACTCTGGCAGGCTATTCATTTGTGGGTTACGAGAGACGGGGAGTCCTCCATACGCCAACATCTTTGAGTCGGGAGACCAACTTACCCCAACGGGCCCGTCTATGGCCGCGACAGAATCTGCATCTGTGCCATCTGCTTTCATCACATACAGTTCATACTCGGGAGGGTAGAAACAGTCCTCGCAGCTATCAGACTTAAGGTGAATAAAAGCTATCTTGCTCCCGTCCGGCGACAGCACAGCGCCAAAACTTTGGTTGTCGTCTGTCAGTTGTTCCTCCCTGCCACCATCGCTGGTGACCGAATAGATGTTTCTGTAGATTGGCGCATGCATCGTGAAGGGGATCGTATGCACTCGGTTGTAAACAAAGCGAAAAGTCGTAGGATTCGATGAACCGGTCTGCGCGAAGGATGGCGAGCTGAATGTTTTCGACGCTAGCAGGAAGGTGAAGGCAAGGATACATCCGGCCGACGACGGGGAGCACTTCCAGGGATTACATGAACTTGCTAGGGGCATGCGATTCCCGTAGCTTTTGGAGCTGACTCCAATCCTAACAGATGCTGCGAGCTAGACACGAGTTGCCACAAGATGGCAGCATTCCGTAATCTAAGACCACGGATGCGCAGTCTGCTACTCTCAGATTCCCTTTTCCCCCACCTCACGCTTCGTTGACAAACTAATACCTGGGCCTCAAAATCGATTCTGCCTCGTTTTACCCCGCTTGTGCCCAAGTGGCGGAACTGGCAGACGCGCTAGCTTCAGGAGCTAGTGGCCGCAAGGTCGTGGAGGTTCGAGTCCTCTCTTGGGCACCAGTTTCTTCTCGTCACTCGCCCCGGCGGTCTTTCCACGCTCACGCGGCAAAATTCATTCCGCGGCCATATAGATGTACCGCAGCACAAACACAATCGTCAGTATCCACAGCAGCGCGCTCACTTCACGGAATTTCCCCGCAGCCACTTTGGCCACCGTGTAGGAAATCACCCCCAGGCTCAAGCCCGTCGCAATGCTGAACGTCAGCGGCGTGGCCACCAGCGTCACGAACGCCGGAAACGCCTCGCTGAACTCCTTCCAATCCACTTGCGCGATGGATTCCGTCATCAGCGCGCCCACCAGGATCAACGCCGGCGCCGTTGCAAATCCCGGAATCGCCGCCGCCACCGGCGAAAAAAACATCGCCGCCAGAAACAGCCCCGCCACCATAATGTTGCTCAGCCCCGTCCGCGCGCCCGCCGCTACTCCCGCGGCACTCTCGATATAGCTGGTCACCGTCGAAGTTCCCGTCAGCGCGCCAAACATCGTTCCCACGCCATCCGCCAGCAACGCGCGTCCCACTCGTGGAATCTTTCCTCCCTTGACGAAGCCGCCCTGCTCGCACACGCCCACCAGCGTGCCCACGTTGTCGAACAGGTCCACGAACAAGAATATGAAAATGATCTCCGCCAGCCCCAGGTGCGCGGCGCCGCGCAAATCCAGCTTCAAAAACGTGGCCGAAGGATGCGGCAGCGCCAGCACTGCCGAAGGCCAGTGCGCCAATCCCCGGAAAATCCCAAACAGCGTCGTGCCCAGAATCCCCAGCAGGATTGCGCCGTTCACCCGCCGCACCATCAGCGCCAGCGTCAATACGATTCCCAGGCAAGCCGCCTGCACTTCGCGGTCCGAAAAATTGCCCAGGCTGACAAACGTCGCGGGATTCGCCACCACCAGCTTCGCGCCGCGCAAGCCCACAAACGCTATAAACATCCCGATCCCGCCTGCCGTCGCGTGCTTCAAGCCGTGCGGAATGCCGTTCACGATCTGCTCCCGCACGCCCGTCACCGTCAGCAGCACAAACAGCACTCCCGAAAAAAACACCGCTCCCAGCGCCGTCGGCCACGGAACGTGCATCCCCAGGCACACCGAATATGTGAAGTACGCATTCAACGACATCCCCGGCGCCAGCGCGATCGGATAATTCGCGTACAACCCCATCACCAGCGTCGCCACTGCCGCCGACAAACACGTTGCGAACACCACGCCTTCCGCCGGCATCCCCGTTTGCGCCAGGATCTGCGGATTCACCACGATGATGTAGGCCATGGTGAGAAACGTCGTCGCACCGCCCAGCAACTCGCGACGCACGCTGGTCTGGTTTTCCTGCAAACGGAAGAGTCGCTCGATCAAAGAGGGTTTCCCGTCGCCTGTTGTGATTGCTCGCGGTTTCGCTGCCACTTTAGTTTTCTCCGCCCCGCCTGTCAATCCTCGCCCCGGTTCTCTTCAAACTCTGCTGGCGCGCTGGCGGCGCTTCGCTTAGAGTATGGGCCGGATTCCCACGAAGGTGGCTATTTCGCATTGCCTGGGACCGTGTTTCCCGCTTTTCCGCCCTATGAGCGAGTGCCTCCTCGTGTGGCCGCTTCGTGGGTTCACTTTTATGTGGAGAACACCATGAACAAATATATTGTGGAGCTGATTGGGACCTTTTTCCTGGTCCTCACCGTCGGTTGCACGGTCATCGGAAATGGCGCTGGACCTCTCGCTCCCATCGCGATTGGCGCTGCCTTGATGGTGATGATCTTTGCCGGGGGCCATATTTCGGGTGGACATTACAATCCGGCGGTCACTCTCGGTGTCTGGCTGCGCGGCAAGTGCGACACCAAGGATGTCGCGCCCTATATGGCGTTTCAGATCGTGGGTGCGGCCCTCGCCGCCGCCGCGGTGAAATTCTTCAAGGCCGGTGTGGTCATTCCCACGGGAAACCCGCCCGTCCTGGCCTCGCTGCTCGCTGAATTCCTCTTCACTTTTGCTTTGGTCTACGTCGTTCTCAACACGGCAACCGCCAAGGGTACCGCCGGAAATTCCTTCTACGGTCTCGCTATCGGTATGACTGTGATGACCGGTGCGTTCGCGGTTGGCAACATTTCCGGTGGCGCTTTCAATCCAGCCGTGGCCATAGGCATCACAGTAATGGGCCTCTCCGCTTGGTCCAGCATCTGGATTTTCCTGGTTGCCAATTTCGCTGGCGGCGCCGCCGCGGCCCATACCTTCAAAGCCCTCAACCCCGGCGATTGACCGCCGCATTTAAGTGTAGTGGCCGATCTTCAGGTCGGTTCTTGGGTTCCTCTTGCTTTTGTAGCGGTCGCCTGTCGTTTACCCCGACTTGGTCGGGGAGGCGGGCGCCTTTGCCGGGTCATGTAGCGCAGGGCGAATCCTCGAACCCTGCGGCTTTTCTCTTGGATTTCAGGCCCTGTAGCGGCCACCTGTTTACTCTGAGCATGGCGAAAGGCAGGTGGCCCTCTTCTCCCTAACTTCCTTGGTTTCCTTGGCCTCCTCCACCTCCCTTACTTCCGAAACACTCCCCATCCAACCCGCACTTGAATCGTGTTAATCCCCGGATTGGGATCGGAAATTCCCGCATTGGAGATGTGCATGAACCGCACTTCCGCCGTCCAGTTGCGCTTCTCGCCCAGAAAGTGCGCTCCAAACGCCCCGCTCGACGTGAAGTTCACGTGTGAAGTCATCTCCGGCACCTTCGTATTCGTGAATAGCGTCCCGCCTTCAATCTCGAAATACGGTTTCACTTTTTTCGCCGATGTCAGGATCCATTTGAATGCAAACGGATTCACTCCCGCCCCGTACGCCGTGTTCGTGCTCTGCACAATCGCCCAAGCCGGCACTGCATCCAGCGCATACTCCAATTGCCCGCGCATGAAACCCGGCCCATGCGGTGATGTGATCACAATGCCGTAGCGCAATCCCAGGTTCCATACGCCCGTGCCGGACTGGCTTCCATTGATGCCGTGCCCGCCGCCGGTCCACACCTGCCATTCCCTGCTCGCGCCCTCTGGGCCAGCCTGTGCGCGGCCCTCCTGCGCACAAAGCAGCAAACCCACAACACCCAACACCGCGAACATTCCGCTCTTTTTCACCGCGAACTCTCCCAAAAACCTGCATCCGCACAATATCGGAAACACTCCGCTCCCGCAATGCCGGAAAAAAGTTGTGCAAAACCTCGCTTTCCAGCTAGAGACTCGATCAGATATTGGCACCAATTAGCTTGTGGGAAATCCTGTTCACCAAAAAGATTGCATGGCTTCGTTCCGTCCCATTCATTCTTCAGAATGCCGCTGATCATTGGCAAGAGAGCATCCCATCGCCGGAAGCGCCGATGTTGCCAATCCGGCCGCCAGATTGAAGTCCGCCAAGCGCTCCAAGTAACTACCTGCCATCAACACCACAGATTAGGGCAGCACGGTCAGCACAACCGCGAAAGGAGCTGCGCCTGCTACTGAATCTCGGGCAGGGCGATTTGCGGTTGACGCAGGAGGGTCATAGACGTATGGTTTGCACAAGGATCGCGTTGAACTCGGGAATATCTGGTCCGGATCTCCAAGGTTTCGCCGTAATTGGAGATTGATCCAAGGGAGTGTGGTTCTGCACGAGTGATCGACGTTTAAGACAAATGATGGGAGGCCACTGCCATGTTTCTAGATTTTTACGGTCTCCGTGAACAACCCTTCGGCGTTACCCCAGATCCCAACTACCTTTATTTGAGCCGTACGCACGGCGAAGCCTTGGGCGCGCTCCTTGACGGCATCAAAGCCGACCGGGGATTCATGGCGCTTATCGCCGAGCCAGGAATGGGAAAGACCACGATTCTCTACCGGCTCCTGGAGGAACTCCGGGATTCCGCGCGTACTGTGTTTCTATTCCAAACGCAGTGTGATTCTCGCGAGTTTTTCCGCTACATCCTCAGCGAGCTGGGCATCAAGACCGCTCGAATGGGTCTCGTGTCCATGCACAATAAATTGAATGAGGTCCTTTTCAGCGAGATGCTCGCGGGCAGGCGCTTTGTGTTGGTCGTTGATGAGGCGCAAAATCTCGAGGGACCTGTTCTCGAAACGATAAGGCTCCTCTCCGATTTTGAGACTCCCCATGCAAAACTGTTGGGAATCATCCTCTCTGGACAGCCACTGTTAGCCGAAATGTTGGCGCAGCCTGCTATGTCACAATTGAAGCAGCGCATCGCGATCGTACGCCGCCTGGAACCCTTGAGCACCGGCGAGACGGCCGCTTATATCGAGCACCGGCTCAAGGTAGCCGGCTTTTCCGGCGGCCGGTTATTCGAGCCGGAGGCTTTGGCGCTGATTGGAGAGCAAAGCCAAGGGATCCCGAGAGAGATCAACAACCTCTGCTTCAATGCTTTGTCGTTGGGCGAGGCCAGAAGGAGCCCGACGATCAGCGGCGAAATCGCGCAAGAGGTTTTTGCGAACGTAACTGTCGATTCCATCCTGGCGCAATTGCACATCGCGGGTAGTCCTGCTCTTGCGGCTCCTGTTCGGGCGTCGGTTCTCAAAGTTCCCGGCGATCTGATTTTCGAGTTTGCATCGGAAATTAGGGACTCGATTCAACGGCGTGCCTACGCGTTGTTTGAGTCCAGGAGATTTGAGCACGGCCATGACTGTGAGGATTGGCTGCGCGCTGAGTCCGAGATACTGCTTAACATTCCAGTGGATATCACGGAGGAGGAAACCGAATTCATCGTCCACGCCGACGTGTCGGGGTTCGGCGGAAAAGATCTTGAGGTACAGGTTGCCCCTCGCTGCCTGTGCATCTCGGGCAGTCGAGAAGAAGCATCGGAACAGAAGGAAGAAGAGGCCGTTAATTCCCAGCGGCGCTCCAAGCATGTCTTCCGTCTGTTGGACCTGCCTTCTGAGATTGACCCTGATGGCGTGAAGGCAACGGTGCGCGACGGGTTGCTTGAGATCAAACTGTCGAAGGTCAGGTTGGGCGAGAAGGATGGCCTCGTTGCCAAGGCAGCGGCTGCCTGACCCGCGAAACTCTGGGATCACAGCACAGCATGTTCGGCAGGCCTTGACAACAGCAGACTAACTCGCGCAATCGCAATTTCTTCCATCACCGAGAATCGAGGGTTCGCACATCGAGTGCAATTACTCTCGGATGTTTGGGAATTCAGCGCCGAAAAAAATAAGGGAGGCAGGCCAGGTCTTCCCGCCTCCCTCTTATTCCCCTTTCGGGGAATCCAACCAGCCTGACGGAGGGCGGCTAGTTGGTCGTGTGTTGGCCTGACAGTGTAACCCGACTAGCGCGAAAAAGGTTTCAATTATTTTCAAAAAACTGACTAGAATTGGGCTGCAGCACCCTCGCTCACAGAAAGGGCCAAGCCATGCCTCGCCCCTCCCACCTGAGTACCGACAATATCCTTCGTTTTCTGCAACTTAGAAATGACCCTGTCTCCATTGAGGAGCTCTCCCGCGCCCTCCAGGTAAAAAAAGGTGACCGCCGCCCCCTCCTCCAGATGCTCGCAAAACTCCAAACTCGCGGCCTCGTCGAGGAACTTTCCCACGGGCGCTTCCTATTCCGCCGCTCGCAACGCGATCCGGCCCCCGCGCCCGAACCCTCCCCCGAGAAAATCACGCAACAGAAAGCGGCATCCCGCGACGAAATCAAGGGCCGCCTCGTTCTCCATCAGGATGGCTACGGCTTCGTCGTTCCCGATGTCGCCCTTCCCAATGTGGATGGCGACATTTTCATTCCGCGCGACTCCGTCGAAGACGCCATGCACGGCGATCACGTCGTCGCCAAGATCAATCGCCTGAGCGGCCACTCCGGTGCGCGCCGCGCCGAAGGACGCATTGTGCGCATCATCGGCCGCGCGCATCCCTCCATCGTTGGCCAGTTCCACTACACCTCGCGCGGCAGCGTCGTTGCGCCGTTTGACCCGCGCGTCCAGCATGACATCGAGCTCGTACCCGGCGACGAGCTCTCTCCCTCTCTCCGCGAGCAGCTTTTGCCTGCCGCAAAAAATCCCTCCGCGCGCCAAAAGCGCCTTCCGCACATTCCCAAGCTCGACGGCGCCGTCGTCAATGTTGAACTCCTCCGCTATCCGCGCGCCGGCGCTTCGCCCACTGGCCGCGTCATCGAAATCCTCGGCCGCCCCGGCGATCTCGGTGTGGATACCGAAATCATCATTCGCAAGCATCATCTTCCCCACACCTTCCCCAGCGAAGTTCTGCAGGAGGCCGAGCGCCTTGCCTTGCCCGTTTCTGAAAGCAACCGCGCCGGCCGGGAAGATTTCCGCGAACTACCCATCGTCACCATTGACGGCGAAACCGCCCGTGACTTCGACGACGCCGTTTACGTCGACCGCCGCGACGACGGCGGCTGGCTCCTTCAGGTACACATCGCCGACGTCGCTCACTACGTTCGTCCCGAGTCGCTTCTCGATCGCGAAGCCCGCCTTCGCGGTAATTCCGTCTACTTCATCGATCGCGCCGTTCCCATGCTTCCTGAAGCTCTCTCCAACGGCATGTGCTCGCTCAATCCCCGTGAAGAGCGCCTCGTCCTTAGCGCCATCATGCACTTCGACGCCGCCGGACGCATGCTCGACTCCTGGATGGTGCCCGGCGTCATCCGCTCCGTCGAGCGCATGACCTACACCAACGTCAACAAAGTTCTCGAGGGCGATCCGGAAATGACCGCGCGCTACTCCCAGCTCAACCATCACTTCCGCGGCATGAAAGGTCTCGCGTTGCTTCTCAACGCCCGCCGCGCCGAAAATGGCTCCATCGATTTCGACCTCCCCGAGCCCATCATTTCCTTCGATGAACAACAGCAGATAACCGGCGTTTCCCGCAGCGAGCGCAACATCGCCCACCGCATCATCGAGGAGTTCATGCTCGCCGCCAATCGCGCCGTCGCTCACCAGCTCAATTCCCGTGGCATCAAGTCCCTTCATCGCGTTCACGAAAAGCCCGATGGCCGCAAGGTCCTGGAATTCGAGGAGCTCGCCCGCGCCTTTGGCTATTCCCTGGGCGTCGAGGATCTCCACCAGCGCGAAGTCGCCGTGCGCCACGGCCGCGTCCCTGCTCCCGCAAAAGCCGGCCGCCCCGATTCTTACGGAAAAGGCCGCGAGCGCCAGCAGCGCGTCGCTCTGCCCGCCTACGATCTTCGTATCACGCCGCAACATTACCAGCGCCTGGTGCAGAAGCTCGCCGGCAAGGCCGAAGAGCGCATCCTCTCCTATCTCATGCTGCGTTCGCTGAAGCAGGCGCGCTACTCCGCCGATTCACTCGGCCACTTCGCTCTCGGCTTTGACGAATACACTCATTTCGCGTCGCCCATTCGCCGTTATCCCGATCTCATCGTCCATCGCATTTTGAAATGGGCTATCGCTCATCCGGACGCCGCGCCGCCTTCGTTCATCAAGCCCGTCGTCGGCGCCGAAGCCACGCTCTACTCCCAACAACATCTCGTGGAAATTGCCGCGGAGACTTCGGAGACCGAGCGCCGTGCCGCTTCCGCCGAGCGCGAACTCATCACCTGGAAAACCGCGCAATACATGGAGCAGCGTCTCGGCGACGAGTTCGATGGCCTTATTATCTCGGTTCAGAAATACGGCTGCTTCGTCGAGTTGCTTGATCTCTTCATCGAAGGCCTGCTCACCATCGGCGCCCTCGAAGAAGCCGCCGGCGCCCGCTGCGTGTTTCGCGAGAGCGATCGCGCCATCGTCGCCATGGGAGAATCCGGTGGCGCGCGCCGCAGCCGCTCCAGCCGCCGCAAACCCGCTGCTCCACTCATCTGGAAACTCGGCGATCGCGTCCGCGTACGTGCCGAACGCATTGACCCCATGCGCCGCCGCGTTGAATTCGCCCTCGTCACCGGCGCATAGCGCCTCTGTGTAGCGGCCGCCCTTCTACCCTGAGCAGCGCGAAGGGCGGAGGCGGGCGCCTTTGACTTGCTGTGCCCGCGTCGTCGACGCCGCGGCTCCCCCAGCGCCGTAGGCGCGGCAGAAGTTAGCCCAGCGCGAAAGCGCTGGGTACTTGGCGCATATTCGTGTAGAGCGCCGTAGGTGCGGCACATTCTTCCCGTGTTCGGGAATGCCGGCGCGTCGTCTGCGTCCGCCGATTCTTGGAGGGCGCGCCGCTCTTGCTCCTTCTCTAATTGTCATCCCGCCTGCCCTGAGCGGAGTCGAAGGGACCGGAGCGACCCGATTTTCTCTTTCGCGCTGAATTCCGGCGCGTCGGGTCGCGTAGCGCGATTTGTGCGCCCCGTGCGCTTCGCCGGGGTCGAGGGATCTGCTTTCTGCTTTCTGCTTTCTGCTTTCTGCTTTCTGCTTTCTGTTTTCTACTTTCCACTTTCTGCTTTGTTCCTGCCCCCTGATCGCTGGGCACTGGTCACTGGTCACTGGTCACTGGTCGCCGATCGCTGATCACTGGTCGCTGATAACTTTCCCAGAAGGATCTGTTCTGCCAAAAATGGCAAACCCCGAATGCCTTGCGAAACAGCATTCGGGGCCACGCCGGTTTGCTTCCCACACGGAAGCAACTCCTACTTCGGCGTCACTTCACGCGCCAATTTGCTCATCACCACGTCGCGTATCTCTGTGCGTTTCTTCGCCGCGTCCAGCATGGCTTCTCGTGAGCCGTAATGCTTGGCGGAAATGGTTGCGGCTTTGGCATCCACCTGGTCGAGGGCCGCATAGTTTTGAAAAAGGATACCCACGGCAACGTCCCAATCGTCTGGGCGATCCGTGGTGAGGTTGTACCAGACTTTGTAATCGGTGATCATGCCTTCCTTTTTCACTGCTTCATACACCGGCTTCAGGTTCTCGCGAAAATCCTTCCAGAACGCTTCGCCCTGACCGGGCTTGATGTGGTAATACGTGACGCGCCACACCGGCCCGACGTCATAGTTTGGACTTTGCGCAAACGTAGGCAACGCGCTCAAAAGCATCACAACAAACAGAGTGGCCCATTGAACTTTTCTCATGTTTTCTCCTGAATTTTTTGAAGATGATTGTATTTGGCCCAGGTCCAGCCCCCGAAGGGCAGGCGAGAGTCTACATGCCTCATCCGCATTCGTCAAACGCAATGGCCCTTTGGCTAAGGCGCAAAGGGTAGGCCCCCCGAGATGGTCTCGGCGCATGAAGCCTGCGCCACCCGCCTTTGTGGATGAACTCTCCCCAAGCAACCATCCGGTGGTACTCTTCATCAGTATCTATGCAAGTCTAAGTGCGGTGAGGACACCCCACGCGGCGGCTTTCGGGAAGCATGCTACGAAGGATCCCGGCCCTCCCACCTCAAGCGGCATAGACGAGCCGTAAAGCGAAGTAGTGTTCGGAAATTCCGGATTGATTCCATTGGGACGAAACTTGTTTGCGCAACAGCTTGTTGCCAAAACAGAGCTCACGCTATGAAATCGAGAATACTACACGGCATATTCGTGATTCTTGCTCTTCCCTTTCCTCTGTCAGCCTCTTTGGGGGGTGACTATTCATCGGTGCAGGCAGATCAAGCAAAGATGCAAGGCACCCTGCGGACCACCAGCGGCGATTTATACACCGTACATGAGATTCAAGCAGCGACCGGCGTAGCCATAAAGGAATATGTCTCCCCCGCCGGAAAGGTCTTTGCCATAACCTGGCAGGGACCCTTCCAGCCCGACTTGCGCCAACTTCTGGGCACGTATTTTGACCAGTATGCGCAAGCTGTTCAGGCTCAGCGAGCCCATCGCCGCGGCCACGGTCCGTTGCTAATCCAGCAGCCCGGATTGGTGGTCCAAATAGCGGGGCATATGAGGTCATTTATGGGAAAAGTGTACGTTCCTGAGATGTTGCCGGCAGGCGTCCACGCAGAGGATCTACGATGAAACGCGCGCATCTGCACATCTTCCTTTCCTTGAGTTTGGCGGGAGCCCTGGCGCTAGCGGTAGGGTGTGGCGGAGGAGGCGGCAGCGGCAGCAGCAACAGCGGCGGCGGTGGTGGTGGCGGCGGCACTGGCTCAGGATCCCCGACATCGAACGTGCAGGCCATTACGGTCAATACCGGACCGACTGCGGGTCCTCCGTATAACGAACCCTATGTTGATGGCGCATTCACGAGCGTGACTGTCTGCGTTCCCGGCAGCACGACGAATTGTCAGACGATTAGCGGCATCTTGGTTGATACCGGGTCTTCAGGACTCAGGATCTTGTCCTCGGCCCTTACGCTTTCGCTTCCCCAACAGACCAGCTCGAATGGGGATTCCATTGTCGAGTGCCTTCCATTTGTTGATAGCTTCACTTGGGGACCAGTCCAAACGGTGGATATGACCATCGCGGGTGAGCAGGCGAAGTCGCTGCCTATTCAGGTCATCGGCAGTTCAAATTTCTCCACGATACCGAACAGTTGTACGAGTAATGGTTCGTCTGCAGATGATCTTGCAAACCTCGGCGCTAACGGCATTTTGGGGGTGGGGAACTATGCGCAGGACTGCGGCACTGCTTGCACGGTAAGCGGTGCATCCAACCCTGGGTGGTACTACGCATGTCCGTCTACGGGTTGCGAACTCACCACGGAAAGTACCACGGAAAGTCTCGCGGACCAGGTGCAGAATCCGGTGACCTTGTTTGCTACGGATAATAATGGCGTCATCATTGAATTGCCTGCGGTTTCGGGGGCAGAGGTGAGCGTCACCGGCTCGCTCATCTTTGGTATCGGCACGCAATCAAATAACGCGCTTGGCAGCGCCACCGTTTATACCATCGATCCCTCCACAGGAAACTTCACCACGGTTTTCAATGGCTTCCCCTACACGGACGCAAGCTTCCTTGACAGCGGCTCGAATGCCCTCTATTTCCTGGACTCCAACACCACCGGGCTACCGATTTGTCAAGACGCCACTTACTGGTATTGCCCGTTGTCGACACAGAATTTTTCGGCCACCAACCAAGGAGCGAATGGGGCCACCGGCACGGTCAATTTTTCCGTGGGCAACGCCGATACTCTTACCGCCAATCTGGCCGACGCCGCAGTCAACGGCTTGGCCGGGCCCAACTCCGGCCCCGGATCGTTCGATTGGGGCCTCCCTTTCTTCTTCGGCCGCAACGTCTACACTGCAATTGAGGGACGGGATACGCCCGCCGGGCAAGGCCCCTACTGGGCCTACTGAGAATCCCGCAACTTAGGGGGTCGGACATTTATGTCCGACAATCCACCTCCAATAAAGCGGGCTTCAGCCCCCGAAGACTCCTTTCGTCGCCGTGACGCAAGCGCGCGCGAAACTAAAAGGACGCGAGACCCAAATTCTACCTGCCCTCAGAGGGTGCTCCACCCTCCCAGCCCTCGAAAGTAATTCGTGTTGTACCTCGATGATAATGTCCCCTTTTGTGCTCGATAGAAATGTCCTCTTAATTGGACCTCTAGCAGGAGGTCAGATTGGGGCGGACAGAGATGAGCAAGAGGGAGTTGGGAAGGGTGG
>Ga0181518_10000034_pt1 | contig 146176 bp, 114 predicted proteins | sample PEATcosm2014_Bin_28_FD_119751 | JGI IMG/M metagenome (GOLD analysis project Ga0181518, IMG submission 119751) | Peatland microbial communities from MTU Mesocosm Facility, Houghton, MI, USA - PEATcosm2014_Bin01_60_metaG | ecosystem: Environmental > Terrestrial > Soil > Wetlands > Peat | place...
AGACCGCCACAATCTGTTCAACGTTGAATCGCTTCTGCTTCACGGCAAAATCCTCCTTTTCAGGTATAGATTCTGCCGAAAACTAACCTTCAAAGTGGACTAAAAAAACCGGGGCCGCGCACTAACCTTCAGTCTGGATCAAAAATACCGGGGCCGATCAGTACCGGAACCGGCGTCACGCTCAGATGATATGAGGCACCAGCGCCGCCACGCGTCGCGAGTAGGCTTCATAGGACTCGCCGAATTGCGCGCGCATCCATTTCTCCTCTAGCTTCAGTTTGGGCCAAAGCGCGGCGAACGCGAGGGCCACAGCAAGCAGGCCGCGCCATTCCCCACGGGCTATCGCGCAACCCACGACCCCCAGCAGAAGCCCGGCATAAATGGGATGGCGAACCAGGGCGTAGGGCCCGCTGGTAATGAGTTCGTGATTTTCCTTCACGGTGACAGCCTGGCTCCAGTTTTTCCCGAGGTGACGCCGCGCCCATACGGAAAAAAGCAAGCCACACACAGTAACTGCTGCACCGGTCCAGAAGGGCCACGTGCCATGCGGAAGAAATCGTTTGTTAAGCACTGCAATTGGAACGTGTGACAGCCACAAAAGCGCCACTGCGCACAGAACCAGAATAAGCCGTGCAATACGTGACACCGTGGATTCCTGGCGCTTGGTTGTCTTCACATTCGCCGACATCGCCCACCAATAAACCAGATAGACAAACCATATTGCTGGTAACAAATAGTCATAGATGATTGCCAGGAACATTCTGCATTACCCCGTCCAGCGCTCTTCAGGAGGGCCACTTAAGACAACCGCAGGAAGGTTATCACAAGGGGGCGAGAATTCTTTTTCGCCGGATGGTTAAGTCCTGGTCAGTCGGCAAACCGGACGAATTCGTTCCAGTACCCACTTCGGCGGTTAGCGCGTTAATCGGGACTTGAGCGATGGAATACTTAACTGTCAACTCCGCACGGTAGTCCAGAATCATGCCCTTTCTTTTGCTTTGCTGTAGCAGGCCGTCAGGATGGTCATAATGGGAGACAAGGAAAAGGGTTCTTGCAGCACCTATTGTTGTGATTGTTTGTTTCTCCAACACGTATCGCGCTGAAATCCTATTTCCTTGTCTTGGAGTTCTCTGGCTTCGGCGCGAAGTAGCCACGACGCGCCACCACTTTCAAGCCGTCCTGATCCACATTGACTTTCAAGCGGTGATACTCTCCATTCTGCTTTACGTTCTGGAGGGACAGCTCAAGCAGGTATACATACTCCGGCACCACCGTCAGGGCTCGGAGTCCCCCCTCCAGATCATTGCTGTTGTGAAAGAAAGTTCCGCCAGTGCCGTCGGCGAATTCCGCCATGACGTCCTCACTGAGCGCCATGGAGTAACCGCGGTTTTGCGATTCGGTTCGCTCAGCCAGCGGAGAGCCCCTGCTTCGATCACTGGCTTCCAGAGTTGCCGTGTACAATCCACGTGCATCGACGGCGTTGATCGTCACGTTGGAATGGGCCGCCAGGTCCAGAATCCGAGATTTCTCAGCCACAGCATCCTCCGTCATGGTGAGGAAGCCGGGTGAGACGAGGATCAACGTGCGCTGGCCCGGCATGGCGCCCATTTTGCGAACGATTTCCCTGATGAAGCCAAGCGCGATGCGCACATCCTGATCACCGATCTGCAGAGATTCACTGGCGGCATTCTGCGTCAATACGAGGGCAAGATCGCGGGTACAGTTGCAGCAACTGAGCGTATTTTGGGTTGCCGTATCGAGCGCCATGGGATCGTGCTTGTTCATGATGCGATCGGCCTCGTAATAGCCGATATCGGGGCAGATGCGCCCGACATGGCGGTAGAGATTGTGCACCTGCAGCTTCATGATGGCGTCCTGCAATTTGGCGCGATCGCGCGTCATGCCGCTGCTGGTTCCAGACATGGAGACCGCTGCGGCCAGGTCGGACTCAGCGAGCGACCCAGCGACCATCTTGGTGGCTGCTTTTTGGAGTTGCGTCAAATCGCCGGCGGTCAAGTGCAGGTCGTCGAACAAGAAAACAATGAAGCGTCCAGGAGTTACCGGCGGATGATCGGGAGCCGCCGCAGGTGCTTGGGTGACGCCGGGATTGGCATATGCCGGCTCATGGGCCGGGCCGAAACGCTGAACTTCTACGCGCCTTTGAATGCTGAATCCAGAGATGGCTTGCGGCTTCTTCTTATCGAAAACCTGGAAGTCTTCCTTCTTTAGGTTGCCCACCGTATGGCCTTGCGAATCGCGGACCACCACCGGCACCAGCACGGCATTCACCGCGACTACGATCTTGGGAATACCGGGCTGTGGCGAGTTTTCATTCGACTGTTGCGCCGACAAGTGCACGGATAAAAGAAAGACCCAGCAGAATCGGCCCACGGCTCGAACACCTTTTGAGGTTAGGCTCATTTTGGCCCGGCTATATTAACGCACAGATTGTCGGTTCTACGACTGTAAACTAGCGGTGTTCCTGCCAATTCCTGATCAGCCGCCTTGCCGCACAAATTCGTCCAGGCACCTCGCTACTCCGATAACCGCATTCTATATAAGGGTAGAGCCAAGAGAAAAACTTCCCCTGCGACTGGAAAAAGCGAAGATGTTCGCCGGGCTATCCAGCCCATCTCCCCGACTCTCCTGCCCCGCCCCCTCATTCACCCCGCAGACCCGCCAGCACACTCCGCAGTGCTCCCGCTATCACCTCGCCCTTCTGCACTTCCATCCACAACACCCCGCTCGGGTCCAGCTTGATTCCTTTCCTCGACCGCACCACCTTCACCACCGCCGCGGGGTCCAACTGCGTTTCCGGATGGAATCTCAAGGCGATCTTGCTTCCCTGCCGCTCCACTGCCGCAATGCGCAGCCGCTCGCTCATGGATTTCAGCATCGCAAACTCCAGGAGGTTATCCACGGACTTGGGCAGCGGCCCGAAGCGATCCGCGAGTTCCTTCCCCACATCCTGCCGTTCAGCTTCCGTCGCCACCGACGAAATTCGCTTATACGTCCGCAGCCGCAGATTCTCGCTCGGGATGTACTCCTCCGGAATCCGCACATCCATCCCCAGGTTGATCGTCGTGCGCAATTCCGGCGCGCCCTCTTCTCCCTTCAGCTTGGCCACCGCGCGCTCCAGCATCTGCACGTACAAATCGAAGCCGATGGCCTCGATGTGGCCGTGCTGCTGCCTCCCCAGCATGTTCCCCGCCCCGCGCAACTCGAGGTCCAGCGCCGCGATGCGAAATCCCGCGCCCAGCTCGCTGAACTCCTTCATCGCCGCCAATCGCCGCCGCGCGATGTCCGTCAGCGCGCGTTCCGGCGGCACCAGCAAGTACGCATAGGCGCGCTGGTGCGAACGCCCCACGCGCCCGCGCAATTGATAGAGTTCCGCCAGCCCCAGCCGGTCCGCGCGATTGATCAAGATCGTATTCGCCCGCGGAATGTCCAAGCCGTTCTCCACGATCGTTGTCGCCACCAGCACATCCGCTTCATCGCGAATGAACTTCAGCATCACTTTTTCAAGATCCTTCTCTCCCATCTGCCCGTGTGCCACCACCACGCGCGCTTTGGGCACCAGCCTCGCCACCAGATTGGCCAGCGAATAAATGGACTCCACGCGGTTGTGGATGAAGTACACCTGGCCTTCCCGCGCTAGCTCGTTTTCAATCGAGTGCCTCACCACCTCTTCGTCGAACGACGTCACCACCGTCTGAATCGCCAGCCGGTCACGTGGCGCCGTCTCAATCACGGACATATCGCGCAAGCCCACCAGCGACATGTGCAGCGTCCTCGGAATGGGTGTCGCCGAAAGCGCCAGCGCGTGCACGTTCTTGCGCATCTCCTTCAGCCGTTCCTTATGCGCCACGCCAAACCGCTGCTCTTCGTCCACCACCAGCAATCCCAAATCCTGAAACTTCACATCTTTGGACAGCAGCCGGTGCGTCCCGATCACCACGTCCACTTTTCCCGTTTCCAGGTCCGCCAGCACGACCTTCTGTTCCGCCGTCGTGCGAAACCTGCTGAGCATCTCGATGCGCGCCGGAAACGCGGCGAAGCGCTGCTTGAACGTCTCGAAATGTTGAAACGCGAGCACCGTCGTGGGCGTCAGCACCGCCACCTGTTTGCCGTCCGCCACCGCCTTGAACGCCGCGCGCATGGCCACTTCCGTCTTCCCATAACCCACGTCCCCGCACAGCAAGCGATCCATTGGCGAGGGCTTTTCCAGGTCGCGCTTGATGTCCGCGATGGCCGTCACCTGATCCGGTGTCTCCTCAAACTCAAAGGCATCCTCGAATTCCCTTTGCCAGTTGCCGTCCGGCGAAAGCGCAAACCCCTGCGCGGTTTTGCGTTCGGCGTAGAGTGCGAGCAACTGGTCCGCCATGTCCTCCAGCGACTTCCGCACACGCGTTTTGCGCGAAACCCACGCCGTGCCGCCCAATTTGTCCAGCGCCGGGTGCGCGCCTTCCGCGGCGCGATAGCTTTGCACCAAGTCCATGCGTTCCAGCGGCACATACAACCGCGCATCGTCCAAGTACCGCAGCAGCATGAACTCGCCGCGCCGCCCCGCCGATTCGATCAGCCGCAAGCCTTCAAACTGGCCGATGCCGTGGTCCACGTGCACCACATAATCCCCCGGTTTCAGCTCCGCAAAATCGCGGAAAAATCCCGACGTGCGGATCTTCCGTCCGGGGCGTTCCACCGCCGGCGTAACGTCAAACAAATCCGCATTGCCGTACAGCGTCAGCTTCGCTTCCGGAAACGCCACGCCTTCCGCAAACGGCGCGCGCACCAGCAACAGTGCCGCTGTTTCCGAAGCGCTCTCCGCCGTGAACCCCGCCGCCGCTTCTTCCGTTTCTCCCAGCACGTACGGCACTTCGTACTCGCGGCAAATGTCGGCGTAGCGCTCCAGTTCGCCGGTGCTCGCCGCCGTGAGGATTACCGTTCCGCCGCCCGCTAATTGCGCTTTCACGTCGCCCAGGCACGCCGCCACGTCGCCGTGATACCGCGTGCTGGACCTTGCAATCAGCTCGAACCGTTTGCCCCCGCTCGCCGCCAGTCCCAACTTTTCCAGCTCAATTCGCGAACATTTCGCAACCGCGCGCTCCCATTCTTCCTCGCTCCAGAAATAGTCGTTCACTGTCGGCGCATTTGCCTGGCCGTGCCGCTCGTAATTCGCCGTCGCGTCTTCCAGCAGCTTCTTTCCCGCGTCGCGCAGCTTTTCCGGTTCATCCAGAAACACAATCGGCTTCAGCGAGCTTTCCGCCAATTCCAAAAGCGCGCTTCCCCCCGGCGTTTTGTCGCCGCCAAACCAGCTTCCCGGCTCCCACGCTTCCGCCTCCTCGCTGCCCGGCGCGGGCACGCTCCACTCCGCGAGTGGCAGGATGGTGGTTTTAACGACCGGCGCAATCGAACGCTGCGTTCGCGGATCGAATTCGCGCACGCTCTCCACCGTGTCTCCCAGCAATTCAATCCGCACCGGACGTGCCGCTTCCGGCGAAAACACGTCCACAATCCCGCCGCGCACCGCGAACTGCCCCGGCAATTCCACCATTTCCGTTCGCGCGTAACCCGTGCTCGCCAGATGCGTGATCAGTTCCTCGTGCGCTCCCTCGGAATCTTTCGCCAGCGTGCGCGCCAGCGTCAGGTATACGTAAGGATCCTGATATCTCCACAGCGCCGCGGCCATCGGCGCGATCACCAGCGACACCTCGCCATTCGCCAGCCGGTACAGCGTCGTCGCTCGCCGCTCCAGGATGTCCGCGTGCGGCGCTTGCGGATCCCAGGGCAGGCTGTCGAATGCCGGTAACACCGCCACTCCGCCCGTGGACCCAGGGAAAATCTGCGCAAAAAAGCGCAGGCTCTCTGCCAACTGTTCCGCGCGCCGGTTGTTCTCCGTGACAAAAAACGCTGGCCGCCGCAATTCGTGCATCACATGCGCCGCCACCAGCGCCTTCGCCACATCATGCAGTCCCGAAAGCCCTGTCAGCCCGCCGCCCGCGCGCAGCTCCGCCACCACGCCCTCGATCGAGGCATGGCGCAGCAAGCCCTCTAATCGCTCCTTGACTGCCGGTAGTATCATTCCCCGATTTTTCTTTTTTCTCTTACCAGGTCTTCCGCTCCACCCTGTAGCCGCATGCAGTTATCTGTTTTCAGTTCTAAGTCTTTCCTCTCTGCGAATCTCGGCGTTCTCAGCGTCTTTGCCCTCTTCGTCTTCCGGCAATCCCACAAGTGTCATCCCGACCGGAGCGGCCCGACTTTTTCTTGCGCGCCGCCTTTTGGCGCGTCGGGCCACGCAGCGCGGTTTGTGCGCCCCGTGCGCTTCGCCGGGGTGGAGGGATCGTGGCAACCTCCCAACCACCAAAATTCCCCGTTTTCTTGCACGCCTTTGCACTCTTTCACTCTATCTCGCTTTCTTTCCTGCCTCCTGATCGCTGATATCCGTTCGCCGATATCTTCCCTCGCCTTACTTAGAACTTAAAACTGACAACTTACGACTTCGCTCCCATCCCCCGGATCTTCTTCAGTATCTCCGACGTCGAATACCCTTCCACCACCTCCACGCGCACAACTTTTCCCCCCGCCGCTTCCACTTCCTCGCGTCCCACAATCTGATTCCCCGGCCAATCCTCGCCCTTTACGAGCACGTCCGGCAGCAGCGCCGCGATCACCCTCTGTGGTGTCGGCTCCTCAAAAATAAGCACCGCATCCACGCATTCCAGGCTGGCCAGAATTTCCGCCCGCTCCTCCGCCGGGATCACCGGCCTGCCGGGCCCCTTCAACTTTCTCACGCCCTCATCGCCGTTCAACCCCACAATCAGCACATCGCCCAATGCGCGCGCCGTCTCCAGGCTTTCGATGTGCCCCGGATGCAGCAGATCGAAACACCCGTTCGTAAACACCACGCCCTTGCCGTTGCGTTTCTCCCTCCCAAACCGCAAAATGATTTCTTCGAGTGTCAGGACCGCTGGATGCAAAGGCTCACCATGCTCGCTCAACCACGTTGCTGCCGTTCGTTACGCAGACAACCAGTTTATCACGCTCTTTCGCGCTCTCGCTCTCGCAGGCGGCCTTCGACATGAAAAACAAAAAAGGGCTTCTCGCTACCTCGGGCATTCTGCTCCTCCTCCTTGGCGCGGCCCTCACCCTCTATTCCGCGCGCGGCTTTACCGTGCGCCACTACCTCGTAAACGCAGGTTCCTGCCCGCTCATCATGGACATCATCCAGAAATCCGGCTTCGTTGAAGATCCCCAGCGCGGCACCGTCATTCTCTTTCACGGCCTGGCCGCCAACAAAATCATCATGTCCTACCTGGCGCGCACCTTTGCGGCGCAAGGCCTCACTGTCTATATCCCCGATCTTCCCGGCCACGGCCGCTCCAACGGCCCTTTTTCTCCCGGCCAGGCCGAATCCTGCGCGAGCTCCTTTGTGCGCGGCCTCGCTGCGCGCGGCTTGATTGTTCCGGACCACACCATCCTGGTGGGCCACTCCATGGGCGGTGCCATCGCTTTGCGTATCGCACCGCAGATTCGCCCCGCGGGCGTTATCGCCATTTCCCCCGCGCCCATGCAGACCGCGCATGGCGTTTCCGCTGAGAATCTTCTCTACCTCAATCCACCGCCGCTTCAGCCCAATACGCTCATCCTCGTCGGCCAGTATGAGTTCCCGAGCCTGGCTGGGAACGCCGCCGATCTCTTCGCTTCGCACCCGGATCCCACCGTCGAATTCGTCGTGATCCCCGGAAATTCCCACGTGACCATGATCTTCTCCCCTAGTGTCGCGGCAAAAATCCAGGAGTGGACCGCCCGCCTCCTCCACCTTCCGGGCGGCGCCGTCATTCCCTCCCGCGCTAACGTTCTCGGCTGCCTTCTCGGCCTATGCGGTATCGTTCTCCTCGCTGGCCCGTTTCTCCGCGAAACCTTCGCCGGCGACCCTCCCGCGGAGCCGCGATCCACCTCTCTTCCGTCTCTCCCGCGGTTCTTTCTCGAATTCATCGCCGTCTCACTCGCCGTGATTTTTCTTCTTCGCTATTGGATGCCGCTTCGTCCCTTGGCTCTCTTTCAAGGCAACTATCTCGCCAGCTTTTTCTTCCTTGTGGGGCTTGCCCTGCTCCTGCTTCATCCCCGGCTCGCGCAATCGCAATTCTCCGCCAAGCCGCTCGTGCTCCTCTCCGCGGCATTCGCCGCCTTCCTTCTCCATTTCCTTATTACCGGCTGGTTCGATCTTACCCTCTCCTACGCCTGGCTCACCCTCCACCGCTGGGCGCGTTTCCCCGTCTTCTTTCTCGCCGTCTTCCTCTTCTTTTACGCCCTCGATGTCCTTCTCGGCCCCGCCTCTGACGTCCGCCCAGCCCGCCGGCTTCTTCTTTCGCTGTGTCTTCTCGCCACTGTCTGGCTCGCCTTGGTCGGCGGCGTCCTCTATCTTCACAGCGGCGAAATCCTGCTGGTGTTGCTCGCTCCCTATTTCGTCCTTGTCCTGTTCCTCATCCGTTTGGGTGCTCAATTGGTACGTCAGCAGACCGCCTCCCCGACTGCCGCCGCCCTGTTCGGTGCTATACTCCTTGCAGGTTTTTGCCTGGTGCTCTTCCCGTTGTCTTAAGAGCTACCAGTTGCCCGGTATTTTTGGTATCCTCCCCGCGCTGGAGACGGATGCTTAAGTTTTTGCTTTGCTTTGTGTGAATTAACGGATGTCTGAAATTGTCATTGTCGGCGGTGGTCCTTCCGGCGCGATGTGCGGGGAGCAACTTGCGCGCGCCGGCCATTCCGTCCTCATTTTCGATGAACACCTCGCCTGGGAGAAACCCTGCGGGGGAGGTCTCACCTATAAAGCCACGCAGTGCTATCCCTTCCTACTGGATAATGCGCATCCAAAAAAGCTTATTCACCACCTCGAAATCATCAGCGCAGAAAATCATCGCGCCAAGCTCGACCTCCAGCATCCCATCGTCATCTATTCGCGCACCGTCTTGAATGGCCTGCTTCTCGATCGCGCTCTCGAGGCCGGTTGCCAGGTTCACCGCTCCCGCGTCCACGAAGTGGATACCACCTCGGACAAGCCGCGCTATTCCATTGATGGCCAGTGGCGCGCCGCCGATTTCCTGGTTCTGGCCGCCGGGGCCCGCAACCAGTTCCTGCCCGGCACGCGTGCGTTGCAGCGCGATGAGCTCGAAATGACCCAGGGCTACTTCGTCCCGCAAACCTCCGAGGAAATTATCATCAAGTTTCTCCCCGATTTCGAGGGCTACATCTGGTCCTTTCCCCGCGCTGACCATCTCTCGCTCGGCATTTGCGGCAGCATGAGCGCGCACACCAGCAGCGAACTGCGCGCGCATCTCCATAATTTTGCGGCCTCCGAGAAATTCGCCACCGAATCCGCCAAGTTCTACAGCCACGTCCTGCCGTCGCCGCAAGTCCGCACCTTTGCCGACCGCCGCGTCATCGGCAGAAACTGGGCGCTTGTCGGCGACGCCGCCGCCTGGGTTGATCCCCTCACTGGCGAAGGCCTTTTCTACGCCATGCGCTCCGGCGAGCTCCTGGGCAAGTCCCTCGCCGAAGGCTGCCCCGAAAAATATCCCGCGCGCGTCAAAGCCTCCTTCTCCGCGGAACTCGAATTCGCCGCGCGCATCGTCCGCCGCTTCTATCGCGGCTCGTTCCTCGGCTGCTCCGTCACTACGCGCATGGTGCAATTCCTGCAGCGCAACGCCGTATTCCGCCAACTTTTCTCCGATCTGTTCTGCGGCACGCAGGACTACACCACGCTCAAGCAGCGCGTCCTCGGCCATCTGGGCGGCACGCTCAGCCAATTCGTCTCCAGCGTCCTCAATTTCGAGCCTCCCGCCTCCAAACTACCCACCGTTCATCCCGCCGCCGATTAATTCACCTCTCCTTTGTAGTGGCCGATCCCGCCACGCGGGATCGGCTCTTGGGTTTCTCTTGTGGCACGGTCACTCCTGCTTGCCCTGAGCTTCGAAGGGACTGTGCTCTTCGGTCTCCGTGGGAACGCCGACCTCCTGATCGGCGTGTGTGCCCCAGGCACGGCGTGTGTGCCTGGGTCTTGGGTTTCTCTCCCTTCTGCGAACCTGTGTCTCCGCGCCGGCCCAGGCACCATTCGCGCCATACCAACAATTGTCATCCCGACCGGAGCGGCCCGATTTTTTCTTTCGCGCCGCCTGTTGGCGCGTCGGGCCGCGCAGTGGAGGGATCTCGGCAAGATCGGCTCTTGGGTCTCTCTTCTCTCTGCGAACCTCCGCGTTCTCAGCGCCGACGTTTACCCCGACCCGGTCGGGGCGTTATCTTTATCCTTCAAAATAACGAGCAAATCAGATTGTCATCCCGACCGGAGGCCCGCGCCGTTTGCGGGCCGCAGTGGAGGGATCGTGGCACAATCCGTCTAGTTCGCACACAACCGTCACTCCCCTGCCCCGCTTCGCGAGGAGAACGAGGTCTGGCAAACCAAACCGCCACCCAATTCAAATGATAAAGGGGAAAACGAACTCGCCTATTCCAGCACTTTGCGGATGCGTTCAAACGCCCAATCGATCTCTTCGCGCTGGATGACCAGCGGCGGCGCGATCCGAATAATATGGCTGTGAGTTTCCTTGCACAGAATGCCCTCTTCCTTCAGCGCCTCGCAGTACTTTCTAGCCTCGACCGTCAGCTCGATCCCGATCCACAAACCGCGCCCGCGTACTTCTTTCACCACCGGGCTGCGCAATGTCCGCAGCTTCTCCAGGAAATACGCGCCCAGCTCCGCCGAGCGCTCCACCAGCTTTTCTTCGATCAGCACGCGCAGCGACGCCCGCGCCACCGCGCACGCCAGTGGATTCCCCCCAAACGTGCTGCCATGGTCGCCCGGCCCAAATACGCCCAGAATCTCCCTCGACGCCAGCACTGCCGACACCGGGTAATACCCGCCGGCCAGCGCCTTCCCGATAATCAGTACATCCGGCCGCATGGCTTCATGCATGTACGCGAACAGTTTCCCCGTGCGTCCCAGCCCGGACTGAATCTCGTCCACCATCAGCAACACGCGCTTCTCCCGGCAAATCACCGCCGCCTCGCACAAAAAGCCGTCCGGCGGAATCCTGATCCCCGCCTCGCCCTGTATGGGTTCCACCAGGAATGCGCAGGTATTTGGAGTGATCGCTGCGCGCAGCGCCTTCGCATCTCCAAATGGAATGATCCGGAATCCCGGCGTGAACGGCCCAAATCCCTCGCGATACTGCATGTCGCTCGAAAAACTCACCGCCGTCACCGTCCGCCCGTGAAAATTCCCCTCGCAGACGATGATCTCCGCCCGCCCGTCCCCAATTCCTTTCTTCGTGTAGCCCCACTTCCGCGCCGCCTTCACCGCCGTTTCCACGGCCTCCGCCCCTGAATTCATCGGCAGCGTCATTTCCATGCCGGTCAGGTCGTGCAGCTCTTTGTACAACAGCGGCAATTGCGCGTTGCGAAACGCCCGCGACGTCAGCGTCACCTTCTTCGCCTGTTCAATCAACGCTTCCAGAATCCGCGGGTGGCAATGGCCCTGGTTCACCGCCGAATACGCCGCCAGGCAGTCCAGGTAACGCTTCCCTTCCACGTCATAGACCCACACCCCCGCCGCTCGCTCAATCACCACATCCAGTGGGAGGTAGTTGAGCGCTCCATACGCCTCTTCCAGCGCGATAAACTCTTTCGTTCCCATTAGTTGCTCTTCTGTGATTGGCATGATCTCACCTTGGTCCGCTTCGCGCGCCGCACAAAGACTGTCCGGACCTTGCCCTTTTCCTCGAGCATCCTCGGCAAAGCCCTCTCGAAGCCATCTCATAAATGGTGGCAACGGGGGTCGGAGCTTCAGCTCCGACATTAAGACCCAGCAACAACTGGGCTCAGTAGACCCTGGGCTTTAGCCCAGGGCGCGAAGCGCCCCTGAGGGAACTCTTCTCTTCGCTCCCCGACCATTGATGAGAAAACTTCTAATTCTACCGGCCGTACAACTCCTCCCGCAATTACATGGGCGGGAGGGCGGCACCTACGGTGCGGTAGCATGTTGCGCCGCGCGGAGGGGTCACTCAAATCATGGCATCCGCCTCTTCTTTCCGCAACACCCGGTGCCGTAGCGGCAACCTCCATTTTGGCCGCTTTCCCCTGCTTTGTCTTTTCCTTCTCCTGTAGGGCCCGTCCTTCGCTGTGTAGCGCCGCCATCTTGGCGGCGATTTCCCTTGCCGGCCAGATGCCAGCGGTACCTGTGAAACGTGACTTTGTTTGGCGAGACTCAATAATTGTCTCCCCACACCATCGTCTGCCTCTTTGCGCCCCTCCCAAATTGTCATTCCGACCGGAGCGGCCCGACTTTCGCTTGCGCACCGAAGTCTGGCGCGTCGGGCTGCGTAGTGGAGGAATCGCGGCACCCAAGTGCGCATGGCTAATTTGGAGTGCGGCGGCTCGCCGCCGCTTTTACAACTGCAAGTCCTGCCGGCAAACCCCAATTCATCCTCCGGCGGGTGGCACTGACTAAACGCCGCGTTTCCCGCGTTTTGCGTGTGGGCCTTGGCTTCCTCTTCGCTTCAAACTTACAACTCATAACTGAAAACTTATAACTCTCCCCCTACTTCTTCGGATACCCCACGGACTGCGCCAGAACAATCTTCTGCGTTGCTTTAAGCTTCAACGCCTTCCCCAGCGCCTCCCGGTCCACCGACGCCCTCACCACCGTCGCCAGCCCCTCCGAGGCGCAGTACAAGTACACGTTCTGCGCGATGAATCCCGCGTCCGCGCCGGTGAACAGTTCCTTGTCACCCGCATCCCCTGTCGCCTTCGTCATGTCCGCCACATACACCAGGTTCACCGGGGACGTTGCCACGTACGACTGTGTCCCCGCCAGGTTCCGCAGATCTTCCTTCGCCGCGGGCTCCAGCCGGTTCTTCGCCGCGTCGTACACATAGGCTCCGTCCGCCGTCACCACGTAGATTTCAATCTCCTGCCAGTTCATCGCCGAAGGCGCCGTCCTTTTCCCGTCCGGACGATTCACTCCAAATCCCGCCCACAACATATTCGCCAGCACCTGGGCTGGCAATTTTTCTCCGCTAAATTCCCGCGTGCTCTTCCTCTCTTTCAGCGCCTGCATCAGCGGTCGCCCGCCATCCGTTTGCGGCGCCGGCAAAATCACCGGTTTCAGCTCCTGCGCCCCCACCGCCGTCGCCAGTATCGCCGCCAAACACCACACCAATCCTTGCTTCTTCATGGAATCCCTCCCGCGCTCCGCACCATAATCCCTTTACTCCGTCGCCGCAAGTCTACCCCGCACACGCTTCAGCCCGCCTGCATCCGCTCTTTCCGGCCGTTCGCCGACAGATGGGGGAACCAGAGGTGCTGGCACAATAGTACCAGCGCCTAGGACTGTTTTCGGTACTGACCCTCTATTCCCACCGCAGCGTGCAAAATCTAAGCTCAACCTACGATGTGGGATTGTTCGACATTGGTCGCACCGATTCTATCGCTGATCTTCCTGGCAACGGTGTACCTGCGTGTTACGAATTGCAAATTGGCGGAAACCAAAGACAATTAGAAAGCCGGGCCAAATCATCCGATTTAAGGACTACCAACCGCTATGGGATTAGTGCATTTCCGTAGGATCGAACGCCGTCGCACCGCACGAGTAGCGCTCTGCGTGGACCTCATTGTTCACGGGGAGACGGAGGGCAACGGCGCGTTTAAGGCCGAGGCACGGACCCTTTCCGTGAGCAAGTACGGAGGGTTGATGGTGCTGGAGCCAGAAGTAACCATCGGGCAGAACCTGCTGTTGATTAACACGAACGCCGGGCTGAAGGTGGAGTGCAAGGTGGTCTCGACGAAGACTGTGCGTGACGGCAAGAGAAATGTCGCATTTGAGTTTGCGTCGGCCGACGTCAATTTCTGGAAGATGTGCTTCCCGGCGGCAGGGGCAAAGCCCATTCGTCGCGCCGCGCAACCGGCCTTTGTGCCGCTTCCGGCCACAAAGATGGCACGCTAAGCCGGCATCCCCACCTGATGAACCGGGCAGGCTCCCAATCCTAGTCGTTGGAGGGCGCCTACTGGATTTCTCCTCCTCTTAAACTTACAACTGAAAACTGAGAACTCTCTGGCCCGCCCCGCTACCCCTTCTCCAGATAACTTCCCACCACATTGGCGCAAGCTTCGGCAAATTCCTGCTCCATCTTGGTGAACGTACCGGCAAAATAGCTCTCAATATCTAGCTCCGCCGCGAGCTTCTTCTTCACGAAGATGGGCACAACGATTTCAGACTTCACCAAAGATGACCCCGCAAGATAGCGCGGATCCGTCGATACATCCTCCACGACGACCACCTTCCCGCTGGTGGCCGCCGCACCGCAGAGTCCGATGCCGAGAGCAATGCGCGCGTTGGGCGTAAAGCTGCCGGCGAATGGTCCGACGATCAGGTAGCCGGAGTCCGCCGAATCGACCAGGTAAAAGCCGGCCCAATTGTAGCGCGTCATCTTTTCGTGCAGACGCTGGGCAATGCGTTCCATGAGCACATTGACCGTGGGAGCGCTCCGGGCAAAGTCTTGAAATTCCTTGAGAAGTTCTCTTTGCACAACCGTCATGTTTCCGCCTCTAGGTCAAAAGTCAGGAAGGTTTGGCATCGTTCCTTCCGAATCGACATTAGTTTACACGAACGGGTCTCGTGGCGCGTGTGACGGATTACCTAGCGGTGGCTTGCCTGCTTCTCCAGCGCTTCGAGCGGTGCCTCGGCTTTTCTCTTTCTGTTCTGCCTTTTCTCCGAAACTCGCGACTGACAACTTATAACTGAGAACTGCACCTGCCGGGTGCCCCAGGCACGGCGCGTGTGCCTGGGTCTTGGGTTCCTCCTCTCTGTGAACTCTGTGCCCGGAGTTTACCCCGGCCCGGTCGGGGCGACCTCTGTGTAATCTTTTTCTTTCTTCTTCTCTGCGAACCTCCGCGTCCTCTCCGCCGGCGTTTACCCCGCTCCGCCCCGGGCATCTCGCGGACCCGCTCGGGGCGTTGTTCTTCTCTTATATTCCTTTCAACTTTCGACCTTTAACTTTTAACTTCTTCTTCTCTTGCTTCCTGATCGCTGATATCTGATCGCTGATAACTTTCCTAGGCCGCCCACTTCTCTGCCACTTTCTTAATCCCCAGCAATTTCCTAAAGTGTTATCCTGCCCATGGGCAACCCGAATTCCGGCCAAACAATGCGCCGCCCGCCTGAGGAGGCCTCTTCCATGAACCTTAAGATCTTCTTTTGCACCGCTATGCTCGCACTGATGGGCTCCCTGTCTCCTCTTCTGCGCGCCCAGAGTCAAGCGGCGCCCCGCTCGGCGCCTCCGACAATGATCCCCGCGGATTATCAGGCGCAAGAAGGATTCGTGGACGCGCACGGCGTGCTGATTTATTACTGGGCCATCGGCCGTGGCGCGCCGCTCGTGATCGTCCACGGAGGCCCGGGCGCATCGCACGATTATTTTCTGCCCTATCTGCTCCCGCTCGCGCGACACAATCGGCTTATTTTCATTGACGAGCGCGGCTCCGGAAAATCCGAAAAGCTCGAAGACCCCAGTGGTTACACTGTCGAGAACATGGTGGAAGATGTCGAGGCCGTGCGCCAGGGGCTGCGGCTCGGAAGAATCTCCCTCCTCGGCCATTCCTACGGCGGCGTTCTCGCACAGGCCTATGCCCTCAAGTATCAGCAAAACCTCACGCACTTGCTGCTCTGCAGCACCTTTGCCAGCACTCGCGAGATGAACGAAGTCTTCGCGCGAATGAAGGAAAAGATGTCGCCCGAACTGCGCGACCGCATCAACCAAATGGAAAAAGCAGGGCTCTTCGGCCATGGCCCGGACTACCGCAAAGCCCGCTACACCGATGAGTACATGATCGCCGCCTGGGGTGAAGGCTACTTTCCGTACATCTATCGGAACCACCCCGATCCAAACTACGATCCCGTCCAGCAGGGCGTGACTTCGTGGGATTTATATCGCGAAATGTGGGGCTCGGACGGCGAATTCGTCATTGACGGAAATCTGAAGTCCGCGGAATACCTCGATCGCCTTCCGGCAATTAAGATTCCTACCCTCATCATTGCAGGTGATCACGACGAATGCGATCCTTCGCTCTCCCGCGAAATGCACGAGAAAATTTCCGGCTCGCAACTCGTCATTCTGCCCAAGAGCGGCCACATGACCTTTGTGGATCAGCCCGCTCTCTTCCTTGCCGCCGTCGCTGATTTCCTACCCCATCCTCACACTCACCCGCTCAAATCAAAATAGCCGTGGTGCCCCAGCCACGGCGTCCGTGCCTGCGTCTTGGGTTTTTCTTCCCTGTGGCACAGACATTCCTGTCTGTGCTCTTGGGTTTCTCTGCTCCCTCGTCTCCGCGAACTCTGCCGGGTGCCCCTGGTTCGGTTTATTACCAGGGTCTTAGGTTTTTCTTCGCTGTAGCACGGACACCCTTGTTTACCCTGAGCCGGGTGCCCCAGGTTCGGTTTTTTACCTGGGTCCTGGGTTTGCTCGAGTTCACCGTATCTTCACTGTTCGAAATCAATCGCAATCAGTCCCGCTTCTTCCCCCATGTAGGACGACCAACTGCTCCAAGGCCAGTCCTCAGGATGCTCCACCAACCCTCGAACCACTGGATTCGCGTGCATGTAACTCAGTTTCTCTCTCTTCTTCCCAATCGTGTTGACATTGAAATCGTAAAACCTCGCCTGCCAGAATGCCCTCGGCAGGACTCCCTCCTCTTCGACGGGTAACCGGAACTGCTCCGCGCTGCCAACTTCCCTCCCCTTGCGCATTCTCAGGGACACACGCAGCTTCAGCTTCTGCAGCACCGTCGACGGCGTCCCTATCAGCGGTTCGCTCATCAAGAGATGCACGTGCTCCGGCATTACGACATAGCCAACGAGCCGGAACCCCATCTCATTACGGACCTTCTCCGGTTCATGCACAAAAACGTTGCGCGCACTCTCTGTCCCCAACAACGGCAAGCGCTGATAACAGCTGAATGTGACAAAGTGAAGATCTCCCCTTCCGTAATAGCGTTTCAGTTCGCTGGGCATTCGGAAACCCCAAGACCCAGGTAAAAAATCGAACCTGGGGTACCCCGTCTCTATTTACTTCTGCGTTAAATAACACAGTGATATCCCTTTCTCGTGCACCACGTCAACCAATTCCAATTCGCTCCTGGACAACCCGCCAAGAGAACAAATGTAACCTTCCGCTCGCCCCGTCTGTAATACCTAGTAGAAGCCCCACAGGATACTCGATGGCAACCTTGACCGGGGCTTATACTTCGGTGGGATGGAGCGATTTATGACAAGCGAACATGACGCAGTTTCGCAAAACAAGAATCATGCCTCAGATTGGCTGACGACTTTGGCCTCGCTGGTTGTGGGCGCGGCATTTCTTGCACTGTGGTTCTGGCTACTGCCGTCCTGGCTGGGCTTTCGCGTCGACTTGTCTGGAGCGGCGCGCTGGCGCTGGATTGCAGCCATCCCGTCGGTGCTGGGCTTCGCGGTAGCCTTGCGGTGCGTCTGGGATTTCGGACGGACGGGACACGGAACGCCCGCGCCGATCGCTCCCCCGCAGAGGCTGGTGGTGGTGGGATTTTACCGCTATGTACGGAACCCGATGTATGTGGGATTTATCACCGGCTGGGTGGGTCTCTGGATAATCTTTGGGCGGGCCAACCTGGCGGCGATCATTGTGGCGGCCATCGTTGTGGTGGGAGTGGACCTCTTTGTGCATCTCTACGAGGAGCCCACGCTGCGAAAGAAGTTCGGCGCGGACTATGAGGAATACTGCCGGAACGTCCGCCGATGGCTTCCGCGGATGCACGCGTGGGGCAGAAGTTAGAAGGCAGAAGTTAGAAAATAGAAGATAGAAATTAGAAGATAGTCGTCAGTCGACAGAGGTAAGTTTTCAGTTTTAAGTTTCGGAGAAGAAGAAGAAAAACGAAAACCGAGGCTTTTACCACCCCGACCAGGTCGGGGCAGGCGCCGCTCACAGAGGACCGAGCACAGGGTTCGCAGAGAAGAGAAACCCAAGCAAAGCAGGCCAGCTCAAAATAGCAATAGCGCACCGCGCGCATCCCTCAGCGGTAAGCTTCGCGGCGATGAATGACGCGGCGAATCTCGATGCTGTCGGGATCGCTGCAAACAAAGAAGAGCCGGTAGTCGCCGATGCGCAATCGAAGTTCTTCCTTTCCCTGGAGGGCTTTCACATCTCCCGCGCCCGATTCTGCAAAGCGATGCAGAGCGGAGAGGATATGCATGGCGGTGGGTTTGCTTAGGCGGCGGACGTCGGTCTTGGCCGGATCGGTCCAAACGATCCGCTTCATTTGGGTTGCTTGAAGTTGTTGATTTCCTCCTGGGTGATTCCAAGTTCCGCCAGAACCTGCTCGTGCGGGATGCCCTTGTTATGCTTCAGCCATTCCCGCGCTTCCCCGAGCGCCTTTTCCTCTTCCGCGGTCAGCGGCTCGGCGTCGATGGGAGCGTCAGCAATGGCGCGGGAGACAGGATCGACCATGGCTTCGAGAAGGCCGACAACGGCGTTGAGCTGCGCTGGCGCAAGCCGGTCGATCAGTTCGTAAGCATGCTCTTTGGTGTCGGCCATGAATCTCTCCTTCCCCGCATTTTCACACAGCGGCGCTTGACCCACAAGGCCGTGGATGCAGCGAAGCGCCGGGTGACTGTTACCCCCGCAACCCCTTTCTTTTCACATGATTCACAAAAACACCCGAAACGGCATATTCCCCTTTCGCCTCCCTTCGCCCCTCCCCGTACTTTCTTGCCATGCCCGGGCATCGAAGATGTATCCTGCTAAACTGACAAAAATTCACATGGCCACAACCGCAACCGCTCTCCCCACCACCGCCGAAGCCGCCGCCAAAAAGGCTAAGAAAAGGATCAACTGGCAATCCCTGCCCGAAATCTGGGCGCTGATCCATCCGCGGCGCGGCATCCTTCTTCTGGGCCTCGTCCTCACGGCCATCAATACGCTGTCGGGCTTCGTGCTGCCTTTGTCCAGCAAATACCTCTTTGACAATGTCATCACCAAGCGCCAGATGCAGCTCCTTCTCCCCATTGTCCTCGCCGTAATCGCGGCAACCATCGTCAAAGGTCTGACCTCTTTCACGTTGACGCAACTCCTCTCCAAATCTGCGCAGCGCATGATCACCGACCTGCGCAAACAGGTCCAGGCGCATATCGGGCGGCTTCCGGTGAGCTTCTACGACGCCAACAAAACGGGCGTGCTCGTCTCGCGCATCATGAGCGACGTGGAAGGCGTGCGAAACCTGATTGGCACGGGGCTGGTGGAATTTGTGGGCGGGCTGATGACGGCCGTCGTTGCGCTCGTCTATCTTCTGTTCGTCAATGCCTCCATGACGCTTCTCGCCTTTGCGATCCTGCTGGTCTTCGGGCTGTTCCTGAACAAAGCCTTTTCCACCATTCGCCCGATTTTCCGCGCGCGCCCCAAAATCAATGCGGAAGTCACGGGCCGCCTCACCGAATCGCTGGGCGGCGTGCGCGTGGTGAAGGGTTATCACGCCGAAGATCGCGAGGAACAGGTCTTCGCCACGGGCGTGCAGCGGCTCCTCGACAACGTATTGAAGACGCTCACCGCCACCTCCGTGATGAGTCTATCGGGCGCGACGCTCATGGGCCTGGTCAGCGCAGTCATCATGTACCTTGGCGCGCGCCACATCCTGGCGGGCACCATGACCACCGGCCAATTGGTTTCCTACACCGCGTTTCTGGTCCTTCTGGTCGCCCCGGTTTTCCAGATCGTGGCCATCGGCACGCAGATCACCGAAGCCATCACCGGCCTTGAGCGCACCCGCGAAATCCTGAACGAAACCAAGGAAGATCAGGATCCCCGGCGCCGCGTGACTCTCGAGCGCATCGAAGGCCGCGTGGAATTCGATGACGTGCGTTTCTCCTACGAGCCCGGCAAGGAAGTGCTGCACGGCATTTCCTTTGTCGCGGAACCCGGCACGGTTACCGCGCTGGTTGGACCCTCCGGCTCCGGCAAGTCCACCATCATTGGACTGATTTCCGCGTTTTACACGCCCGCCGGGGGCCGCATCCTGGTGGATGGCATCGATCTTTCCACCGTTCGCCTCAGCTCCTATCGCACGCAGTTGGGCGTGGTGCTGCAAGAAACCTTTCTCTTCGACGGCTCCATTCGTGAAAACGTCGCGTACGCCCGGCCCAACGCCACCGAGGAAGAGATCCTCGCCGCCTGCCGCATCGCTCGTGTGGACGAATTCGCGGAAACCTTCGACAAGAAGTACGACACCATCGTTGGCGAACGCGGCGTGCGGCTTTCCGGCGGCCAAAAGCAGCGCGTCTCCATCGCCCGCGCCATCCTCGCCGATCCGCGCATCCTGATTCTCGACGAAGCCACCTCCAGCCTCGATTCCGAATCGGAGGCGCTTATCCAGGAAGGTTTGCGCTACCTGATGCGCGGCCGCACCACCTTCGTCATCGCGCACCGTCTTTCCACTATTCGGCGTGCGGAGCAAATCCTCGTGGTGCAGGATGGCCGCATCCTTGAACGCGGCACGCACCAATCTCTATACGCCGCGCGGGGCCGCTACTTCGAGCTATATACCCGCCAGCATGCCGTCGAAACCAATCTCTTCCTTGCCCCCGGCGAAGGCGACAAAATCGAGTCCGCTGCCTCGGATGCCGCCGCCGGCAGCGGCAACTCTTCCTCTTCCCTGCCCGAAGCTCTCCAGGCACTGCGCAACCGCAATTCCTGAACCTGCCGCAAAAACAAAGGCGCACTTCAAATGACTCGAAGTGCGCCCCAAACCTTTTAATCCCGGAACTACCGCTCACTTACAGCGTCGGCCTGCGCAGCACCGGCTTCCTCGCCTGCTGTCCCGCCTGCACCGGCAGGAGCGTGGCCATCTTGCGGATCATCGCCAGCACCAGGCGCTTGTCACCCTCGGAAAGCGTGGTGCTGTATTTCTTGATCTCCGCCAGGAAGCGGATTTCGTCTTGCGAAAGCTCGCCCAGCATCTTCTGGGTTTCTTTATCCCGCGGCGTTTCCGTACCCGGGAAAAAGTCGGCCAGCGAAATCTCCATGGCTTCGGCAATCTTTGCCAGGGTCTCCAGCGAGGGCACGGTGTGGCCGTTCTCCACGCGCGAAAGATAGCAGCGCAACAAGCCGGTCCGCCGCTCGATGTCCCCCTGCGACAAGCCCCGCTGGCTCCGGTAGGTTTTTATCACTTCACCAATATTGACTTGTGGTTTCTCTTTTGGCACGGTTTCACCCCATCGCACCCGTATCTTAGTCACTAACAGTAGGGTTGGCAAGGGAGAAAAGCGCGGGGCGGGTTTCGTAAGGGTAACCCGCCCGGCCTATGCGCCGCTATGGTCCACAAAACAAGGAAGTTCTTGCCGCGCCTCGGGCCGCCTGCGCGCCAAAAATTCCACTGCACGCTGCCATCGCTTCACGCAGCGAACCGCGCCCCAACCTATTGCGAAATCTTCACCGGCTCTGCAGCCACATTGTAGCCCTCAACTTCCAGAGCAGGCTCTTTCCCGTTGAGGTCGCTCGCGTCAAACGTCGCGCTGATACTCTTTTCCTCGCCGGGCAGCAGCGAGAAGTAGTTGTCGTCCCAGAACACCGGCACAAGATCATCGCCGTCCTTGCCCATGGTGAGCCGGGCGTGTACCTGAAACGCCACGCTTGCACTTGGATTTTTCACTTTCAAGTGGATTGTTCCCTTCCCCGCTTCGCTGTGGTGATCGGCGTTGAGTTCGAGCTTGACCTGCGGCAGTGCGTTGAGCCCTGTCAGATCACCAAAACCCTTTTGCGGCGTGTAGGCCGTGTCCTTGCGCGCAGCCCAATTCATGGTGTCCGGCTTGGTGGAGAGCCAGTAGAAATTGTCGCTGAGCAATTTTCCGGAGGCATCGTGCAACTGCAGCTTCAAGAAATAGGTTGTCAAGAGGGCTTCCGGCTTCGGCAGGTCCAATGCCTTGACGCTGGCATCGGCGGGCACATCCAGCGTGGCCTCCTTCGCCGCCACTTCCTTTGCATCCATGTTGTAAAGCTTCGCGATAACTTTCAGCCCTTTGAGCGCTTCATACGTGCCGTTTACGATCGCGACGGAGTTGTCGTCGTAGCTGTACTGCACGTGCACGACCTCCAGCGCCTTTTTGGTGCCGAAATAGCCGCCGCCGGGCACCAGATAGTAGTCGTAGAGGTGCCAGATTAGCGAAGGCCAGGCATTGTTGAGCATCCACTGGATTACGCCGGTGGACACGTATTTGTTCCGGCCATAGGCTTCAAACATGGAGCGCTGATTGTCGTAGGCCTGCGCCTGGGCCTTGCGCTCGTAATCGTCCAGCGAACTCGCCGTGCCGTAGCGCTTATTGAGCGCTTCGGTGAAAACATTTACGGTCTCAAAACGTTCGAGGCCCGCGTGGAAGTTCCAATACTCGTCGATGGGCCACAAGTGGTCTTTGGGAATGAATTTCGCCAGGCTCTCCTTTGTGGGAATTGCGGGGCCCGGGCTGGTTTCCGTGTTGTAGCCGTACGCGCCCCCGGCTTCCTTATCCACCAGCCAGTACATCGGCGGTTCGTACTCGTAGGGCCCGGTCATCTTCACGCCGGATTTTCCAGTGAGCTTGGTCGGGGTCGCGGAGGCTGAGGAGACCGAGGGATTGGGCCACTCAAGTTCCTGGAGGATGCCGAGGTACATATTTTCGATTTCCGGCGGCGGAGGATTATCGCTGCCATAGAACCAAACAAAAACGCTGGGATGCGCGCGCAGGCTTTTGATCTGATCCACGAGCGACGCAGCGGCGATTTTTTTGCTTTCAGGCGTCCATCGGTTCCACTTCTCCCATACGTCGCAGCAGATCCAGCCGGGCATCACCAGAATGCCCAGGCGGTCCGTTTTGTCGAAAAATTCCTTGCGGTCAATCTTCCCTTCCAGGCGAATGGCGTTCAGACCCATGTGTTTGGTGTACTCGAGGTCGGCATCCACTTTCTTGGACGACCAGCGCAGCAGCATGTCGGGCGCCCACGCTGCGCCGCGGATCAGCACGCGTTTGCCGTTTACTTTGAACAAGCGGTGGCCCTGGTCGGTAAGCTCCGAAGTGACTTCGCGGATTCCGAAATCGAGGCTGGCGCTATCGGAAATCTCCTCGCCGGTTTCCACGCGGAATTTCGCCGTGTAGAGGTAAGGCTCGCCCATCTGGTAAGGCCACCAGAGGCGCGGGTGGACCAGCTTGAGCTGGGCAAACTGCTCCGGCGAGAAACGCACGACCTTCGTCTCGTTAGCCATGAGCGTCACGGATTGCTGCAGCTTTTCCCCGGCCACTTCGGCATGCACGACCGCGGTCACGGGATGATCGGAAGCATTGCGTAGTTCAGCGCTCAGCGTCAGCGCCGCGGTTTTGTAGTCCGAATCCAACTTGGACCGTACGAACGGATGCCTTAGAGAAATGTCCCCGCTGCCCGTCAGATACACCTCGCGCCAGATGCCCATGTCCTTGTCGGGAGGCGTGGGACACCAATCCACCCAGGTAAGACCGAGATCGTTCTTCTCCGGGGCAAACACTTCCACCGCAATGGCGTTCTCCTTGGCTCGCAGCAGATTCTTGATGTTGAACTCGTAGGCGCGATATGCCCCGGCCACGTCGGCGCGGTCGGCGATCTTTTGTCCATTCACCCAGATGTTGGCGCGGTAGTTGATGCCCAGGAAATGCAGCCAGGCCTGTTTGTTGACGTATTCGCGCGGCGTAACGAACTCCATCCGGAACCAGTGCGAACAACGGAACGGGCTGTCCGCGGGCATATCGCGATTGGAGAACGGCTGCTTTCCACCCAGCACGACGCCGGGAAACGATTTCAGGTTCATGGCGTAGTCTGGATCGGGCAGCGTTTTGTCTGCCACCAGTGCGCCAACAACCGTGCCGGGTACCTCGGCGGAGTGCCAGCCCTTGGCCGCGAATCCCGGAGTGGAAATCGCTTCGCCGGAGGAATGCTCCACGCAGGACGACTGCATTTGCCAAATGCCGTGGAGATCGAATTTCGGGAAATCGGATGGACTTTCCGTGGCGGAAAGAACAGCAGGGAAAAATGCGATCAACGACAACAGGAAAAATGCCGCAAGAGCGCGGGAGAGCAAGTCGCAAAAGGAAGCCATATGCACCTCGGGAGAAACCGCAGGCCTCATATTAAACCGATTCAATACAAGGTTCCACTAAATTCTGAGCGGGCGCAGCAGCCGGAGAGAGCGGCCGGCAGCGCCCCCGCCGATGTCTTCCTGAAGAACTTTTCCCCGTTGTCATCCCGATTCTGCAGAGCGGGAGAGGGATCTGCTTTTCGCAAGCGCCGCGGACAAGGCAAATTCCTCGCCCCGCTCAGAAGACGAACGGGACTCGGAATGACAGTTGCCGGAATCTTTTACGAGCCCTAAAAAGTGTCAGCGGTGATTTCGGGAGTGCGCGGCTTCCAGTCCGAGGGCGGGAAGGCCACGCGCCAGAAGTTTGGCGCAGGCTTGGCGAATTCGATGCCCACCTCGGTTCTTCCATCTGGCGCGGGATCCGCGCGTGCCACGCGGCAAAGCTGCTCTTCGTTGGTCTCCGGGTTTTTCAGGATGATGACCTGCCCGACCGTCACTTTCAGGGATAGGTAGATCAAGGCCCCGTGCGCGTTCACCACGGCGGTGTGCGTCAGCTCGGACACGGGCTTCTTGTCCGGGCCGCGCCCAATCACCTGGACGGGAATGCGCAGCAGCACGCGCTGGCTGCGGCGGCGATTGCTCATCGGCGCAAGATTGGAAGAAAGTGAGGACATAAGCTCCGTCACGCTGGTTTAGTTATGGCGGGCGGGGGTGCAGGCGTCAAGAGTACCAAGTTGCGCGCGGCCCAAGGATGGTCCCGGAGGAGGGAGTCGAACTGCGACCGGGTATCGATGGCAGGCAGCTTATTGAAACTAGGTGGGAATAGAACCAGCAAAATTTACTGAACCAGCCAAAGTGGGCACGCTGGGGGCACAACACAATGGCCGAAGAGTAGTGCTTGCCAAGCAGCTTTCTGAACAGAGGTAGTCGCTCAGAAGTTCAAAGTGCTAGCATCGGTACACGAGCCCTACAAATCGTGAACCAGGGAAGCACGGTAAACGGGGAAAGCAAATGATTGATGACGAGAATTATAACCAAACAAAAAAGGTCCGAGACTGGACAAAAAAGGTCCGAGACTGGACAAAAAGCGAATTCAAGGACCTTACGAGTGAGCAACGTAAACCTCAGGAATTAATCCTTGCGATAATGGACGCTATGCTTGAACTTCAAGCCCTTCCGGAAGATGCTTCTCGGGAAGAGTTTCTAGCCAAGGCGAAAGTAGTAGGAGATCTCCAACAGAAAGCTTTAGACCTCGGAATTCTGACGCCGGGGCCATCAAAAGAGAGCACTACTAAAGGGTTGGAAATTAGTCTAAGGACGCTCAGTGAAGAAAGAGTGATGAGGCAACCTGGCGTTGAGCTACCCCCATGAAGCACACAGAGATCCACGAGAAGATCCACAAAGCTTTTGAGCAGGCGCGCAATCTTCACGGCTCCACAAGGCCAGAGAAAAGCCTGGCAGAGAAAACCTGGAAACTTGTGGAGAAGCTGAAGAAGGACACCCGCATTGTTCTCAACCCTTCACCCCACGGTGAGGCTCACACAGTTCATATCCGGGAAAAACTCTCGGCTCCCAACACACATCTGGATATTCGCTGTGCTGGCTTGTACGAGAAGGCTGTGCGGGCACTGCGAAAAGAGAAACAGGCGGGGCGCCCGGCTCCGTCCGACCGCAATGATTCTGTGACACCTTGAAACCTCGCAACGAAATAGCCCCTATTTATGCGGTAAAATGATGGTCCCGGAGGAGGGAGTCGAACCCACACGGGGAGTGATCCCCGGCAGATTTTGAGTCTGCTGCGTCTGCCAGTTCCGCCACTCCGGGAGAACTCTATTGAAAATAGCATGAGCCGAGTGTGGGGTAAAGGAGCGCGGTGCCCGCGCGGCGATTCCGCAATCCCCCCAAACTGTCATCCCGATCGGAGCGGCCCGACTGTTTCTTCCGCGCCGCCATTTGGCGCGTCGGGCCGCGCAGTGGAGGGATCCCGGCGCAGCTTCCGCCGGAAAGTGCGGAGATCCGGTCCCCCTGTGGCTCCGGATAAGCGGGACGGGAGCAAGGACTGAACAACGAGGCTGGGCTAACAATCGGAAAAGCGGCGGCAAGCCGCCGCGCGAACAATTTGGAGTGCGGGAGCTTGCTCCCGCTTTTGGGGCTGTTACTCCAACGCCCAAGCGATCAATTGGGGGGTACATTTACAATCGGAACAGCAGCGGCCCTTCGAAGCTCAGGGTAAACAAGCCGCCCTTCGAACGAACTCAGGGCAAGCCACACTCCAAAGAAGGCCGGAGCCTTGCCGCTTCACGGCTGACAGGATAGACTGCGGAAATTCATGGATGCTGCGGCGATCACGACGGAGAGACCGGTGGCGGTGGAAGATCCCCGCGCGGGGCTGCTCGGATTTTGGGCTTTGATGGCCACGCAATTCCAAGGGGCCTTCAGCGACAACGCCTTGAAGTGGCTGGTCAGTTTTCTGGTATTGGACTCCAGCATCTCGCGCGAGCAGCGCGATTTCCTCTTTGTCCTGGTGGTGCCGCTGCTTTTCGCGGTTCCCTTCCTCGTCTTTTCCATTCCCGGCGGCTATTTCGCGGATCGCTTCAGCAAGCGCCGCGTCACCATCTGGACGAAACTCCTCGAGCTGCTCACCATGGGCGCCGCAACCTACGCACTCTGGCAGAACCGCCTGGGGCTCGCCGCCGTGGCGCTGTTTTTCGTTTGCCTGCAGGGAGCGATCTTCGGCCCCTCAAAATACGGCCTCCTCCCGGAATTGCTTCCCACCAGCAAGCTGAGCTGGGGCAACGGCGTCATCGAGCTCACCACGCTGCTGGCGGCGATTGCCGGGACGCTCGCGGGCGGCTTCCTGGCGCACAATTTTCGCGGCCGGCAAGAATGGTCGGGCTTCTTTCTGATGGGACTGTCGCTTGTGGGTCTGTTCACCAGCCTGGGCATCACGCGCCTGCGTGCCGCGGACCCGCAACGCTCCTTCCGTTGGAATTGGGCCAAGGAGCTTTTCGACGAAATCGCGCGCATGCGCAAAGACGCGGTGTTATGGGTCGCGGTGATTGCCAACACCTTCTTCTGGTTTCTGGGCGCGCTGCTGCTGCTGAACATCGTGCTCTATGCCACGGACATCTTGCATGTGGACGAAGCGCACAGCAGCTACCTGCTGGCGGCCTTGAGCCTGGGCATCGGCGTGGGCAGCTTCCTGGCGGGCTACGCTTCGGGACGCAAAATCGAGATGGGCATGATCCTCCCGGGCCTTACAGGAATCGTACTGATGACAGGGGCTCTTTCTACCCCGGGATTGACATATCAGATGATGATGTGGCTGCTGGCCGCGCTGGGTGTATGCGCGGGATTCTTTGTGGTGCCGGTGAACGCGCTGATTCAAAATCGCCCGCGGCCGGAAGTGAAAGGGCGCGTCATTGGCGCAGCCAACTTGCTCTCCTTCGGGGGTATCGCGCTGCAGCCGTTGGCGCAGTACGCGATGCTGCGCCTGGGGCATCCTGATCCAGGCCGGGTTTTCCTGATTTCGGCCGCCGCCTGCATCGCGATGTTCTTCGTTCTGGCCCGCATGTTGCCGGAGCTGTGGCCCAGCACCCTCCACTGGACGCGGCTGCGACAGAGGGCTAGTCTATAGCACCTGGCCCCAGGGGCCGCGGGCCACCGCGGTTTGGGCCAGCTTGGGAAAATATGGGAACAGGCAGCACGATAGCGGGCTCGCATCCCGAGCACCGGGGCTTGAAGTATTGGATGGAACGCGCCCTGAAGGAACTGGAAAAGGTGCGCACATCCCCTGATCCGGACGCAGTGCATGACCTGCGCGTGGCGCTGCGGCGGTGCCGCTCGGTGGCGGCGGTCATGGAAGAGGTTGACCCCGACCGTTCGTGGCGGGAAATGAACAAGCTGGGGCGAAAACTCTTCCGCCAATTGGGCGAATTGCGAGACGTCCAGGTCCGGGAAGACTGGACGAAGAAGCTGGGCGCGGAAAGCGATCTGGTGCGCTTGCAACTGCTGGCGCTTTTTGAGAAGCAGGAAACTGAGTTGCGCGAATCGGCTATTTGGGTGGCAGGGAAATTCGACCAGAAGGCGTGGAAAAAGTCAGAGGCCGGGCTGCAACGCCGCGCGCGCGTGGTTCCGCCGGACGGCCTGGCGGCGCAATGCCTGGCGCTGGAGCGGTTGGAGGCGGCCAAGGAACTGCACACCCGCGCGCTACGAGCGGAGAAACCGCGCCCCTGGCACGAACTGCGCATCGGCGTGAAGCGCTTCCGCTACACGGTCGAGAGCCTGCTGCCGGAAAAATACGAGCTGTGGGGCGAACAGTTAAAGCGCGTGCAGGATTTGCTGGGAGAAGTGCACGACCTGGACGTACTGGCGGAAACGATTACCCATACTGCCGCGGAAGAATCGGAGGAGACGCGCACGCGCTGGGCCGAACGCATTGCCAGCGAACGCCACGCACGCATCGAAACTTACCGCCAACTGACCTTGGGGAAAACCAGCCTGTGGGTCGAGTGGCGCATGGGCCTGCCGCACGGCGAAACGCTGGAGGCAGCGGCGCTGGCCCGGCTGCGCGCCACGGCGCGGGCGCTGGACGCCAATTTGCGGCGGACGGGGCAGGTTTCGCGGCTCGCGATGCGCCTCTATGACGGTTTGATACGCGCCCAAGCCGCGCCCATTTTCGCCGCAACCTCTCTGCGCAAAGTGCTGCGCGCGGCGGCTCGTTTGCACGGCATTGGCGCAGGCCTGGACTCCGACGCCCCACAAAAAGCGGCGCGCGATTTTCTGCGCCATTTGCCGGTGCCCGCAGGATGGAGCGAAGAGGAATGGGTCTTGCTGATCAACGTGGTGCGCTACTATCGCGGCGAGCAGCCCGACACGCAGCATAAAGCCTTTGCGCGGCTCCGCGAAGAAGACCAGCAGGCGATCTGCGCGATGGCGGGCGTGTTGCGCCTGGCACGCGCTTTGCGCAAGTGTGGCTGCGAGACGCCTGTTGGATTGCGCGTGGAAAAGTCAGTGGATGCGCTGATTCTCCGTGTGCCCGGATTGCAGGAGTCCGAGGAAGCGGCAGCGCGGCTGGCCGCGGGAAAATATTTGCTGGAGCGAGTTTTGCAGCGCCCGCTGATCGTGCAATCCGCCACCGTTGTTTCGCGTGTCGTGGAAATCCCCCGGAGCGAAGAGCCCCCGGCCTCCGCCGCCGCCGCATCCGATTAGACTTAAAATCCAAGCTGGACCAACCACAATCCACGTCTAAGATTTGTCTTTCCGACCGGAGGGACGGCAGTTTTGGCCGTCCCGAAGTGGAAGAATCTCTCCTCGACTCCGGATTCCAGGACAGATCGTGGTTTATGGGAAACCGGGATTAGAGCAGTTTGGGAGTAAGCCGACCCACCGCTACTTCCCTGCTTTGCGCAACATCTTTGGCGTGGCTATCCACACAAGTTCCCCGCTCGGCGGCACCATCCGCCGCAATTCCACCAGTGCCACACCCGCCTTCTTCAGCGCGGTGACGTGATGTTTCGAGCCGATGGCCGTGGCGATCAAGTCGTCCAGATGCGGCGCGTGGCCAAATATAAACACCGCGGAAGCCTGCTTTTCCCTGGCCAGTTCCCGAAAGAGCTGCATGGGGTCCGCTCCCGGCAGCAGCAGATCGCTTTTGCGTATTTTCTGTTTGTTCTGTTCGAGGGCGCCGGCGAAAATCTCCGCGGTCTGCACCGCGCGCAGATAGGGGCTGGAAAGCATCAGGTCCGGCACCGCGCCAATCTCCGCAACGCCTTTGGCCACCTGCTTGGTTTTTTCCATGCCTTCGTCGGTCAGAAACCGCTCCGGGTCAGGCGGACAATTGGGATCCTCGCGGTCAATGGCGATGCCGTGGCGTACGATATACAACTGCATCCGGGGATCACCTCCTGGAGGCTTATCTTACAAAAGTCAGTATATATGGAATGTAACAATGGGCGGCATGGTGTCTATGAGTAAGGGTGGCAGGAAGGAGTTATAAGTTTGTAGTTATGAGTTATCAAATTTCAGTTCTGAGCAAGGCAAGATCGATGCTCATCGCACTCGGCTGGAATGGTCAAAACCTCCAACGTTCACAAGAAACCTTAAGCGTACGGCGCCCACGCCTTTCCGGGCTTCAAAGGGTGCTCCACCCGCCAATCCCGGGTGGCCTACCCTTTGCGGGTCGTTCATCTCTTCCACGCTGGGAACGCCACACTCTGCTCCATCCCGCGGGTTTAGCGGGATGAATCTCCCGATTGGCGGTTCAACGATCACTAAGAGCGCCATTCAGGAGAATGGCGTTCCCGGGGTTCGGGCCGGGATCACGCGGGTTCGGGGCGGCGGAAATAGACCTGGACATGGAATTCCTTTTCAAAGAGGTCGGCGCTGCGTTGCGCATCGCGCAGGTCTTCGGTGGCATCGCCGCGGGCGTGGACCTGCAAAGTGACGCCGCCGCGTTGGAACGACGTGCGGATATTTTCAACGCGCTGGCGATGCGAGTGGTCCAGCCCTTCCGCGATGCGCAAAATGGCGGCAAGGCGCCGCGCGATGCGCTTGTCGTTGTTGTTGAGCGCGGCATAAGCGGGATGGTGGCTGGCCGGCTCCGACTTGCGGTTGTGATAGCGCACCAGCGCGCCGACCATGCTGCGGTCGCGGCCCTCCAAGCCGGGGATGTCGCCATTCAGCGCCAGGTATTCGCCGTGCTTGTGGTGGCCGCGATGGCTGACGCGATGCCCCACATCGTGCAACAGCGCGCCGGATTCCAGTTGCACGCGCGCTTGCTGCTGCAGGTGGTGTACCGCCTGAAGCTGATCGAACAGCATCAGGCTGAGTTCGCGCACGTGTTCGGCGTGCTGGTGGTCGTACTCCAGGCGGCGGCCGAAATTCCGCGTGGAAAGCAGCATACGGCGGGCTTCCGCGTTGTAGCGATGCGGCTCCTTGCGCGAAAAAGCATCGTGGGCGGTTTCCTGCAGCAAGCCTTCGCGGATGCCCACGCTGGGAATGATGAAGCGGCGCACATTCAGATAGCGCGCAACGGTCAGGAAGATGATGCCGGCGATGGCCATTACATCTGCGCGGTCGCGGCGCACGCCATAGGCCTTCATGCGGTCGCGCAGGTCGCGCTGCAGGATGTCCGGCAGACGCTCGCGAAGCAGCGCGACTTCGAGCGAAGGAAGCCCTTCCTGCCGCGGGCCCGGCGCCACATTCGCCAGCGTTTCGGCATTTCCGCCGAGTGCGACGGCCATTTCGTCGGCCAGATTCAAGCGGTTCGGCAAACGCGATTCCAGCAACGCGCGCACATAACGCCGCACCTGCTCCGCCTGAATCGGAAGAATTACGCCGGGAATGTTAAGTGTGGTCATCAGCCGCACCGTGCCGATGGGAAGTTGCACGCCCTGCACAATGCTGTGGTCGCGAAGGATGCTGAGTTCCAGGCTGCCGCCGCCCAGATCGACGATGCAGCGCGGCTGCGCGCCCGGGCCCATGGCCGCCAGGGCGGCAACGCGGCCGAGGCGGGATTCTTCCTTGGCGCTGACCACTTCCAGGCGAATGCCGGTGGCTTGCTTGACGCGATGCACGAAGGTGTGCCGGTTCTGCGCTTCACGGGTGGCGCTGGTGGCCACGGCGCGATATTTGGTCACGCCAAACTCATCCATGATTTCGCGAAGGCGACGGAAGGCCTTGACGCCCTTACTCAAAAGCTCTTCACTGAAGCGGTGGCGCACGAAAACGCCTTCGCCCAGCCGCAGCGGATAGCGCTCCGTGGTCAGGGGCTCGATGTCCAGGGCCGAATAGGCGCGCGCCACGGAGAGGCGGACCGCATTGGAGCCGGCGTCGATGGCGGCGATGTGGACCGGCTCAGGCATGATCGTCTTTAGCGCCAGAGATGCGCGAGGGCCGAGGAAGGCGTGTATTTGGTGGCGCGAATGCCAAGATGTTCGCCGATCCGCTGGCGCAGTTGCTTGTTGACGCTGGAAACGCTGGCTTCGCCATCGAGCTCGATGAACGAGTTCTTCTTGGCCATGACCTCGAACTCGCGCTTGATCATGGTCTGGTAACGCACAAAGGACCAGTAGAGGTCATGCGAAAGCGACATGTCGCGGCCGGCTTCCCAATAGCTGATGGCTTGGGCCTTTTTGAACTCGCGCGCGAAGGCAGTTTCCGGGCGCACGTTGAGCCAGAAGGTAAGATGCGGACGCAGGGCCATGGCATAAAGGCCCGTGAGGTAATCGCGATTGATGCCGCGCACCACGCTGCGCGCGATCAGCGTGAAGATGAAGCGGTCGGCGAGCACGACCGTGCCGGAACGCAACGCGGGTACGATGCGGTGTTCCAACTGGTCGAAGAAATCCGTGGCGTACATCAGCGCGAGGGTGAGGCGCGTGACGGCGTTCTTGGCCAGCAATTCGTCAATGTCGCGTCCCACCAGATTCGACCGCCGCAGCCCGCTGGTTTGCACCGCGAAGCCTTCCGATTCCAGCCATTCCTGCAGCAGCGCGATTTGTGTGGAGCGGCCGGAGCCGTCCAATCCTTCCATGACGATGAGCGTGCCGTTCAGCTCGCTGGGGTCGAGTCCCACCAGCGCCTCGCCGAAGAAGTTCTGCGCGTCTTCCTGATCGGAGGCAGGCGTTTTCGCGGGAGGGGCAACCGGTTCGGGGACCGGCAGCGGAGGAGTCGCTTTGTCCTTTTCCTGGTCGGCCATCCCCTACTCCTGCTCCTGTGAATATGGTGCAAAGCGCTTGAGGTCGATCTTGGAAGCAACGATCTCGCGCATCTGTTTCTGCAGTTTGTTCACCGGCAAAGTGCCATCGAGGACCACGAAGTTGTCCGTGTCCACCATCTTGTCGTATTCCTCGAGGATGCGCGCTTGAAACAGGCGGAAACTTTCGGCGCGGTCGTAGGACAGGCCGAGGTCCATGCCGGCTTCGTAATATTTGAGCTTGGGCCGGCCGCTGAGGATGCGGTGGACGGCGACGTCGAGCGGCGCCCGAAAATAAAAAGTGATGTCGGGAACCGGTGCGAAGCGGTACAGATTGCGCAGCCAGCGCTGCGCGCAGCCGCGGGCGGCATCGCGCGCGAACGCGGTATAGATGTAGCGGTCGGCGAGCACGAGGTAATCGCCCTGGAGCAACGGCATGATCTGGCGCTCGCAGCGGTCGGCGAAATCGGAAGCATGAAGCAGGGAATACGTCGTTGGCGTGAGCAGGCGCTTCTGTTTGCCGCGGCGCGTCGCCGATTTCACCAGCGGCGAGGAGTTCCACTCCGTGAAATGCAGGCGATAGCCGCCGATTTCCAGCCAGCGTTTCAACAAATAGAGCTGCGTGCTTTTGCCGGAGCCGTCGGTACCCTCGACCACGATGAGCGCGCCGGGATAGGCGCGGCTGGGCACGGGGCGGCCGGGCTGCGGCAGCGTGGTTTTGGAAGCGTCAGCGCGAACCGGCTTGGGCGTAGTGTCCTGGATTTCCATGGGCTGGCTAAGTTTGAGCGAGGCGCCGTTTTGAGCGTAGTCGGTCATTGTTACAGGAGCATTACAACACAGACAGCGGCGCGGAGGCAAAATCACTGGACAAGGGGTGGTGGCTCGGCCTTCGATTAGCCCGCTGCTGTCAGGGCCTGCCGCAGTTGCTGAGCGGAAACGAGCGGTCCCCGTCTAGCAGAGCAATCTCAAGCGGGGGTATTCTTGGCAAGAACCCAGTCAAGCGCTTCGTCATTGCCCGCCATAGCAATCAATCGGTGGGGCCAGAGATGCGGCGGCAACACCACGAGATCATCGAACGCCTAAGCGGGAAGGAGCCGAGATGGCAGACTTGCAGCAACTTCATGATGCAATCGTGAACGGTAACTCCAAGAAAGCGGTCGCCATTACGCAACAGGCCATCGCGGAAGGGATGGACCCGGGCGAGTTGATTGCCAACATTATGATCCCTGCTATGGCCGAGGTCGGGCGGCTTTTTGAGTGTGAAGAATACTTCGTTCCGGAATTGCTCCTTTCGGGCCGTGCGATGAAGGGGGCGTTGGATCTGTTGCGCCCCTTACTGTCTGCTTCCGGTGCGCAACCGGCGGGTCGCGTGGTGATCGGAACGGTGAAGGGCGACCTCCACGACATCGGGAAGAATCTAGTCGCGTCCATGCTCGAAGGTGGCGGGTTCGAAGTGATCGACGTTGGCGCCGACGTGCCGCCGGAGAAGTTCATTGCGGCATTGAAGGATACGAACGCCCGCATCCTGGCTCTCTCCGCTCTGTTGACGGTGACCATGCCCTCCATGAAAACCACCATCGAAGCATTGAAGGCAGCGGGCATCCGCGAGAAAGTCAAAGTGATGATTGGTGGCGCACCGGTAACCCAGGAGTTTGCCAACGAGATCGGCGCTGATGGCTACAGCGAGAATGCGAACTCGGCGGTAGCTCTGGCCCGCCGGTTAATCGCTGAAGTGTGAAGCCATGGTTCGGCCCGGCGATTGAGTTTCCGCTGAAATTACATTGGTTCCCGGGCGGCGCTTAAATGGTGAAGAAATCATTTTGGGAAACGGACTGCGGCTCGCCGGGGAAAACTACAGCATCCAGAAGGTGAAGCTCTACCAATACCGTGGAGTGGCGCGCAGAGTCGGCGGATACGAATACGAGGGCGGCGTGGGGTCGCAAGTCAGGATTGTTTGTTGGCCCCGTTTACGGGTTGAAAGCGGCGGCAAGCCGCCGCACTCCAAGAGGGCGGAAGGAAGAGGAACCCAGGACCCAGGCACATACTCCGTGCCCGGGGCACCCGGCACTCGGCCGGCCACTAAAACAGGGACAGCTTGATGTGCAGGAATTTCTTGGGATTCGTGCGGAAGTCGCCGATGAGCTTGCGCATGTCGCCGGTAACGCCGGTGAGGTTGTCGTAGAGTTGCGGATCGGAGAACAGCTTTCCGGCCGTGTTGGTGTTCTGATTGAGCTTGGCCGTGGCCTCTGAGACGTTGCTGCTGGCGTCGCGGAGCTTATTGTAGAGAGTCTCGTCGGTGGCCAGCTTGCCGAGTGTGCCCTTGCCGGCGCGAACGTCGCCCAGAACCGCGTTGCCATTGGTGAGCGCTTCCTTGGCCTGATCGTAAAGCGTGGGATCGTACAGCAGCTTGCCCATGGTGCCCTTTTGCCCGCGGAGGTCGGCGAGAATGGTGTTGATCTGGTCGAGCGCCTTGTCCGCCTTCACGGAGGTGTCATCGGTCATGAACAATTTGCCGACGGTGCCCTGCCCGGCTTGCACGTTGCTGACTATCTGATCGCCCTTGACGAGGATGCTGTTAAGGTGGTTGTAGACCTGCTCGTCGGTCAGCAATTTTCCGAGCGTGCCCCGGCCACGCTGCACGCCATGCACGAGATCCTCAATGTCATCGCTCAGGGCTTGAAGATTCGATAGAACATCGGCGCTGCGCTCGACAACTTCCTTGATGGCTTTCTCTTCCGTTCCGGGCACCGCCTGGCCTTCCTTCAGAGGTACGCCCGTGTACCCGCGGGTGATGGTGACATAGCGGTTGCCCAGCAGCCCTTCCGTTACCAGACTGGCGGCGGAGTCCGTGAGGATATCGTTATGATACTTCTGATCAATGCGCATCACGACTTCAATATTGTGCATGCGCTCGGGGACCTTGCCCGGCTCGCGCGGCACCAGGCGAATCTGATTCACATTGCCAATGTCGACGCCGTCGAGGCGCACCGGTGCGCCCGTGGCCAGGCCGGAGACTTCGGGGAGATAGGTCTTGATGCGGTACTTGTTACCGAAACTGGCCCCCGTCACGTAGAAGATGCCAACCGCCAGGACCATCAGGCCGACAAGGACAAACAGACCCACGCGCAATTCCGACCACGTCAACTGTTTGCGCTGCGCCATACCGAAGCTCCTCCGTGCCTGTGTGCCAGCTTACTCCACAGACCCTCTGCGGCGAGTGCCGATTTTTTTGTTGCACCGGCGGCGCCAATTCCGCCAGACCCGGGCGCCGAAGGGAGAGCCTACTTGCACACTATACAGGAATTGCCGGAAATTTCTGAGCCGCGTACTTCACCATTCTGCCCTTGGCCCAAAACTAAATCAGGAACCGCTGCAGGTAAGGATCATTGGCAGCCAGGAGTTCCTCGGGACTACCTTCAAAATAGATCTTGCCATCGCGCAGCACCAGGAAGCGCGTCACGGTGAGGCTGGATTTTTCCCGCGCGCCATCACGGCGGACATGCCTTGTGGCGGGGTCGAAGTGGAAATTGGCGAGCCCGAACCCATCCTGCAGGCGCTGCGTGGCGAACAGCGCCGTGACGCCGTAAACGTCGCGCAGGCGCAGGATGAGCGTCATGATGGTTTGCGAAGTGATGGGGTCCAGGCCCGCGGTGGGCGAATCGTAGAGCACGATGGGCGGACGGCTCACCAGCGCGCGGGCTATGGACACGCGGCGGCGCATGCCTCCGGAAAGCTCCGAGGGTAAGAGGTCCAAGGCGTCGCCGAGTTCGACGAATTCCAGAATCTCGCGGACGCGCGGCTCGATCTCTTCCTCGTTTACATGATCCTCATGCAGCCGGTAAGCGACATTTTCGCCCACCGTGAGCGAATCGAACAGCGCGCCTTCCTGGAAGACAAAACCAATCTTGCGGCGCAGACCGAGCAATTCCCTTTCGGACATCCCGGAGACACGCTCGCCGAGAACGTCAATCGTGCCGCTGTCGGGACGCAAGAGGCCCGCGGCAAGTTTGAGTGTGAGCGTCTTCCCGGAGCCGGTTTCTCCGAGGAGCACGAGCGTCTCCTTGCGCTGCGCGGAGAAGGAAACGCCGCGAAGGATTTCGCCTTCGGCAAAACTTATGCGCACGCCGCTGAATTGGATGAGCACGTCGCTGGAAGTCTGCGATGCAAGGGCGAGGCTGCTGGGTGATTCCGCCATGGCTAAGATCAAAAAACCTTGTCGGCCAGGAAGAGAGCGATTTTCGTCAGGAAAGTGTCCGCGACGATGATCATTACGGAAGAGGCCACCACGGCCTGCGTGGTGGCGCGCCCGACGCCCTGCGTGCCGCCGCGAACATTGAGCCCTTGATAGCAGCCGACGGTGGCCAGGATGAAGCCGAAGACGACGGACTTGGTAAAGCCCTGCATTAAATCCGAGAACTCCAGGACCGCGATGGCGCGCTCCCAGAACGTGGTGGCGTCGAGGCGGAGCGAAAAGACGCTGGCCACCATGCCGCCGACGAGCCCGACGAACACGGAGATCGTTGTGAGCAGCGGAAGAGTGAGCAGCGTGGCCAGCACACGCGGGGAAACCAGTTTGCGGCTGGGGTCCGTGCCCATGGCGCGCATGGCGTCCACCTGCTCGGTGACCTGCATGGAGCCAAGCTCCGAAGCCATGCCCGAGGCGCAACGCCCCGCCACCAGCAGGCCCGTGATCGACGGGCCAAGTTCCCGCACCAGCGCGATGGAGACGACGTCGCCCGTGAGCATGGTCTGGCCAAAACGCTCGAATTGCGCGCCGGTCTGCAGCACCAACACGGCGCCGATAAAGAAGCCGGAAAGAAGAACGATCGGCAACGAGCCCACGCCGATATCGTCCATCTGCACCAGGGTGTCCTGCATGTAGCGCGGAGAAGTGGCCAGGTTGGTGAGGGAGTGTAAACAAAGCTTCGAGTAGTCCTGAACTTTCAGGACGTTGGTCTTGGCGGCGTCCACGAGCACCTCGACAACGGAGGGCGTCTCCGGCGAGCTGGCTTGCGGCTGCGTAACCTGGAGCGGCGTTTCGGCCACGTGTTTCCTGCTGAAGGCTGCGAGGAAAGCGTAACCGTCTACGCGAGAAGCGTCAAGAATATATAGACACTGGGCCGCGAGGGGGATGGAGTGAGGCCCCGGGTCAGACTCTTGTTCGCGTCGGCGAATGGCTCAAGGCAGGGCCGGAATGTTGCGCGCGCCAGGCATTCAGTGCGGCAAGGGTTCTGGCACAAATGTCTTCGGGAGACCCGCTAGCGGCTACCGGCAGCAGCAGCTCAAGGTTCTTATAGAACGCGATGAGCGGCGCCGTGCTTCGGTCGTAGGCCTCGAGCCGGATGGTGATCGATTCTGGCCGGTCATCCTCGCGCTGAAAGAGCTTACCGCCGCAGCGATCGCACTTACCTGCTACTTTGGGGGGCCGTTCGGTGGCATGGAACACCGCTTTGCACGTTTCGCAGGTGCGCCGGCCGCTGAGCCGCGCAACGATGGCGCTCACTGGCAATTCGTAATTGACGACCGCCGTAAGCGAGAGGCCCCCGTCTCGCATCAGTTGTTTCAGTGATTCGGCTTGCGCCAGGGTGCGCGGAAATCCATCGAGGATGAACCCCCCGCCACAACGCAAACAGCCGCTGCGTTCGCGCACCATGTCCCACACGGTGGCGTCCGGCACCAGATCGCCACGACGCATGTACTCCAGGGCCGCTCTCATGGCGGGGCTCAACTCACATTCGTCTCGGCCCTTCGCGGCGCGGAAAACGTCCCCGGTGGAAAGGTGGCACGCGCCTAGGCGCTGGTTGAGTAGGTCGGCCTGGGTGCCTTTACCTACGCCCGGCGCTCCCAACAGGACAATCCTCCAAGGAGTTTGACTAGCCTCGGGCACTACTGCGCACTGGGCGGAAGGCCCCTGCAGCCACGCGGCACGATCGTTGTTGTTTTGTGCGGCCATATCCACCTCATCAATAAAACGGTATGGGATTTGGGAACGGTTCGCGGTGACAGATATCACAGCGGCAAGGTAGGGTGCTTTGACCGACCACATGCGGACAATTCACCGCTTTGCAGAACCGACGATTAGGCGCCTCCGAGGGCAGCACCCAACTGGCAAAATGACTTCCGAGTGGCCCGTTGCTCAGGAAAAATTCAGAAACAGTCCTGAACTGCTTTGCAACCTAGCCTTTGGTGTCTGCAACCCTAGGCTGCCACAATTCGATGGGATTCCCCTCGGGGTCAGGCAGCCGCAATGCTGTCTTGGGAACGCGTCGTTTCCGCTTCCCCGATTGTTTCTTTGTCACGGTCGCGGCCCTCCTGGACCGCAGACCGATGGTGCCCCGGACTCGAGTGCTCAAGGGATGGGTGGCCCGTATTCCGTCCGAAGCGCCCCAGGGTGGGGCCGAAACATCATAAACACTACGCGCCTTTGCGGAAGCTATGATCAACGGGCCTACTTGCGCTAGAGGCCTGGTATATACTCTTTGCGTGCCCGATAGCTCGGAGACCATCACATTGGCCCAGCTTGATTCGGTGCCGGACCCAGGAGGTTAAAGTGGCAAGAATCACCGGAATTGGTGGCGTATTTTTCAAGTCCAGGCACGACAACAAAGCTCTCGCACATTGGTACAGCGAACACTTGGGTATGCGGCTTGAAGACTGGGGAGGCGCTGCTCTCAGGTGGCCAGAAGATAAGGCGGAGGATAATGGCGTAACGGCGTGGCATATCGCGGACAAAGAGAGCAAATGGTTTAGTCCGAGCAGTTCGGAGTTCATGATCAACTACCGCGTCGACAATTTGGACGAAATGATTGATCAGCTGAAGCGCTCCGACGTGAAGATCTTCAAGGGTCCCGAGTCCCACGAAAATGGAAAGTTTGCGTGGATCATCGACCCCGACGGCAACAAAGTGGAACTCTGGGAGCCAATGAAGTGGGACGCAAAAAATAAAAGGCCATGAATTGCCAAATTCGCCGGCAGCAGCCTACAGGGATCGGCGGATCGCCGTTGGAATAGGTAAGGAAAACCGTAGCGTTTAACTGACGGGTTCCTGTTGGATCGTCGGCGATACGGAAGTCGTGATCTGTACAGCCCTAGGTCTCGAGTACGCTGTGGTTCTTACCGGCACCAAAGAATGACTTCGCGATGCTCCCCAGTTTCGGATTGGAGCGATAGGTCGGTAGGGTGGGTTGATCACCTGCGTGGATAGCAAAAAATTGAGGGCGACTCGGTGTTAGCCGTGTCGCCCTCTTTTGATTGAGTCGCGAAGTTTCTCGCTTCCCGATTCAACTTATTCGAAGGCGGTTCGGTTTGACCCTGGCCGCCTCCTGTAAATTGATTCGTGAAGCTCTACTTCCAGGTCCAGCCCACGATAACGTCTCGGTGTTACCCTTGGCGCATCTTTGAGTGCACCGTGAAGCTTTTGGCTTCCGCTTGCATCCGGCAGCAACCCGGTTTGACCCGTGTTGCGCTGAACTCAGCCGCGAAGCCCACTCCCCAATCCAACCCAGTGGAACCGGCTCGGTTTTATTCTCACCATTCCCCTGCATCGAACCGCGGAGCTCACTCCACAATCCAACACGCCGGAACCGGCTCGGTTTTATCCTCACCATCCCTTTGCATCGAACCGTGAAGTTTTTCTTCTCAATTCAATTCAGGTAAGGCTGACTTGGTTTTACCCCCGCCGCCTCAGTGAACTGAACTGTGAAGTTTACACTTCTAATTCAACTCGAGAGTGACTTGCTCGGTTTTACCCTTGCCGCCATCTCTGAATTGAGTCGTGAAGTTTTTCTTCCCGATCAATCTAACGCGGATACTAGAAGCATGATGAATCGTTGGCAAGAGCTAAATCTGTGGATATTTGTGCATGACTGTGCAAGAAATTTCCGTTGAAAATGCGGTGAAAAATTCCTCCTGACTTGCGCGCGGGGCAGCGTGCCGCTCACCTGGCGGGTTTGACCGGCGCGAAGGCGAGCTGGCTGGAGAAAAATGGAATGAGCTTGGTTTCGATGCGGTCGGCGATGTGATTCAGATGATCGCCTTCGTAAACCTCGAATTGATGGGGAATGCGATAGGTGTTCAGAGCGCGATCGAAATCGCGGGCACGTTCGGTGATTCCATCGTCACGGTCGCCAACATCCATGGCGATGCCGCGCAACTGGCGGAGATTCGCAACGTATTGGTCAATCGTGGCAAGCGGGTCGTTGGCATGCCACTTGGCGGCCACGGCGGGTTGCAGCTCGCCGTCTTTTGTGGGCAGCGCGAGATACATCGGGGGATTCTGCGGGTCGGGCGACCACGCGGCCGCCAAGGCCAGCGCAGCCTTGGTCAAGAAATCGGCCTGGTCCACCTGCGAAGGATCCTTCACCGCCTCGGCTTTCTTGGATCCCAACATCACTCCAGCGTCAGGAAACGCCAGGCAACAGGCGCTGAGCACATAGACACTGGAAAAAACATCGGGATGCCGCATGCCGATGCGCAAAGTGCCGTAACCGCCCATGGAATGGCCGGCCAGTCCGCGGCTCGCCGTTTGCGGAAGCGTGCGGTAATGCGCGTCTATGTAAGGAACCAGTTCGCGGACGATGAAATCTTCCCAATTGCCGGTGGTCACGGAATTCGAGTACATGCTGCCCTGATAACGCGTGAAGGCGTTGGGCATGACTACGATCATCTCGCGCGTGCCGGGCTCGCCAAAGGTTTTGTCGAGCACCTCAGGCAGATTGATCCAGTGCTTGGTGAACCCAAACCACTTGTCGTCGCTATCCGTGAAGCCGTGCAACATATAGATGACGGGATAGCGGCGCGATTTTTCGCTGGCGTAACTCGCGGGCAGGTAAATGGAAACGTCGCGGTCCGGCGAGTCGCCCTCGAGATTCCCTTCGAGGAATTTGCCGTGGACCTTGATGCGCTCGACGGTGCCTTTGCTGGCCGCGGAACACAGGGATGGCACGAAAATCAAGGCCGCGGCCAAGAACAAACCGGCATGTTTAGTTTTCATGGAAGGCGCTCCAGCGCGAAGGGCCATTGTTTCACGAACTTTTTGTTTTTCGTAAAACATTTTCAGGTTGATGGAGGAGTTGTCTTCGGCGGGACCGTGATTTCCGGCAAGAAGGAGGTCGTGGCTGGCAGCGGAACTGGGAGCACACGATCGCGTGCAAAAGGGGCGGCCCTCCGAAGCTCAGAGTGAACAAGCCGCCGCACTCCAAGGAAGCGCGGATGGATTTCCCTGCGCGGCGCCTGACCTGGAATTGCGAACCTGCCGCAGAGACGCGCTGGACGCGGGGGGCGGTGGCCGATACACTAGATAGTTTATGCTGCGATTTTATACCGCCGGGGAGTCGCACGGGCAGGCGCTGCTGACGTTTCTGTCGGGCTTGCCGGCGGGACTGCGCGTGGATTTGGACTTCGTCAATCGCGAACTGCACCGGCGGCAATTGGGATACGGGCGCGGCGGGCGCCAGAAAATTGAGAAGGACTGCGCGGACGTGTTCGCGGGCGTACGCCACGGGCAGACGATTGGCGCGCCCATCGCTCTTCGCATCGAGAACCGCGACTGGGCGAACTGGGAAAAGATTCTTCCGGTGGAAGCCACGAACTCGCCTGAAGCGGCTTCGCGAAAACTGGTAGCGCCGCGGCCGGGTCATGCGGACCTGGCCGGCTCGCAAAAATTCAATTTTCACGATGCGCGATATGTCCTGGAGCGGGCTTCGGCGCGGGAAACGGCTGCGCGCGTCGCCGCGGGCGCTTTTGCCAAACTGCTGCTGCGGGAATTCGGCACGGAAATTGCCAGCCACACGATTCAGGTGCATAACGTGCGCCTGGAACGCGCCGCAACGTGGGATGAAATCCGCGCGGTGAATGCCGACCTGGAATCGCCGTTGCGCTGCGTGGATGCGGCAGTGCAGGCAAGAATGATGGCCGAAGTGGACGCCGCGTTGAAAGCGGGAGACACCGTCGGCGGCGTGTTTGAGATCGTGGCGCATCCTGTGCCCGTCGGCCTGGGCTCGCACGCGCAGTGGGACGAAAAGCTGGACGGCAGGTTGGCGCAGGCATTGATGAGCGTGCAAGCGGTGAAGGCCGTCGAGATCGGCTCCGGGATTTCCGCCGCGGGTTCCTTCGGCAGCGAAGTGCAGGACGAAATCTCGTATGACAAGAGCGCACGCAAATTCCACCGCGCCTCGAATCGTGCCGGCGGCCTCGAGGGCGGCATCACCAACGGCGAGGATCTGGTCCTTCGCGGCTTCCTGAAACCGATTTCGACCCTGCGCCAACCACTGGGCACCGTGGACATGGTGACCAAGGAGACGGTACAGGCCGCCTACGAGCGTTCCGACTGGTGCGTGGTGCCGGCCGGGGGTGTTGCCGGAGAAGCAATGGTGGCACTTGTGCTCGCGGACGCTTTTCTGCAAAAATTTGGAGGAGATTCACTCGCCGAGATGCGGCGGAATTTCGAGAGCTATGCCCAACAAATCCGCGAGTTCTGACCTGATCGTTACGGCGGCCGAGGTGCGCGCCGCGGAGCCGCAAGCCGCGCAGGCGCCGGTGCGCACGATCTACAAGATCGTCAAGTACGGCGACCCGGTGCTGGAAAAACCGACCCCCGTCGTCAAAAAGTTCGACGAGCAACTCGCGCAACTCGCCGAGGATATGTTCGCGACGATGTATGCATCACAAGGCGTGGGCCTGGCCGCCCCGCAGATCGGGAAGAACCTCCGCCTGGCCGTGGTGGACGTGACCACCGGCAAAAATCCCGAAGCGAAAATCGTGATGGTGAATCCGGAGATCATCCACGCCGAAGGCGAAGTCCGCGAGGAAGAGGGCTGCCTCTCGATTCCAGGCTTTCGCGGGTATGTTGTCCGGCCGCAGTTTGTCACCGTGCGGGCGCAGAACGCCAAGGGCGAAACGTTTGAGATTCGCGGCGAAAATCTGCTGGCGCGCGCCTTTTGCCATGAGCTTGACCACCTGAACGGCGTGCTCTTTCTGCAGCATCTAAGCATGCTGAAGCGCGACCTGATCCGGCGCAAGATCAAGAAATTGCGGAAACAAGGCGAGTGGTAATTTCAACGCGTGCGCAAATAACGAGGACACCGTGAGCCGGTTGCGGATGGTGTTCTGTGGCACTCCGCAGTTTGCCGTTTCCTCTTTGCAGCATCTTCTCCAGCAGCCCGATTTCGAGGTTGTGGGCGTCTTCACGCAGCCGGACCGCCCGAAGGGTCGCGGCCAGCAAATTGCCTTCTCACCCGTGAAGGAAGTGGCGCTGGCGGCGAACTTGCCGGTGCACCAACCAGCGAAAATTCGCGCTCCCGAAGTCGAGAACCAACTGTGGGCCCTGGCCCCGGATGTCATCGTCATCATCGCCTACGGTCAGATCATTCCTGCGCGGCTGCTGACAATTCCCAAATTCGGCTGGATCAACCTGCACGCTTCCCTGCTCCCAAAATACCGCGGCGCCGCCCCCATCAACTGGGCCATCGTGCACGGAGAAACGCGCACGGGAAATACGACCATGCGCATTGATGCGGGCATGGACACCGGCGAAATCCTTCTGCAAGAGGAATTGACCATCGGGCCGGAAGAAACGGCGCCGGAATTGTCCGCACGCCTAGCCGAGGCGGGAGCGCCACTCATGGCCAATACGCTGCGCGGGCTGGCCGCAGGCACGCTTCGAGGGCGGTCCCAAGACGACGCTGCGGCAAGCCTCGCGCCGATCCTGAAACGCGAAGACGGGCGCATTGACTGGGCGCTGCCAGCACAGGAGATTTACAACCGCATGCGCGGCTTTGCGCCGTGGCCTGGCGCCTATACAGACTTTCGCGGACAGATTTGCCACCTCTGGGGCAGGCCGGTGTCTAAGGATGAGGGAGAGTTTGGTGGCGCGGGGTTCGGTGGTAAAAGCGGCGGCGAGCCGCCGCACTCCAAAATAAGAGCGGAGGGCGCGCCGGGCAAGCTGCTAGCCTCCAGCGGCGGTTTGCGCGTGGTTTGCGGGCAAGGCAGCGTATTGGAGTTGACGTCCGTCAAACTGGAAGGACGCAAGCAAGTATCGGCAGTCGAGTTTGCGCGTGGCGCGCGGCTGCAAGCGGGTGAACGTCTGGGCAAAGTGTAATTTGCGCAACCTCTTCCGCTCAGTCATACTCGCGCATTACACCCACGATGAAAAATGTCCACGGGATACCAGGAGTCAAACCTTCATGAAAAGCGTGTGCCCGCAAGGGCGGAAGCCGCGAAGCACAAATCCTTTTTTTACCATTGCTGATGGTTATCCGCCACGGCCACGCCTGCGCCAGGCGGCCTCGTGGCTGTTGGCCGCGCAATTGGCTTGCTTCGCGCCGGGCGCCGTTGCCACTGCCACGGACAAAGCCCCCACCGACGCGACTTCCGCGGCGGCGGCCGATCCATTGCTGGCAACCATGCAGGCGGAGCTCAACCGCGCCAAGACCGACCTGGCCAAGAGCGATACGCCTCCCTACTACCTGAGCTACACGGTCTACGACCAGGACCAAATCATGATTGCCGGAGCTTACGGCGGCCTGCTGACCAACACTGCCGTGAAGCGCCGCTCGGCGGACGTCACCATGCGCGTGGGCGGGCCGGCACTCGACAACACCCACGGCCAAAGCCGCCAGAGCGGCATGACCAGCGGCACGTTGCCGCTGGACAATGATGCCGACGCCACGGCGCGCGTTTTGTGGGAGTTGACCGACCGCGCCTACAAACGCGCCGCGCCGGCGTTCCTCAACGTGAAGACGAACACCGCGGTGCGTGCGGAAGAAGAGGACAAGTCGCCGGACTTCTCGCAGGAAGACGCCAAAGTGCACGTCGGCGAGAAACTGACCCCGCCCCCGCTGGATCGCGCCGCGTGGGAAGGCGAAATCCGCCGGCTTTCCGGCGTTTTCCGCAAATTCCCCGACGTTTACTTCGCCACCGTGTTTTTGCAAGTGTCCGCGGCGAGTTCGCGGATCGTGTCCAGCGAAGGCGCCATGATCACCATTCCCAGCGCTTCCACCCGGCTGGTGATCGAGGCGCAAACGCGGGCCGATGACGGGATGGACCTGTTACGCGTGGAAACATTTCAGGCGCCTTCCGCGAAAGGCTTGCCCAGCGAGGCGGAACTGAACGCCAAGATCGAGAAGATGGCCGCGGACCTCAAGGCGTTGCGCACTGCTCCCGTGGCGGAGCCTTACGCGGGTCCCGCGGTCCTCAGCGGGCGCGCAGCGGCCGTGTTCTTCCATGAAGTTCTGGGGCATCGCCTGGAAGGCCACCGGCAGCGCGACGAAGAGGAAGGACAAACGTTCACAAAAAAGGTCGGGCAGGAAGTTTTGCCGAAGTTTCTCAGTGTGGCCGATGATCCGACGATCCGCGCACTGGAGGGCGTGGAACTCTCCGGCGCCTACGAGTACGACAACGAAGGAGTGCCGGCGCAACGCGTGGACGTGATCCAGAACGGCGTGCTGAAGAATTTCCTGATGTCGCGCATGCCCATCAAGGGTTTCGACAAGTCCAATGGGCACGGCCGCAATCAACCAGGATTGATGCCTACGGGACGCCAGGGGAACCTGATTGTGTCCTCCAGCCAGAGCGTGCCGGAAGCGCAGATGCGCGAGAAGTTGATTGAAGAGGTGAAGAAACAGGGGAAACCCTACGGGCTGTATTTTGACGATATCCAGGGCGGCTTCACGCTGACGCGCAGGTCGCTGCCGCAGGCCTTTCAGGTGCTCCCGGTGATCGTCTACAAAGTGTACGCCGACGGGCGGCCGGACGAACTGGTGCGCGGCGTGGACATCGTGGGAACACCGCTGGCGGCGCTGACGCGCATCATTGCCACGGGCGATAAGCAGCACGTCTTCAACGGAGTGTGCGGCGCGGAAAGCGGCAGCGTTCCGGTTTCCGCCGTAGCTCCGGCCATGCTCTTCAGCGAGATGGAAGTGCAGAAGCGCGCCCACGAGCGGGAACGTCCCCCGATTCTGCCTGCACCGGGATTGGAGAATACGGCTTCCAGTAAAGATGCCGGCAGCAAGGCGGAGGTGAAGCCGTGAAGGGTAATCGGGAAATGAAACGGCCGGCATTAGCGGTAGTTTTCCTGTTGGCATGCGCGCTGGCGCAGCCGCTTTTTGCGCGCACCGGAAAGGCGCCCCACGTTGCGGATGGACCGACGGCGGCCGCGCACGACGCCGCGAAGGGCGATGCCTTGTTTGAGGCGCTGCTGACCGAGCTGGACCGCTCGAAGGCGCAACTCAAGATGGACCAGGTGCAGGCGCCCTACTACATCGAATATCGCGTGAACGACGTGGACGACTTCACCGCGGAGGCGGCGTTCGGCGCGTTGCGGGAGAGCCAAAGGTCGCACCTGCGCGTGATTCGCGTGGTGGTGCGCATCGGCGACTACAAGCAGGACAGTTTCTACGGCCAGGGCATGGGCTCGGCTTCGATCCTGCCGCTCGATGACGATCCTATCGCGCTGCGGCGTCAGATCTGGCTGCTGACCGACGAGGCCTACAAGGCCGCGGCAAACGCTTACGCGGAGAAGCTCTCGGCGTTGAAGCAATTCACCGCGGATCCCAATCCCGTGGATGATTTCGCGCGCGCGCCCGTGGTCTCTTCCGTGGGCCCCACGGTCAAGCTGAAAGTGGACGAAGCCGCGTGGAACAATACGCTGCAGGACGTCAGCAATCTCTATCGCCAGTATCCGGAAGTGCAATCGGTAACTGCGTCGGCGCGCTTCTCCTCCGTCAACGAGTATTTCGTGAATTCGGAAGGCACGATTGCGCGCGATGGCCGCAGCACCGCGACGGTGACTCTGAGCGGGGCGACACAAGCGACGGATGGCATGCGGCTCAGTCGCAACCCTTTCTGGACCGAAGAGAACCCCTCGGAATTGCCACCACACGACACGCTGATAAAAGAAGCAAAGCAGATGCTGGACACGCTGAAAGCGCTGCGCGAGGCGCCTATCGTGGAAGAGTCCTACCGCGGCCCGGTTCTCTTCGCGCCGGATGCCGCGGACGATGTCATCAGCGGGCTGATCGGAAGTAACATCCTGGGGCACAAGCCGCAACTCGGGCGGCCTAACCGCACTACGGGAACGTTTGCGACCAGCTACAAGACGCGCGTGCTGCCGAAATTTGTCAGCGTCGTGGACGATCCCACCATTCATCAATTTCAGGGAAAAAATCTGTTGGGCAGCTATGACGTGGATGACGAGGGCGTAAAGTCGCAGGCCGTTACGCTGGTCGGCGACGGCATTCTACAGAACTACCTGGTGGGACGCCAGCCCATCCGCGACTTCCCTGTTTCCAATGGCCACGGGCGGGCCGGACCGGGAACCCCGCCGCAACCCGCCGTCGGCACCCTGATTCTGAAGAGTTCGGAGCCGGAATCGCCCGCGGATTTGAAAAAGCAGATTATGCAGATGGCTTCGGAGGAGAGCAAGCCGTATGCGTACCGTGTGGAAACGCTGGGTCCGGGCAATTCGCCGCGGCTGCTCTATCGCGTGTATGCCGGCGACGGCCACGAAGAACTCGTGCGCGGCGCGGTGTTCAATGAATTGGATGTGCGCGCGCTGCGCAACGACCTGATCGCCGTGGGCAACGATCCCTTGGTGAGCAACCGCATGGGCGGTGTGCCGCAAACGATCATCTGCCCTTCGCTCCTCTTCGATGAACTGGAAGTGAAACGCGCGGACACCAGCAAGGAAAAGCTCCCGGAATATCCGGCGCCGCCCCTGGGGAAGTGAGTTATCAGTGGTAAGTTTTCAGTGCTAAGTATGGAAAGAGTGGGGATGTTGCAATGAGTGCCCCACTCGGCCCCGCAACAAGATTGTTAGGCACTCTCCCGGGAAAAATGGATTGACGCCGGTGGGGTGGGGTCCGAAACTTCTGCATATGAACATTCTCGAACGAGTGGAATGGCTGGGCCGCATGGGTTTTCTCGTGTTCATTCTGGCCTCCGCGGCTTTTCTCAGCGCCATCACGGCGATGCGCATCGCCATTCACGGCCGTGAAACGACCATGCCCAACCTCGTCGGTAAAAACGTGGCCGAGGCCAGCCAGGCCCTGCGGGCGAAGGGACTGATCCTGCGCGTCGCGGACCGCGTCTACAGCGACGTGCCCATCAATCAGGTGGTGCGCCAGACGCCCCCGCCGGGAATGTTGATGAAGGTTTCGCAGCAGGCGCATGTGGTGTTGAGCCTGGGACAACGCGAGTTGCAGATTCCCAACTTGGAGGGCAACACCCTGCGCGTTTCGCGGATTGAATTGCTGCGCGCGGGACTGCAGGTCGGGGAAGTCTCCACGCTCGCCCTGCCGGACCAGCCGATGGACACCGTCGTGCAGCAGAATCCCAAGCCCGGAAATGGTGCGGCCACGCCGCGCGTGGATATGCTGGTCTCCGCGGGACAGCGTGAAACGTCCTATGTGATGCCGTACTTCATCGGCGCAAATGAAATCGAAGTGCAGCATCGCCTGGACCAGACCAACCTGCGCCACAAAACAAACTACGTCGCCGCGTCCCAGTGGCCCCACGGTACGGTGATCGACCAGTCCCCCGTTGGCGGATCGCCCATCCCCGCCAACACCGAAGTCGAATTGACCATCGCCAACTGAGGCCCGCCATGGGCCGCCTGTCGACTCCCTATAATCTCTGTCCCCAACAGTAATTTGGAATTACGCGAGTTTCGCGCGAGCTATCGTCAGAACCACTCGCTGCGGTAGGCGACCCACCAACTGACTATGCCGATGGGAATCGTAGCGAGGAGCGCCCACCAAAAGGGCAACACCAAGTCGGCGATGAGGCCCGCGGCCACGAAGGTCATCCAAAAGACTTTGCGTTGCATGGGGTTATTCTAGCAGCGAACCGGCGACGTTGGCCCGCAGCCGTGACGCGAATCGCGGTGTCCTCCGTCAAACTGGTTTCTACCACAACCTCGGCGCGGGCCTTGATAAGCCGCGTTGCGCGACATGTCGGACTGGTTTCCGGTTAATGCGCAAAGTGGGCGCTGAGCCGACCCTGGCGGAAGAGTACGGGCGACCGCCGGGAGTGCTCCTCTGAAAATCGCGTTACAGTATCGCGAACAAGTGAGACGGGTGTTATATCCTGGTTGATCCTCGAAATCGTTCCAGGTTTCAGCCGAGAGAAACGGAAGCGGCTTGGAACTGTCATAGGAACGCTGATAAGATTTGCGCCTGATGATCGGGCACACGCCATGAACCAGCGCGGATTCCTTCTTACGTCACGTTTGAGTGTCGCTTCAATGCTTACCGGCTTGCTATGTCGAGCGGGACACTGGATGGGCGGCCCCACACGCACGAATCCGCATAAACTTACTTCCATGCCAAGACGTGTAACTGCCGTGGCGTTCGGCGTGGTTCTATTCACGCTAAGTTTGTGGGCATCTCTCTCCTTCGCACAGGATCTCAGCCGGCCCTGGACGAACACGCGTCTCTCACCCGACGAGAGAGCCGATTTGCTCGTCAAGCAGATGACACTGGATGAGAAGATTCAGCTCGTGCACGGAAGCATGGCCATGCTTGGCCCGAAAATTCCAGGAGCACTCGGGGGAGACGGATTTGTCCCCGGAATTCCTCGATTGGGAATCCCGGACCTCAATCTGATCGGCGCGGGCGTCGGCGTCACCAACCTCGGCAAACGCGCGCAGGGCATGGCCACAGCGCTGCCTGCGTCGCTGGTCGAGACCGCAACCTGGGACCCGAAGCTTGCGTATGAATTCGGAGCGGTGATTGGCCGTGAAACCCGCGCCCAGGGTTTCAACGTCTCGCTGGGCGGCGGCAATGACATCATGCGCGAGCCGCGCAATGGCCGCAATTTCGAGTACCACGGCGAAGACCCCGTCCTCGCGGGAAAGATCATCGGGCAGGAATTAAGGGGCATTCAAGACCAGGGCGTCATTGCCGATATCAAACACTATGCAGTCAATTGCCAGGAAACTGATCGCTTCGGAGTCAGCTCAAATCTTGACCAGCGTTCTCTGTGCGAGCTCGACCTGCTGGCTTTCGAGATTGGCATCAGAGATTCCGGGGTTGGTACGGTGATGTGCGCCTACAATCGCGTCAATGGCGATTACTCCTGCGAGAACGACTACCTCTTGAACCAAGTGCTCAAGAAGGATTGGGGTTTCAAAGGCTGGGTGATGTCAGACTGGGGCGCCACCCACAGCACCGTCAAGGCTGCGACAGCGGGTCTGGACCAAGAATTTTACGAGAACAAGTATTTTTCCGCTCCGCTTCGGAAAGCGGTAGAGAGCGGCGAGGTTCCCCTATCCCGGCTCGACGACATGGTCCATCGCATTCTGCGTACCATGTTTGCGTTCGGGGTGATTGACCATCCTCCCGTGATCAGCCCAATCGACGCCGAGGCTGGTGCCACAGTAGCGCAGCGCGTGGAGGAACAAGGCGCGGTTCTCTTGAAGAACGCGGCAAATGTTTTGCCGCTTAAAGCTTCGCGTCTTCATTCAGTCGCCGTCATCGGATCGCACGCCGACCTGGGCGTGCTCTCTGGCGGCGGATCGGCTCAGGTGGAACCCATCGGCGGAAATGCCGTTGTTCCTAAGGAAATACCCCCCGGCCCGGACGGTTTCCTGGGCGTGTGGGTATGGGACCCTTCTTCACCTCTGCGCGCCATCCGTGCCAAGGTCCCCAATGCCAAGGTCAACTACGACGACGGGACGGACCCCGCAGCCGCCGCTAACCTGGCTCGTGATTCCGACATTGCGCTCGTGTTCGTCCATCAACACACTCACGAAGGCGCCGACTTGCCAAGTCTTTCTCTCCCGGACAATCAAGATGAGTTGGTCAAACAAGTTGCGGCCGCGAATTCTCATACCGTCGTCGTGCTGGAGAACGGAGATCCCGTTCTGATGCCCTGGCTGGACAGCGTGAAGGCCGTCTTGGAATCCTGGTATCCCGGCCAGCGCGGCGGTGAAGCCATCGCCAATCTTCTTTTCGGCGACGTGAACCCTTCCGGGAAGCTGCCGATTTCCTTCCCCAAGAGCGAGGCCGATCTGCCGCATTTGACGATCCCATCTCCGCCCCCATTGGAGCAGGCGCCGAGGTCCGAGCTGGCGCCAACCCAGGTCTTCATTGACGCCAATTACACCGAGGGGCTGAAGGTTGGTTATCGCTGGTATGATGCCGAGAACAAAGAACCCCTCTTTCCATTTGGATTCGGGCTTTCGTACACCAGCTTTTCCTATTCCCACCTCAAGGTGGCTTCAGGCAAGTCAGTGGAAGTCAGCTTCTCGGTCAAGAACATCGGTCGTCGTGCCGGATCAGAGGTGGCGCAGGTCTATCTCGGTCTGCCGGCAAGCTCGGGTGAACCGCCGAAGCGCCTGGTGGCTTGGGAAAAGGTGCAACTGGCTCCGGGCCAAAGCCGTACTGTCACTCTCTCGCTTGAACCCCAACTCATGTCCATCTTCAGCGTCGAGAAGGACTCTTGGGAACTCCTCCCCGGTGATTATCTTGTTTCTGTGGGTGGATCCTCCCGCGACACACCCCTGACTGCGACATTGCCCCTTCCTGTGCGGAGCCGATGAACTTCGATGGGAAGTTGCCGTTAGTACACAGCCGAAAAAGAGCGAGGAATATATGACAATCAGACTATCTCTCCTTTTGGTTCTTTCTTGCATCGGCGCGGCGCTGCTGAACGCCGCGGAGACGCCGCACACGGTCCTGCTCGTGCTCGCCAAAACCGATCAGGCCTTGTTCATCGTTAATCCCGCAACCCTGACCGTTGTGGGTCAGGTTCCTTCGGGACCAGATCCACACGAGGTGATCGCCTCCGAGGATGGAAAGTTGGCCTACATTTCGAACTATGGCGGCGGATCGTACAACACGATCACTGTCGTCGATCTCGTGAATCAAATTGCATTGCCCGCAATCGATCTCGGCGCGCTACGCGGCCCCCATGGCCTTACGTTTATTGGAGGGAAACTCTGGTTCACTGCAGAAGGCGCCAAGGTGATCGGCAGCTACGATCCTGCCACAAAGAAGATCGACTGGGTCCTTGGCACCGGCCAGGACAGAACACACATGATTTATGTATTCCCCGACCTAAATCGGATTGTCACCTCGAATGTGAGTTCCGCGACCATGACGGTCATTGCAAAAACGAACGGCCGCGGACCTAGTTTCGGACCCGGTCCGGGCGGACCACCGCCGCCTGCGGGGCCGGCAATGCCGAATGGTCCGGGAGGCCCATCTGGCGGAGGCCCGATGGGAACTCCCCAGATTAATTGGACCGAGACCGTGATCCCTGTGGGCCGCGGCGCGGAGGGCTTTGATGTGTCTCCCGACGGTAAGGAGATTTGGGTGGCAAACGCGCAGGATGGCACAATATCCATCATCGACGTGGCCAGCAAAAAAGTGGTGCAGACGCTCGATGCCGATGTCAGGGGCGCGAATCGATTGAAATTCACACTGGATGGAAGACTAGCGTTTGTGTCCAGCTTAGTCGGCCCGGATCTGGTTGTACTGGACGCCAGCACTCGCAAAGAAGTGAAGCGGGTGAAGGCCGGACGCGGTGCCGCGGGCATTTTGATGCAGCCTGATGGGTTGCGTGCTTATGTTGCCTGCACGCCCGATGACTATGTTGCTGTGATTGATGTGCAGTCCTTGGAAATGACTGCCAAAATCGCAGCCGGCAAGCACCCGGACGGACTCGCTTGGGCCGTCCGGAAATAGCGCATTACTCGCCGCTCCCCACTTGGTGATAATTGAAAGTAACTGTTTGACCAGAGACACAGCCAGCCGCTGCTGAATTGGCAGGCGCCGGAGTTCACTTTGCCGAACCTGGCGGGGGCCCGCGATCGTCCAGCGCAATTCCCTCTTCGGTTGGGGTCCAGCACGGCTAAACTCCGGTTAGCAAGATCGCAGCGTCCTGGAAGTTTTCGGCCTTGTCGGGAAACCGCAGAACTCAAGCTCCGGTGGTCTTGCCAAGCTATGGCGCAGCGTGCGGCGCCCCTACGAAGATTCCGCATGAACGGCCGGTTAGCGCAGGTATCCCCAATTGTGCAATTTGTCGGAATCTTCCACCCAGCGGTCGCCGATGTCCGTGCGGTAATACATGTTGGGAATGAGGATGTTCTTAATGCGCGAGTAGACTTGCGCTTGCGCCTGCTTCATGGTCTGCCCGGTGCCACAGACGATCAGGACCACGCCCGAGGTTCCGGCAACCACCCACTGGCCGTTCACTTCCTTCACATCTTCGATGTGGATGCCTTCGTTCATCGGCCGCTTGAAAACGATGGCGGCATTCTTGGAGAAGGAGTTGAACGTTTCTTCGTCGTCGAAGGGAAACGGCGGCACCACGATGCGCACGCCGATCTGAAAGCCGCTGCGCGTGCGCCATTTGGGCTCCTGTCCATTGGCGAGCTCCCAGAAGAAGTCGCTGATGGGCGTGAGCATGCCTTCCTGCTGGATGCTGATGGTGGGATAGCCGAAGCGCGAGGTGAACTCGAGCGGGTAAATGCCGTTGTTGTTGACGATGCAGTTCACGTCAATGTAGCCGACGTAGCCTTCCTCGGCGAGCTTCGGCTCCATTTTCAGCAGCGTGCGATTGAACAGCGCGTTGGGCTCGCTCCAGAACATCGAGGTGCCCATTTCGCCGGTGGGCGGGCCGACTTCTCCGGGGAACAGCTTCTTGTGCTCGAAATTGATATTGATGGGCGTGATGAATTTCTTGCCGTTGAAGAATCCCCCGACGGCCACTTCCACGCCGTTCACGCGCCGCTGCAACTGGAAGACCTTGATCTCCTCGGAGAAGGCCCGTTTGTATGCTTCCAGCATGCCAATGACGTCGATGCCGTCCTCTTCCTCGCCGACGAAGAGGCGGCGCTTGACGTTTTGCGCTTCGCCGCTGGGCTTGATGACATAGCGATCGGGATTCTTCTTGACGAACTCGATCGCGGGATCGAACGAATCGAATTCCTGGTACGGGATGATGGTGACGCCGGCCTTCTTCAGCTCTTCCTGGCCGAACGTGCGATCGTCTTCGAGATTATCGGTGTAAGGCGTGCCGCCGATGACGGGCTTGCCGCCCGCGCGCAGCGTCTGCGCTCTGGTGCCCTGGCCGAGGGTGTCGTCAAAAACCACAATGTCGGCCCAGGTGGCGTCCTTTTCCCAGTCCTTGGATTTGCCGACGAGGCCATCGGCGATGTCGCGTTCTTTTTCCGCTTCAATGTAGTAGCGAACTTCGTGGCCTTCTTTACTCACCTGCCAGGCGATATCTCCGATCAAGCCGGAGAGCGAAGCAAAAAGAAATTTTCGTTTATCCATGAGAAGTGCCTGCCGACCCTGCTGCGAAGGGCATGGGAGCATTGTAGTTAGACAGGGCCGGAGTTTCTATGACAAAACGTTAAAAAGTTTTGTGGTGGAGGGAGAGGAATTGTCGGTTGTCGGTTGTAAGTAAAGAAGGAGAGGGTGGTGCGGCGCAGGTGCGGGGGACACGGGGCTTCGGGCGGGGAGGTCGAAGAGGTAAAGAAGAAAAGAGATAAAGAGTGAAAGAGTGAGGACTCGGAACGGTTGGCGAGAGGGTCGGCAACAATGTCGCCACGACCCCTCCACGCTTCTCTGCTAACTCCATCCGGCATTCACTCCGGCCCGGCCAGGAGCGCGTCCACGAAATGCCCATCAGTCTGGATTTCTCACCACGATTTCAACGAACCGCGTAAGCTCTTGTAGCGGCCGCCTTCTGAGGCGGGCGCCTTTTCGATCCCCCCACGCACAGCGTGGCCGTGAAACACATTCTGTTCCTGTTCGGACACCAGCCCCAATTAACCCATTCGACCGATTTCTCCGAATCTCTTGTGAGATATCTGGGTTAGTCTTCACTTACAACTGAGAACTGAAAATTGACAACCCCCGGCCAAGGGCCCGCGCCGTTTGCGGGCCAGTATGCAGCGGGACAGCCACGGGCGGCGCTGGATAACCCCAGGAGAGGCTGGGGGCATCCTAGGTGCCAGGAACGGAGACCTGGCCATACGGGCAAAGTTCTTGGTCCACCTGGCCGTTCGTTCAGGGTATACTCAAGTGGTTCGCCCCGGTGGTTCCGGGAACCCCGGCCGAAGCGCGACATCACGGCAGACGACCTGCTGGAAATTCGACTCGAGAGGTGAGAATTGCGGCGCATTCCGCTTCTTCTCATGTGTGCGGTGCTGCTGGTGGACGCCAGCCAGTGCTCCGCCCAACTTATTTTTCACAAAAAGAAAAAGCCCAACCAGTCCACCGAAGCCAGCAATACGGTAGAGCCGGACAAGCAGCTCTACGAGAAGGCCATGGATGACATCAAGCATGGCAAGCAAGAGGTGGGCCGCCTGAGTCTCCAGACTCTCATCAATACTTATCCGGACAGCGAGTACCTGGCCAAAGCGAAACTCGCCATCGCGGATTCCTACTTCAAGGAAGGCGGAAGCTCCAACACCACCCAAGCCGTCGCCGGCTACAAGGATTTCATCGTCTTCTTCCCGTTCATGCCGGAAGCGGCTTATGCCCAGATGCAGGTTGCCATGTCGCACTACAACGAGATGCCTAAGGCCGACCGCGACAATGACCACGCCCGCATGGCCGAAGAAGAGTTCCAGACCTTCCTCCAGAAGTATCCCAAAGATCCGCTCGCTCCGCAGGCCCAGCAGCGCCTGCGCGAAGTCCAGGAAGTTCTCGCGGAAGGACAATTCCGGATTGCCTACTACTATTACGTCAAGGGCGACAAGCGCGCCGCGGCAGGACGATTGGTCCCGCTGAGCCAGCGCTACCCGCTCTACAGCAAATCCGACGCGGCCTTGTGGATGCTCGCGGACCTCTTCGAGAAGAGCGAGCGTAAGGACATCGCAGGCGTTTACTACGGCCAAATCATCAGGAACTACCCGCTCTCGAAGCACGCCGCTGATGCCAAAGATAAGCTGAAATCCTTTGGCATGCCGATTCCTCAGCCAGACCCCAAGGCGGTGGCGTGGATGACCGCGGAACAGAATGCGCCGCGCCCGCGTGAGAGCATGATCCACAAGCCGCTGGGGATTTTCCATTCCGGGCCGGACATCCGCATGACAGCAGTCAGCGGTACACCCCAAATGGAACCTGAGAGCAATTCGCTGCCGGGTACGGACATTTTGACCGGCGGCGGCAGCATGAAGGGAGCAGGAGCGGGGAAGAGTGGGATCGTGGCCACGGTGGCGACGGGTGAGACCGGGACGAGCGGAAATCCCCCGGCAGGCACGGAGGCGGAGGATGTGAACGCGGCGCCGGCAACTGATTCGACGAATGGCACTCCGGGCGCTTCGGACACGCCGGCAGCCACGACGCCCGATGCAGCCGCACCTGCCGCAGGGGATGGGACCGCCGCCAATCCTCCGGCTGCCAATGGCGCGACCGCTACTCCTCCCGCCACGGACGCGGCGACAAGCGACCCCGCCAAGACGGATGGCACCGCTCCGGCTACCACTGCGGCGGCAACGGACTCCGCAAAGACAGATGGAACGGCGCCGGCAACCGATTCAAAGAACCAGAAAGAATCCAGCAGCAAAAAGAAGGGGCTCAGGAAGCTCATTCCCTGGTAGTCGGAAACGGCCCCTCCTGCCGCAGCGCAAAATCTCTCTGGGTACTTCAAGGGGTGCGACTTGGGTCGCACCCCTTGCCCTTTGGGACAGGTTGTGGATACGGAACGCGCCATGTCTACTTCCGACACACAGCGCTTCGTGGTGATTGACGCCCTCCCGCATGAATGCTCCAATACAGTTTGAATCTCCATCCGTGGTTGGTGTGGGTTGTTGGGAGGACGTTCGGTGGTCAAGATCCTGGTTGCGGACGATAACAGTAACATCCAGAAGATGGTGGGACTGGCCTTGAAGGATCAGGGCATCGACGTTATTGCCGTGGGCAACGGCGAAGCCGCTGTGCGCAAGATTTCCGATATTCATCCCGACCTGGTCCTCGCTGATGTCTTCATGCCCGTGCGCAATGGCTATGAAGTTTGCCGCTACGTCAAGGAAGATTTGACTCTTAAGCACATTCCCGTGATTTTGCTGGTGGGTGCGTTTGATCCGCTGGATGAGCAGGAAGCGCAGCGCGTGGGCGCGGACGGCGTTTTGAAGAAGCCGTTTGTGCCGCCCGATCCGCTAATTTCGATGGTGAAGTCGGCGCTGACGCGCGCGGGCATTTCGATTGCCCCGCCGCCTCCCGTGCAGAAGGCGCCGGAGCCCCCGCGGAAGGGCTCCTCCGAGTGGCTGAAGCCCGCTGCCGCGTCGAAGCTCGCAGCGCTCACTGCGGAAAAGGCGCCGGAGCCGGAAGAGGAGACCTCGGACGTGCCTGAGGAATTCCCCACGCCGCCGCAGCAACTGAAGATTGCCGCCGGGCAAGGACCGGTGGCCTTCGGCAACCTGATGAGCACGCACGAAGCGGAAGAAGAAGCGGACGCTCAGACCACCGCACATTCCCAACTGGCGGATGAACGAAAATGGGGCAGGCACGGCGAAGAGGAAGAAGAGGAACACGAAGACGGAGACAACTCGCTGCACGCGCGTTGGCGCCCCGATGGCTTGGCTGAGCCCCTGCAAAAAACGCCCGTCCCCAGTGTGGTTCCAAGCAATGACGCGGCGGATTGGCGCGATGCAGCATTCCATGGAAGCCCTCCGGCCAAAAGTATCCCGTCGCCGCCTCGGCATACCAGCAGCGCGAAGTCACCCGAAACCGAAACGGTTGTTGAGGCCGTTGCGGTCTCCACGCTCGAAGCCAAGCCCGCGAATTCCCCAGTGCCCTTCTCCGGCGACGCCTGGGCCGCGGCCATGGCCGCCGGCATTGAAGAGAAATTAGCGCGCACTCCGGGAACGATCGAGAAAGAACCCGAAGCAAAGCCTGAACCCGAAGCGGTGCCCGATGCTCACAAGGAAGCGCCGCCCGCGAGTAGTTGGTTCTCCTCATCCTCAACGCCTTGGGAGACGGAAACGCGCAAGGCTTCGCAGCTTGCGGCGACTTGGGATGCACCGCAAGTGCAAACTCCCGTGGCTGAGGCAGTAGCTTCCCACGAGGAACCCGTCCAGGAAGCAGCGCCCTCCCCTACTGAAGCCGAGCCGGAGCCGGTCGCGGAATTGCCACATGTCGCGCCTGCGGAAGAGATTCCCACACCAGAAGTGGCGCATGCGGCGGTGGAACCGCACGCTGCTCCCGTGATGCACCTAGCCAGCCCCGACGAGACGCAGGAAGTACCTGTCTACAGAGCAGCAGAACCCAGTTGGGCCGCTCCTGCGCCCGTGGAAGAAGCGCCTGTGGCCGAGGCGCCCCTTGCAGAAGCGCCCCTACCCAAAGCAGCACCTTCGCCTGAACCAACACAGTCAGACATCGAGGCCATGGTCGCGCGGGTCCTGGAGAAAATGAGTCCCGACGTGATGCAAAAGGTCACGCACGAAATTCTGAGGCCGGTCATCGAAGCCCTCGTCAAAGAAGAGCTGAACGCCCACAAGTCTTAGTTCAGTCGCCTGGCCGGCTATCACGCCGCGGAAGATCCACTCAAAGCACTCCTCTTGTAAGCTGAACCTCTCGATCATCGTCAGTAATCTCTCGGATTGAACTGAGACACCCCTTCCACCTTGGCGCACGAATTGACGGCGCGGACTGCCTGCCCGTATATTCAAGGATTACCTTGCAACATCAAAGGCGCGCCTTGCGCCGTTGCGCGGGAAGACCAGGAGAAACCAGCGGGATGCCCCGAGAGATCGCCAAAGCCTACGAACCAAAGCAGATTGAGCCGCGCTGGGCGGAATTCTGGGTGCAGGAAGCGCTTTTCACCGCGAATCCGCAGGCGCCGGGGCCGGTATTCTCCATCGTGATCCCGCCGCCGAATGTGACCGGAATGCTCCACATCGGGCACATGCTGGACCACACGGAAATCGACATCCTAACCCGCTGGCACCGCATGCGCGGCTACAACACGCTGTACCTGCCGGGAACGGACCACGCCGGTATCTCGACACAGCGCGTCGTGGTCCGCCAATTGACGCATCAGGGCATTCACTACCGCGATCTGGGCCGTGAGGAGTTCATCCGGCGCGTATGGCAATGGAAGGAAGAAAGCGGCGGCACGATCCAGCGGCAGATGAAGCAGATCGGCGAGTCGTGCGACTGGTCGCGGGAGAAGTTCACGCTGTCGCCGGAATTGTCGCGCGTGGTGCGCGAAGTCTTCGTGCGCCTGTACGAAGAAAAACTCATCTACCGCGACAAGCGCATGGTCAACTGGTGTCCCGGCTGCCGCACCGTCTTGAGCGACCTGGAAGTGATCCACGAAGAGAAGCCGGGGCATCTCTGGTACATCAAGTATCCCGTGGCCGGCTCGCGGGAATTCCTGATTGTGGCCACCACGCGGCCAGAAACAATGCTTGGCGACACCGCCGTGGCCGTCCATCCGGAAGATGAGCGCTACAGCCATCTCATCGGAAAAAATGTTCTCCTGCCGCTGATGAACCGCGAGATCCCCGTCATTGGGGATGAAATGGTGGACCGCGAGTTCGGCACCGGCGCGGTGAAGATTACCCCGGCGCACGATCCCAACGACTTCGAGGCCGGCAAGCGCCACAACCTTCCGCAGATTGACGTCATGACGGACGACGCGCACATGAACGAAAACGCCGGGCAATACGCGGGCCTGGAACGCTTCGCCGCGCGCAAAAAGATTGTCGAGGACCTGCAAGCGCAAGGGCTGCTCGAGAAAGTTACCGGCCATATCAATGCGATTGGCCACTGTGAGCGCAGCCGCACCATCGTGGAGCCGCGGGTATCCACGCAGTGGTTCTGCAGCATGAAGCCGCTGGCGGAGCCGGCCATTGCCGCGGTCGAGCGCGGAGACGTTCAGATCATCCCCGATAATCGCCGTGAAGAATATTTCAACTGGATGCGCAACATCCGCGATTGGACGCTCTCCCGGCAATTGTGGTGGGGCCACCGGATTCCCGCCTGGTATTGCCAGGACTGCGGGGAAATCATCGTGGCGCGCCAGGAACCCGTAAACTGCCCCAAGTGCGGCTCGACAAAGCTGGTCCAGGATCCGGATGTCCTGGACACGTGGTTCAGTTCGGCTATGTGGCCCTTTTCGACCCTGGGCTGGCCGGACAAGACGCCCGATTTCCAAAAATATTATCCGACCAGCGTTCTGGTCACCGCTTACGACATCCTGTTTTTCTGGGTGGCGCGGATGATCATGATGGGGCTGCACTTTACCAGGCAAGTGCCCTTCCGCGCGGTGTACCTGCATTCGCTGGTGCGCACCGCCAGCGGCGAAAAAATGTCCAAATCAAAGGGCACCGGCCTCGATCCCGTGGCCCTGAACGAACAGTACGGCACCGATGCCATGCGCTTTTGCCTGGCATCCATGGCGGCGCCGGGCACGGACATTGTGCTCTCGGACGACCGCTTGCTGGGCGCGCGCTCGTTTGCCAACAAAATCTGGAATGCGGCGCGCTTCCTGTTCGTGAATCTGGATAAGTTCGAGCAGGGCGGAACGTCGCTCGAGGAACTGGCCGCGCCGGAAGTGCGCGCACAGGCGCCCCACGCCTTTGCCGGGCAAGTGCCGCTGGTGGATCGCTGGCTGTTTGCGCGCCTCGCGGCAACCGTGGAAACAGTGAACGCCGCGCTCGAGGAATACCGCTTTCACGAGGCGGCGCAGAGCGTCTACCAATTCTTCTGGGGAGATTTCTGCGACTGGTACATCGAGTGGGTGAAGCCCGAATTGCAACATGCCGATCGCGCCCGCGCGACCCTTGCATGGAAGAATCTCTTCGCGGGATTTGACGCCGCGCTGCGCCTGCTGCACCCGTTCATGCCGTTCCTGACCGAGGAGCTATGGCACCAGTTGCCGCAGCAGGCCGGGGCCAAGTCCATCGCCCTGGATCACTATCCGGAGGCGCGGGCAGCGTGGAAAAATGAGCAGGGGTTGCGCGAGTACGGATTGGTGCAAGAGGTCATCCAGGGTTTGCGGACCGTGCGCGCGGAAATGAAGCTCGATCCGAAGAAAAAAGTGGCGGCTGAGTTTTCCAGCGCCGATGCCGAGGTACGCGGAATCGTGCAGGCCAATCGCGAAGGCGTCGTGCGACTGGGGCTGCTGAGCGAGTTGCGAGTGACGGCGGAGAAACTCAAGGAAGGAAGCGGCGGTATGCGCTCCTCGGCGCAGTTCGATCTGCAGATTCCCTATCCCAGCGAAGCCACGGATGCGGGCACGGAAATAGCGCGGCTGAAGAAAGAGATGGAAGGATTGCAGAAGTCCATCGCGTCCAAGGAAAAGCAACTCGGAAATGAGACATTCCGGAGCCGCGCCCCGCAAAATATCATCCAGCAAATGGAACAAGTCCTCGCGGGTCAACGCATCGAATTGCGGAAAATGATCGACCGCCTGAAGCAGTTAGGGGAATCGTAGGGGGCCAGCACGCTGGGCCCCGGTCAGCAAGGTCCTCGCGTCTTGGAAGTATGGCGAACTTCTTCGCAAATCACGGAGCTCAAGATTTGCTGTTCTTGCCAAGCAGGGGCGCAGCAGTGCTGCGCCCCTACAAGGACGCGCGGTGGATTGGAATTCACCCCACATTACGGAACTGATTGAGCGCGCTCTGGCGGAGGACGCGGCCGATGTAAGTTTGCTTGTGGACTGCCTCCAAGAAAAGTAAGCTAGTGCCGTTGCAACTTGTTTCGGCAATTTGCCGTTAAGCTCGATTGAAGCCCTTGTGCGGGAGACAGCCGTTCGTGCGGCTGCACCCTTCAGTTGGAACGGCACTAGGGCAACGGAAGCACAGGACTGGGGCCTGATGGCGCAAGCCGCCTCTTTACCAGGAACAACCGACCGTCGCATCGCAGCGTTGCTCACGCTGCTCGCGGAAAACGCCACGATCGTCATCAGCGGCGCGCGCATCGCCCGGGAAATCGGCGTATCGCGTTCCGCGGTGTGGCACTGGGTGCAACGCCTGCGCGAGCTGGGTGTGCGTGTGAAGGGGCAGCAGGGCAAGGGCTATTTTTTGGAGGAAGTTCCCGATATCCTGACGCCCGATTTGCTGCGCAAGCGGATGAAGGGAAGTCTGTTCGGCAAGCGCCTCTATCACTTCTTCAAGACCGATTCGACCAATCGCGTGGCCATGGAGCTGGGATACGCCGGCGAGCCGGAAGGCGCGGTGGTGCTGGCCGAAGAACAGACTGCCGGGAGAGGCCGCGCGGGACGAAGTTGGCATTCCGAGCGCGGCACGGGAATCTACGTGACGCTGCTGCTCCGGCCCACGCTTTCGCCCGTGCTGGCGCCGCTGCTCACGCTGTTGGCCGGCTTGTCCTCGCGCGCCGCGATTCAAGCGCAAACAGGATTACTTGCCGAGTTGAAATGGCCGAACGACTTGCTCCTGAATGGCGCGAAATTGGGCGGCATCCTGACGGAGATGTACGCCGAACCCAACCTGGTCCGCTTCGTCGTGATTGGCCTGGGCATCAATGTCAATCAGCAGAAGTTTCCCCCGGACATTACGGGGCTGGCCACTTCCCTGCGTGGGGAATCCGGCAAGGCCCATTCGCGGCTGGAGTTGCTGGTGCGGTTGCTGACGCAATTCGAGACCGACTACAATCGTTTCCTGCTCGAGGGGCCGCCGTATGTGGTGGAGCGCTTCCAACGGGAATCGGATTTCGCCCAGGGCAAGCGCGTGAAAGTGGAATCCGGAAGGGAAACTTATTTCGGGAAGACCGATGGCCTCAGCCCCGAGGGCTTGTTGCGCGTGCAAAAGGACGACGGGCAAACGGTGACCGTGATCGCAGGCGACGTGACCGAGGTTCGCTGAATGCTGTTGACGATTGACATTGGCAATACCAACACCGTGCTGGGCGTCTTTCGCGGCGAAGAGTTGGTCGCCAACTGGCGGCTGACCACGGCGCGCGCGCAGACCGTGGACGAATACGGAGTGCTGACACGCAACCTCTTCAGCCTGGCCGGGCTCAACCAGGAAATGATCACCGGAGTGATGATCAGCTCCGTTGTGCCGCCATTGAACTGGACGCTGGCGGAGATGTCGCGCGTCTATCTGGGCAAGAAGGCGCTGTTCGTCGAACCCGGCGTGAAGACGGGCATGGCCGTGCTGGTGGACAATCCCATGGAAGTGGGCGCGGACCGCATCGTCAACGGCGTGGCCGCATTTCATAAGTTTGGCGGGCCGTGCATCGTCGTGGATTTCGGCACCGCCATCACCTTCGATGTGATTTCGGCGAAGTGCGAATACGTGGGCGGCGTAATCGCGCCGGGACTTGGAATTTCGTCGGAGGCTCTCTTTACGCGGGCGGCGCGCTTGCCGCGCGTGGAGATCAAGGATCCCGGCAAGGTGATTGGCACGAACACCGTGACGCACATGCAGGCTGGTTTGTATTACGGCTGGGTAGATTTGGTGGACGGCATGCTCGCACGCATCAAGGCGGAGTTGAACGCGGAGGCTGCCGTCGTGGCCACCGGCGGCCAGGCGCGGCTGGTGGCGCGCGGCTCGAAGCACATCCAGCATGTCGAGGAGTTTTTGACATTGACGGGTTTGCGCCTGATCTGGGAGAAGAATCAGCACGCCGAAGGCCACGGCAAACATGCGGAGCCGCCGGACGCCGCCCCGCAGGCAGCATCGAAAAGAGTCCCACGTTAGACGCGCTTCGCTCTTGGGTTTGCCCCTGTGGCACAGTCACTCCTGACTGTGCTCTTGGATTTGCTGTTGTAGGGGTCGAGCACTGCTCGACCCCATGTTGGCAAGACGCAAACAATTTTGTTGCCGCGCACAAAAAACGAACGGCACACGGAATCACATTTTTTTGGTTTATTCAGCAGAGGCTTAGCACTTAAAGCCTGAACGTAGCCGCAAATCATGGACAACTGGAACTATTTCAACTACTTCACCGAAATCGAGGAATACTTCTGGAAAAAACGCGGCGCGCACCTGCTAGTCTCTCCGCTTGACTGGGCCATCATGGAGACGTGGCAGAAAGCAGGCGTGCCGCTGGAAGCTGCGCTCAAGGGGATTGACCGCGCCTTTGAAGCCTATCAGCGCTCGCGACGCGGCGCGGGAAAGCCGCTGAAGAGCCTGGCCTATTGCACCGATGCCGTCCTGGATGCCGCGGAAGAAGCGCAGGAAGCGGCGGCGGGCGCGCACTCACCAAACGGCGCAAAACCGGCGGAGCCTTTCGCGCGCAGCGAACTGCGCCAGTACATGGAAGGCAACGCGGCGCTGTTGGAAAAAACGGCGGAACGTTTCGCTCACTCGCAACCCGCCGTCGCTGCTGCCTTGCGGCACGTGGCGGCATCCCTGGCGGAATCGCTCACACTCCTCGACGCGCCGGGAAGCCTGGACCTCGAGGATTTTGAACGGCGCATGACCATTCTGGACGACAAGGTGCACGCGACCTTGCTCAGCAACGCCAGTGAAGAGTTGATGCTGAAGATCCGGCGGGAGGTCGATTCGCAATTGTCGGCCTACCGGAGGAAAATGAAAGCCGCGCAGCTGGCCCTGGTGGAAAGGCAGTATCTCCAGAAGCGGCTGCTGGACGAATATCAACTGCCGCGCCTGAGTCTGTACTATTTTTCGTGAACGGCCGGGGGCGGCTACCTTCTACCACGCACGAGGGGCCATCTCATAAAAGGCTTCGGGGAGGGCACGGCTTCAGCCGTGCCGAAAAGCCTCGCGAATTGGGGGTTTTAACCCCTGAGGTGCGTGGCTGATGCCTCGGAGCAATAATGAGACATGTTCTAAACCTCGCTAACGGGCTAAGATGCAGCAACCTCGGCACTCCCTAACTCCTCTGAAGACCGGGGGATGGGCGGCGCCAGCGGACATTTGAAAATGCGGGCGTAAGATAGGACTAGACACTTATGGCGGATGAGTTACTATTATCGATTGAGAAGCTCTTGTACGGAGGTGACGGCCTGGCCCACGCCGAAGGCAGCACCGTGTTCGTCCCCTACGTGCTCCCCGGCGAGCACGTGCGCGTCGCTGTGCGCACAAAAAAGAGAAAGCTGGTCCACGCGAAGCTGCTCGAGGTCACCAAGGCCGCGCCCGCGCGCATCGCACCGGAATGCCCGCACTTCGGCGTTTGCGGCGGCTGCCATTACCAGCACATCGCCTTTGCCGAGCAGGGCCGCCTGAAGGCCGAAATTCTCCGCGAGACGCTCGCGCGCCTGGGCGGCGTGTCCTGGACTGGGGAAATCCACACGCACACAGCCGAGCCTTACGGCTACCGCAACCGCGCACAATGGGCCTTTCGCGACGCCCTGCCGCGCGCCTTCGGTTATTTTCTGCCGGAAAGCGCGCACATTGTCCCGATCGACCGCTGTCCGGTGCTCTCTCCGGGCCTGGCGCAAACATTCGGGAAACTGCAGGAACTCGCGCGCTCCAATTCCCTGCCCCCCGGAATCCTCGAGATTGAAGCATTTGTGGATTCAGAGGATGCCAAGCTGGCTCTCAACGTCGCCTTCGAGCGCTTTCCCAAGCCCGTTAAAGATCTGATCGCGGATTTCAAGACCGCCTTGCCGCAACTCGACAGCTTGCTGCTGCTCGATCAAAGCAAGAACCGCTTTGAGCTTTCCGGCCCGGGCTACCTCACGCACCGCGCTGGAGGATTTTCGTTCCGCGTGAGCCACTTGTCGTTTTTCCAGGTAAATCGCTTTCTGGTCGAAGAGATGCTGCAAACCGTGTTGGAAGGTGCGAAGGGCGGCTATGCGCTCGATCTCTACGCGGGCGTGGGCTTTTTCACGTTGCCGCTGGCGAAATCGTTCACCCGGGTGGTGAGCGTGGATGCCAATCTTTCGGCAACACGCGATCTGCGCGTGAACGCCGAAACCGCGGGCGTCCAGGTCGTCTCCCACAACGAGCATGCGGAAGACTTTCTGAAAAAACAGCAGGAGCAGCCCAGCTTTGTGGTGCTCGATCCGCCACGGTTCGGTTTGGGCGCCGAAGTGGCGGCGCGCCTCGCGAATCTCGGCGCGCCAGACATTGCCTATCTTTCCTGCGATCCTTCGACCCTCGCCCGCGACCTCGCGGTACTGACCGCTTCAGAGCGGCGCCCGGCAACCGAAATTACACCTGCGCACCGCTATGAGATTTCGCAAGTCCATCTGTTCGACCTGTTTCCGCAGACGTTTCACATCGAAACCCTCGTGAGGTTGCGAAGAGTCACATGAAGCTTCCGGCCGTAGCACTTGCCGCCACCTTCTCCGGCGGCATTTTGCTCGGCCTGCAGCCTGCCGTGGCAGTGCATGCCACCTCAAAACATTTCCTGGCGGCCCTCATTGTTTTCCTGCTCGGCTGCTTGCTTGCCGCAATACTGCTCACCCTGCGCGAAAAGTTGTGGTCAGCCGCCTCCTGTTCTCTGGTAGCGTGGGTTGTTCTCGGCGTCTTTGCCGCCTGCGCCGCCGAACAGCCGCTGCCTCCCGAACATATATTGAGCCGCATGGCCGCAGGACAAATCAGCAGCAAGGTTCCGCTGCGCTATGTGGGTCGATTGCGGAATGAAGTTTCGCGCTTGCCCTGGGGCTATGGCCTGGAGCTCGACCTGACTCGCGTGGAATCGGCAGCCGGAGCGCTCCCCTTGCGCGGCGGCATGCGCCTCGGTTTCACGCCGAAGGACGGGGAACCCGCTTTGCCGGAGCTCCGCGCCGGAGATGAGATCGCGGTGCTCACCGCGGCGCGACTGCCGCTTGTATATAAGGACGCGGGCGCGTTCGACCGGCGCGAATTCCTGGCGCAGCAAAACATCCACGTGCAGGCAACGCTTCGCGCAAGCACGCTCCTTGAGAAAATTGCGACGCCCCCGGCTTCGCTGGAGACGCGGCTGGCGCGCTGGCGCGGCAGGCTGCGCGACGAATTGGATGCTCTCTTCCCTGCTGCGCCGGACGTCGCCGGAATTCTGCGCGCCATGCTTCTGGGAGACCGCGCGTTCATCGACCGGGCGGAATCGCTGGACTTCCAGAAGACCGGCGTTTTCCACGTGCTCGTCGTGGCCGGTCTGCACGTCGGGGCGCTGGCCTTCTTTCTGTTTTGGCTGACGCGGCGCCTGCGGCTTCCGCACGCGCTTGCGACGCTGGTCATCCTCCTGGCACTCTTTGCCTACATCGCCATCATCGAGCAGCGCCCGCCGGTGCTGCGCGCGGGGCTGATGACCGGCATCGTCGTGCTCGGAACCTTCTTCTACCGGCGCCTGGAGCTGCTGAATTCCGCGGCCTTGGCTGCCCTTATTTTGCTTGTGGCAAAACCGAAAGCCGTGGTGGATACGAGCTTCCAGCTTTCGTTCCTGGCGATCGGGTGTATCGCGGGGATTGCCCTGCCCTGGATGCAACGCCACGTTCAGCCGTTCGTCCGCGCGTTGAAGAGCTGGCGCGATGTGACCCGCGACGCCGCCTATACGCCAGGGCAAGTGCAATACCGCCTGGACCTGCGCGACGCTGCACGTGTCTTGACTGCGCGGCTTTCCACCCGCGTGGCGATGTGGACACAAAATGCCGGCGTGACCGCATTGCGCTGGACCTTCCGTCTTGTGGAGCTCTTCGCCCTCTCACTGGTGCTGCAATTTGGCATGCTGCCGCTGATGGCGCGGGACTTCCATCGCATCACGCTGCTCGGGCCGCTGGCGAACCTCCTGGCCGTGCCGCTGACTGGGCTCATCGTTCCGCTGGGCTTCTCCAGTCTGGGACTGGCGCTCGTGTGGCGGGGATTGGGGCGCGTGCTGGCGTTGCCGCTGGCTTGGCTTGTCCATTTGCAAGGCGGAATCGTGCATCTCTTTGCGCGCATCCCGCGCGGCAGCTATCGCATTCCCGGCCCGCCGAACTGGGTCATCCTTTTGTTTTTTGCGGCTATCCTCGCGCTCGCGGCGGGCCTGCGATTTCAGCAGGCCTGGGCCCGCTTACTCCGGCGGTCCGCTTCTGCCGCAGCCGTTTTCGCCGCGATATTGATTGCCAGCTATCCCTTCCGGCCGTCGGTCGTGCCCAACGCGTTGGAGATGACCGTGCTCGACGTCGCGCAAGGCGATTCGATTCTGGTCATTTCCCCAAAAGGCAGCACCCTGCTGATTGACGGCGGGGGAACTTTTCAGGGATTCCAAGGCCGCGAAGAGCATCTCGGCCCCGATCCTGGCGAGGACGCCGTGTCGCCGTACCTGTGGTCGCGCGGCATTCAAAAACTGGACGCCGTGGCGTTGACGCACGCCCACCAGGACCATATCGGCGGCCTCACGGCTATCCTGCAAAATTTCCAGGTCGGCCAGTTGTGGCTGGGACGGGAAACGGCCACGCCCGCCTTTGCGCGCTTGAAGGAAGAGGCCGCGCGCCTGCGCGTGCCCATCGAACACGAACTGCGCGGCCAGCATTTTCTTTGGGACACCGTGCAGGTGGATTTTCTGTGGCCGGAAATTCCACCGGAGGAAGTTGCGCCGCTCGCGAAGAACAACGATTCGCTCGTGGTCCGGCTGCGCTACCTCGACAGAACGATGCTCCTGCCGGGCGATGCGGAGAAGCAGGCAGAGGCTGCCATGCTTGCGGAAAACGATGCGGCGGCTTTGCGCGCGGACGTGCTGAAAGTCGGGCATCACGGCAGCAAAAACTCCACCATGCCGGATTTCCTCGCCGCCGTATCGCCGCAGATCAGCGTCATTTCGGCGGGAGAAGAAAATCCTTACGGGCACCCGCACGCGGAACTGATACTGCGGCTGGAGAAGACGGGGACGCGGCTCCTGCGCACCGATCGCGACGGCGCCGTGCGTGTGCTCACTGACGGGCATTCTTTGCGAGTGGATTGCTTCGTGGCCTGCCCGGAACCCGTGGCGTTATCACAGAGCGCGCCAGCGCCAGATCACCGCCAGCAGAATTAAGAAAAACAGAAAACCGGCTGGCGCTTCGTATTCGTGGTTTCGTTTGTATTGCGCCCAGGAAAAAAAGCCGCTGGCCCCGCCGGGCAGGGATCGCGGCGTCAACCTCGGGAAAAAGAGCGGCACTGCCGCCGCATACGCATCGAACGCCGTGCCATGCTTGCCGCGAAGCTCCATCTCCTCCCGACGCATAACGAAGCTGTAAACCACCGCAAAATAAACAAGAATCAGCGCCGCCGCACGCCAGGAATGCATCGCCACCGCCGCGCCCAGCGCGAGAATGCTGCTGCCCAAATAGAGCGGGTTGCGCGTGTAGGCGTAAGGCCCGGTTGTGGTCAGGGCCTCCTGCTTGTGCAAGTAACCGGCGGCGTAAGCGCGGATGGCCAGGCCAATCGTTCCGACGGCAGCGCCAAGAATGATGGAACGCGCGGTCGGTCGCGCCAGAAGCAAAACCACCACTGCGAGAAAATAGCCGATGCGCACGCGCCAGCGCGCGAAAAAATCGCACGCCGTCATGCGTTTTTGCCCACGGACTTCCGCACCGCGTCGAAAACTTCTTCCACGGAAAGGGCCAGCAAGGAAGGATCCGCCGTGTCCCCACGGCCGTAGGTCGTGTGCGCTTTGGGACTGCGCAGGACGATTTGCTGAGGCGGGTAAGGGCCGTTGCGCGCCGGGTCGGTCGGCCCGAAGAGCGCGACGCCGCGCGCGCCGAGAGCGATGCCCAGGTGCAGCGGCCCCGTATCTCCGCCAACGATGCATTGCGCACCGCGCAGAAGCGCCATCAAGGGCCCCATCTCTCCATCATAGGCCACCGGACGGGCATCGCCGCTGGCTGCCTGCACGGCCGCGACAAGTGTTTCTTCTCCCGGCCCATAATTAATGACGCACGGCAGCCCCAAGTCGCCACGAATTTTCTGGCAAAGCGCGCCGAATCGCTCGACGGGCCAGCATTTGGAGCGCCACCCACCACCGGGACTCAGCACCACATACCTCGTCGCGCCTTGTTCCTGCAGTTCCTTGCGAACCAGTTCGCAGTCCGCCTCCGCGACTTCAAGTTTCACTTCGCCGACGGGCTTCTTCGCGCCTGTACGTAACGTCAGTTCACCATTCTGTTCGGCGATGTGCGTGGTCCGGCAAGCCACGCGGTCCGTATAGAGGATCGGGACGCCGAACTCGCGAATCGTCGCGGAAGAAAAGCCGATGCGCCTGGCGACGCCTCCGAGAAAAGGCAGCGTGGCGGACTTCCAGAGTCCCTGATAGTCAATCGCCGCCATCCAATTCCCGCCGCGAATTTTCTGAAGAACCCGGCGAACGCAGCCCAGATCGCGTGAATCCACCGGCCAGATTTCCGTGGCGAGCCCGCTGCTGGCGACGAGTTCCACCCAGCGCGGGTGTGTGAGCCAGATGATTTCCGCGGAGGGAAACGATTCGCGCAACCCGGCGACGGCGGGGAATGTGTGCACGATGTCGCCGAGCGAGCCCAAGCGCACGGCCAGGAAGCGTTGCTCAGCCATGCGGCGCCCTGCGGATGGAATCGAGCAGCGCGCGTGTGGAATGGTCCTTGGGGTCGCCAACGATCGCGACGCGTATCCCCAGCCGATCGGCGGCGGCGCGCTCCGGGACGCTCTCCGCCGTATAATCCGTGCCCTTCGCATGAACGTCGGGGCGCAACTCTTCCAGCAACTTCTCCACGTTCAGCTCCTCGAAGAGAACGACGAAATCCACATCGCGTAACGCCGCAACGAGTACGGCGCGCGCATGTTCGTTCAGGATGGGCCGCCCGGGGCCTTTCAGCCGGCTCGCGCTGGAATCCGCATTCACGCCCACGACCAGGATGTCGCCTTGCTCTTTTGCGCCGGAAAGATAGCGCACGTGGCCGACGTGCAGTGTGTCAAAGCAGCCGTTGGCAAACACGATGCGCTTGCCATGGCGCTTGGCACCGGCGAGTAGAAGCTGGAGCTCCTCGCGCGACTTGATTTTCGATTCGGCTTTGCGCATGACCTTCCTGCTCCACGGATTGCCTCGCCGTGCTTCCCTGCTCTGTAAAACTTGCGATCAACTAGTGCCGTTCCAACTTGTTCCAGCAAGTCCCTTCGAGAATATTCTCTTCGTGTTCGCGTCAGATGCTTGGTCCGTCAATTGGTCCAAATAATGGGAACGGCACTAATCCCCTGATCCGGTCACCGCTTCCCGGCGAATGGCCTCCAGAAGCTCTTCGCGGGAAACCGTGGCCGTGCCGCGCTTCATTACCACCAAGCCGCCGGCCAGGTTCGCGATGTGCGCCGCCTCCAGAGCCGAAGCGCCGCTCGCCAATCCCAGCGTGTACGCCGCAAGCACGGTGTCGCCCGCTCCGGTGACGTCCACCGCCTGATCGCTTCCGTGCACCGCAATGTGCAACGGCTTCTGTCCGGGCTGGAAAAGCGCCATGCCGTCCCTCCCGCGCGTCACCAGCAACGATTTCAGTTTCAATTCCTCCCGCGTGGATTCGCCGCAGCGTTCGAGTTCCTTCACATTGCTCCCAATCGCCGTGTGATGCAAAGCCTCCATCTCCGCCTCGTTGGGCGTCGCCGCTGTAATTCCTGCGTTCTTGTACCTGTGCAGTTGGTAGCGCGAGTCGAGCGTCACGGGAATCTCCCGCTTCGCGCGGCGGGTGGCGGCGCGGACATTTTCGGGAGTGGCCACGCCGAAACCATAATCCGATATGGCCAGGGCATCGGCGCTGCGCATTTTCGCGGCAACCAATCGCGCCAACTTTTTGCGCGCCGCCTCGCCTGGCGGTTTCCCCGGCTCGTAGTCCACGCGAAGAACCTGCTGGCCAACCGTGTGCGCCCAGCCCGCCAGGAATCGCGTTTTCGTGGGAGTGGTCCATCCCTCCACGCGGACAATGCCGGAGACATCGACTCTTTTCTCCCGGAAAGCGGCCACAAGCCCATCGCCCGCGGCGTCATCTCCAACGGCGGTGACCGGCGAAACTCTTGCGCCGAGGGCCGCAAAGTTGTTCGCTGCGTTGGCTCCGCCACCCGGCACAATCCGCGTCTCGCGGTGCTTCAGGATCAAGACGGGGGCTTCGCGCGAGACGCGCGTGATGTCGCCGAATTGAAACGCGTCGGCCACAAAATCGCCGAGTATGACCACTCGCCTCCCCGCGAAGCGCTCCACGAGGTCCGCAAGCGCCACCAGATCCACGGATGGAGAAACACTCAAACTTTTCTTTGCACGCGTCATTGCTTCTGCCCCAGAATCCAGTCCACCGCGCCCGTCAAATCTTCCGCAACAAACGCAGGTTGCCTCGGCCATTCCTGGCGGTGCCACGTCCACTCGCCCAGGCCGTATCCGCTGCGCACGAGTATGGCATGGGCTCCGGCCCGAAACGCCATTTCCATATCGCCGTAACGGTCGCCCACCACATACGAGCCGCTCGCCTGCACCCCCAAGTCGCGTTCCGCCCGCTGCATCATCCCGATATTCGGCTTGCGGCAATCGCAACCCTCCGCGGAGCTATGCGGGCAATAATAAATTCCATCCAGGCGCGCTCCTTCCTTCGCCAGCGCCGATTTCATCAATTCATTCACTTCCTGCACCAGCGATTCGGGAAAATAGCCTCGCGCGACTCCCGATTGATTGCTCACAACCACCACGGCCAAATCCGCTTCATTCAGGCGCCGGATGGCCGCGGGCGCAAAGGGAAACATACGAAATCGCGCGGCATGGTTCAAGTAACCCACTTCCTCGGCTATGGTTCCATCACGATCGAGGAAAACGGCTCTGCGACTTCGCGTCTGTTCAGGCAGGACCCACCTCCAATTTAACGAGCCACGGTTTTGCGGCAGCCGCAACCATCTCCGGCGTGATGCTTTTCATGCAGCGATGATCGGTGGGGCAGCGGCGCAAAAAACACGGGCTGCAGTACGGCCTTTCCTGCACGATGCTGCTGCGCGGTGTGACCGGCGCGGTGCCAAATGGATCGGTCGGACCAAAGACTGCAACCACTGGCACTCCCACGGCAGCGGCGACGTGCATCCCCCCGGAATCATTGCCCAGGAACAATTGGCATTGCGAGAGCAGCGCAGGTAAATCGCCGATCGCTGTCTTCCCGGTCAGGTCAATGGGCTTTTTCTTCATGCCCGCGATGATGGCATTGGAGACGCTGGCTTCCGCCGCCGTGCCAAATAAAATCACGTCCGCATCGTTTTCCGCCTGAAAGCCATTGGCCCATTCTGCGAAGCGCTCCGGCGGCCAGCACTTTGCCGAGCCGTAAGACGCCCCCGCACCGATGGCGACGCGAACCGCATGTGGCCGCGCTCCAGCTTCAAGTAATGTTTCCGCGGCTTTCACGCGCCGCGTCTCCGGAACGTGAAGCGCGATATGCACGTCATCCTGCAACCGATCAATCCAGCCGGCGCGGCGCAGCAACTCGAGATAATAGAACTTTTCGTGCGCGGGGATCTCGCCGGGCCTGGGCACGGCAATCGCTTTCGTCAACAGCAGGCGCCGGCCGTCACGCGCGTAGCCGATGCGCTCTGGAATTCCCGCGCGCCAGGCAAGCCACGCCGCGTCAAAGGCATTCTGCAGCAGCAGCGCGATGTCGAATTTCCTTGCGCGCAACTCACCAGCCAGGGCGGCGCGGCCGCTCCAGCCACGGTGCGCTCCCTTGGGGTCATACGCGATCAAATCGTCGCAGATGGACTGGTCGCGGTAAATCTCCGCCACATAGGGCCGCGCCACGATGCTGATGTGCGCCCCGGGAAATTTCTGGCGGACAGCGCGAATCGCCGGCAGCGCCAGGATGGCGTCGCCGACCCAATTCGTCGCGCGAATCATGATGTTCATGCTGCTGCGCACCTGCTGCTTGGAAAAACTCTACGCGCCCCGCAAAAAAAAAGCTGCGTTCCCGCATTCTCAATCTGTTCTGACGTTCCGGACAATTCAGTTCACCATCCGCGAGGCTGCCTTGGCTACGATTTGCGCCTGAATCGTTTCCCAGAATACCGCCTCCTGGAAAATTTCCAGATCAATCACCGCCACGAATACGGGCATCTCTCCAAATCGCGCGTCGCCAAGATTTTGCGCATCCTTTTCCGTCGTAACAAAAGCGCGCGCGCCTGCCGCCTGTGCCGCTTCCGCCAGCGCCTCCACTTCGCTAGCTTTATAACGATGGTGATCCGGAAAAGCCTTGGTGCCGGCGGCCGGGATCTGCCAGTTCTGCAAATCCAGAAAAAACGCGCGCGGATTGCCGATGCCGCAAAACGCCATGAATGGTCCCTCTCCGATTTCCGCTCGCGTCAGCACTTGAATGCCTCCGCCAAGTTTGCGAAAACCCAGCAAACGCGTCGCGGCCGAAAACACCGGATAGCCCTGGAGCTGGCCGATGGCCGCCGCAGCCCCCGCCGAGGTTTCCGTGCGGGTAAACACGAGCAAACTCGCGCGGCTCATGGCGGAAACGGGCTCGCGCAACCGGCCTGCCGGCAGAAGCATTTCCCTCCCCAGGGTTTGCGCCGCATCCATCAGCAGCAGATTCACATCGCGCGCAAGCTGCAGGTGCTGGAAGCCATCGTCCAGCAAAAACACGTCCACGCCTTGTTGTTCCAAGCCGCGGCCCTGTTCGTAACGATCCGCGCCGATGCCAAACAAAACGCGATCGTTCAAACGGTACCTTATCATTTCGATCTCGTCGCTCGTCTCGCCGCGTCCCTTGTAGCCGCGGCTGAGAATCGCCACGCGCTTGCCTTTCGCCAGAAATCGCTCCGCCAGCCAAATAACCATGGGCGTCTTGCCGGTTCCGCCAACGGTCAAATTGCCCACGCTGATCACCGGCGTGCGCAGGCGTTTCGTCTCGAAAGTGCCCCGAGCATACAGCGACAATCTTAGCCGCACCGCGATTCCGTACAACAACGACAACGGCCAGAGCAACCACCGCAGAATTGGCGGCGGGTTCATCGCGGCGTGCCTTCTAGTTGCCGCGAAATCTCCGCCAGTGCGCGCTCTAGGGCGCCGCGGCTCGTTTCCACCAACTGCCGCGCGATTGCCCCCATTTTCTGCATTTTCTCGGGACTCTTCAGCAGGTGAATCCATTCGACGCCCGCATCCTCGGGGCTGGTCACCTGAATCGCGGCTCCGGCTTCGACAAATCGCGAAGCAATGGCCGCGAAATTTTCCATGGAAGGGCCGAAAACCGGCACCTTGCCAAATGCGGCGGGTTCCAGAATGTTGTGGCCGCCGGACGGTACCAGCGATCCCCCGACAAACACGCCATCCGCCAGGCGATAAAGCGACGCCAGTTCGCCAATGCTATCGAGCAACAGCACGGTGGTGCTTGCCGTGAAACTCCTGCCGTTGTCGCCAGGCGACGCGGCAGGCCCCGCCACGGCCAGTTCGGACCGGCGAACAAACTGCTGATGCGCTTCCTCGATGAATTCTGCGGCAGCGCCAAAGCGCTCCGGCTTGCGTGGCGCCAGGATCAGCAGCGCCTCGGGGTAGTCTCCCTGCACCACGCCAAAGGCAATCAGTGCGAGCGGCTCCTCGTTGGCCACCACGCTCCCAGCCACAATCACCGGCCAGCGCCCCTGCTCCTTGCACTCCGCTTCCAGCCAGGTGGAAAGCGGCGTGGCCGCGGGCAATTCCTGGTCGTACTTTAAATTTCCGCTGACCTTCACGCGATCCGCTGGAGCGCCCAGTGCGCGCAGGCGTTCCGCGTCAGTCTCCGTTTGCATCAAAAACACCGCGACATTGGAGAGGGCCGAGGCCAGCAGCGGCCGAAGGTAAAACCCGAAGATCCCCAACCACTTCTGGAAGCGCGCGAAGGAACGGTCTGAGATGCGCCCGCTGATGAAGACCACCGGAACCTTGCGCCGTCCGGCTTCGCGCAGAAAATTGGGCCAGATTTCCGTTTCCATCACGACAATAACCGCCGGCTTTACAGCATCCATCACCTTGCGCACGCAGAACGCCCAATCGAACGGAAAATACACCACCGCATCCGCGAATGGCATGCGCTCTTGCGCCACTTGCTGTCCTGTGATGGTGGTCGTGGAAATCACCAGTGGCCGCTGCGGATACGCTTCCTTGAGCCTCTTCGCCAGCGCCACACCCGCCAGCGCTTCGCCCACGGATACCGCGTGAATCCAGATGGCGCCGGGACGATTCGCAGGTAGCGTGGCCACCCCGGGAATGGAAAATCCCAGCCGCTCGCCCAGATTCGAGAGATACTTGTCGTGGCGCAGGCCCTGAATCAACCAATAGGGCGCGGTGATGATGGTGGCCAAGCCCGTTAAGACGCTATACAAGAAATGCACGCGATCTGGCTCCGGTGTGTCTCGGATGTGCGACGGCCCGCCACTCCGCAAGCAGGGCAACCCTGCTTCTCCCAAAGGAATCGAAGGCCACAGGATGCAAACAGTTTATTATATCTTCATGCGAAAACTCTCTCCTTCCGTACTCCTGCCCCTATTGACGGTGTTCCTGGTCCCGGCGTTGGCTCAGCAGCCGGCCGCACCGGTCCGCGCCCCCATCCAGGACTCTCACGAGAAGATGACCATTGGAGTCGATCCCTGGACGGTAGCCGCCCGCTACAAAGAGCGGTTCCCCAAGAAGTCTCCATTTTCCAAAGGCGTGGTCGCCCTCAAGGTTTCTTTCCGCAATGACTCCGATGAGAGCATCAAGATTGACTTGCCGCATATCCGCCTGCTCCTGCAAATGAACGAAGAGGAACGTCAGGAGCTCGAGCCGCTCACCGCGGATGAAGTAGCGGACACGGTTATGTTGAAGAACAATGGCAAGGACCCCACCGCGAAACGCATCCCTTTACCGATTCCCGTGGGGGGGAGCAAGTCGTTAAGAGACAAGAATTGGACCGACTTCCGTGATGATTGCCAGAGCGTCGCGGTGCCCTCTTCCGTCGTGGCGGCACACAGCACCGTCGAAGGGCTGCTCTATTTCGATTTGCGCGGCGAGGTGGAGTTGCTGCAATCCGCCCGGCTGTACGTGCCAAACCTCACCCAGATGGGCACGAAGCAGCCCCTCTCCTATTTTGATATTCCGCTAGGCAATTCCGCCGCGAACTGACTTTGCCCAGCTTTTTCTCATAGGGGTCCAGCACGCTGGACTCCGTCCTGGCAACTTGTAATCTCTAGCAATATCAATTCACCTCTGCCATCCCGACCGGAGCAACGGCGCCTTCTGCCGTTGCGGAGCGGAGGGATCGCGGTACAATCTTCCGCTGACCGCTATGGCGTCCTCGCAACCTTCTTTCCCCGATTTGCCGTGACCCGCACCCTCAGCTACCATAATTGGGCTGACAATTTTCCGTTTCCCCAGGACCCATGCAGACCTTTCTCGAGCAACTCAATCCGGAGCAGCGCCTTGCCGCGGAAACCACGGAAGGGCCCGTGCTGATTCTTGCGGGTGCGGGCACGGGTAAAACGCGCGCCATCACTTTCCGCATGGCCAATCTCATCGCCAAGGGCGTTCCCGCCGAGTCGATTCTGGCGGTCACGTTCACCAACAAAGCCGCCGAAGAGATGCAGACCCGCGTCACCAATCTGCTCTTGCGCGCGGGCGTTCCCCCGGAGCGTCCGTGGATTTCCACTTTCCATTCGCTGTGCGCCAGGCTGCTGCGGCGCGAAGCTGCCTCGGCGGGACTCCCCAAGGATTTCGCGATCTACGACGATGACGACCAGCTCGCCGCCGTAAAGCTGGTCATGGCCAAGCTGCACATCGAAGACGACGCGCTCACCCCGCGCAATGTGCTCAGCCGCATCAGCTACGCCAAGAATCAGGCGCAAACTCCGGAACAGATGCGCGCTGTGGCGTTCGATGCCGATTGGCGTAAAGTGGCGGACATTTTTGCCGCTTACGAGGCGCTCCTAAAGCAGAGCAATGCCCTCGATTTCGACGACCTGCTGTTGCGCGCGGCGCGGCTGCTGCGGGAAGCGCCACAGGTCCGCCAACGCTGGCAACAACGTTTCCAGTACCTGCACGTGGACGAATACCAGGATACCAATCGCGTGCAATACGATTTGCTGCGCCTCTTGACCAACGAACGCCAAAACATTTGCGTCGTGGGCGACGAGGACCAATCCATCTACCGCTGGCGCGGGGCCGATGTCTCTATATTGCTCAGTTTCGCGCGGGACTTTACCGGCGCCAAGGTCGTGCGTCTGGAACGCAATTACCGTTCCACCCAGAGAATTCTGGATGCCGCCGCGGCCGTGGTTGCCAATAATCCCGATCGCCTGGGAAAAATACTCACCGCGGAAAAAGACCAGGGCGACAATCCTCGTTACTTCGAGGCTCGCGACGCCCAGGCCGAGGCGGAATTCGTCGCCGAGGAGCTCGATCATATTCTTGCCGACGACCCCGACCAGACCTGCGCCGTCGAATACCGCACCAATTTTCAATCGCGCTCCTTTGAAGAGGTCTTTCGCCGCCGCGGCTTGCGCTACAAGCTGGTGGGCGGGTTCAGCTTTTACAACCGCGCGGAAGTAAAAGATGCGCTCGCCTATGTGCGGCTGGCGCTGCACCCCGAGGACGATGTTTCCCTCCTGCGCGTTTTGAATATGCCCGCGCGCGGCATCGGCAAGACCGCCGTCGACGCTCTCCGCGACATCACCCAAAGAGAGAACCTTTCCTTCTGGGATGCCATGGAATCGCTGATGACCAGCCCCAATTCCAGCCGCTCTGTCGCGCCGCTGCGCGTTTTCCGCGAGCTTATCCTGCGCTTAAGGGAAGCGTATTCCGCGAAGGAGCCCGCCGAGTTCCTCCGCTTTGTCCTCGAGGAAACCGGTTACATGGACGCGCTGATGGATCGCAACACCCCGGAAGACGTAGCGCGCACCGAAAACTTGGAAGAATTGGTGCGCGCGGTGGCGGAAAGCATCGAGGCCGGCGAATCCTTCACCGAGTTTCTCGACGCCGCCGCGCTGGTCAGCGACGCCGATTCTTACGAAGGCAAGCCGGGCGTCACGCTCATCACGCTGCACAGCACCAAGGGGCTGGAGTTCGACCACGTCTTTCTGACCGGCCTGGAAGATGGCATCTGCCCCCACAGCCGCTCCATCAGCGAAGAAAAAGGCATCGAGGAAGAACGCCGGCTGGTCTACGTGGGCATGACGCGCGCGCGAAAATCATTGACGCTTACCCGCGCGCTCTACCGCCGCATCTTCGGCAACGAGCAGCAGATGCGCGCTTCCCTGCCCTCGCGCTTCCTGGGAGAAATTCCCGGCGAACTGGTGGATACCGTGCGTGGTTCCATGGCGGAAATCGGAGAATCGCGTCGCTACGAGCCCGATCCCGAGTATTCCTATTCCTCCGAGGAATTTCAGCGTCGCGCTCGCGGATCACCCGAGCCGAAGGAGCGCGCATCGCCGCGGCGTGCCGCATCCGCAAATTCCTACAGCCGGTCCGCGATGAAGCACGTTGGAAAAGCTGATCCGCTGCTAGGCCAGAAGGTGCGCCATCCGGAATTTGGGGTGGGGACGGTGGTTGGCGTGGAAGGCGAAGACGACGATCGCCGCATTTCCGTCAGTTTCCCCGGCCGCGGCACAAAAAAGTTCATCGAACGCTACGCACACCTGCAACCGGTGTAATTGCCTCGCAACCCGCCCGAGCGCCTCGGCCATTTTGGAGTGCGGCGGCTCGCCGCCGCTTTTGCCGCTGCCCACCCCGTACCCGAACTATGATTCATCCACTGCCCGTCGTCTCTAGCAGTATTCCTGCGGCTCTTCCTCCCCCTCGCACCACGCCGAAAACTCGACCCTAATCCCCCGCAGGCCGCGCCGCCTCCCCAATCTTGATCGGCGCCAGTCCCAATCTCCGCCGCGCCTCGTCCAATATGCCCGCCGTACGCGTAGCCCCGCAACGCGATACACCCAGCGCCCGCACGGCCAGCAGCGCATCCAAATCGCGCACGCCTCCCGCCGCCTTCACCTGCACGTGCGCGGGAGAGTGTTTCCGCATCAGGATAAGGTCCGCGTGTGTCGCGCCGCCCGACCCGTACCCCGTGGAAGTCTTCACCCAATCCGCGTTCAGCTCACCACAAATCTCGCACAAGCGAATTTTGTGCGCGTCCTGCAAATAACAATTCTCGAAGATCACCTTCACCTTGGCCCCGGCCGCGTGCGCAACGTCAATGACGGCCTTGATGTCGTCACCCACGTAACGCCAATCGCCGCTCAACACTTTGCTGATGTTGACGACCATATCCAGTTCCTCGCCGCCGTCCGCAATGGCCTGGCGCGCCTCGGCTGCTTTGATCGCGGTGGTATTCACCCCATGCGGAAAGCCGATGGTCGTGCTGGCCTTCACGCTGCTCCCGCGCAGCAATTCCGCGCAGCGCTTCAGGTAAAACGGCATGATGCACACGCTGGCAGTACCGTAAGCCAGCGCCACTCCGCATCCGGCTTCCAGCTCATCGCGCGTAAGCGTCGGATTCAACAGCGAGTGATCAATCATCTTCGCGACGTCGCTGTACGTATAATCCATGTAAAAGGCCTCCTAATTCCGTTGCCGCGTGAGGGGAGTGGCGAGGGCGCGGGAGACGGTCGTTCCGCACAGATCAATCGCACCATTAAGTTCCGCCACAATGAGACCCTGCGCGGAAGTATGGCACGCGCGACAATGTTGTCAATCGCGCCGAAACATTGGAAGATCCGCTGATCGCTACCTCGCCGCTAGGCGCTGGCATGGTCTAGAGATTCATCAAGCCAGTTGTAGATGTGGAAATCGCGATAGCCGGGCGCGTTCACTTCGCAGTGCAAATCCGCTCCTTGCTCAGCCGTAAAGTCGAGCAAGGATTTCGGGCATCGCAGCATGTCGTAAAGCTCCCGCGGCTGGCCGGGGAAGAATGGCTCTGTCTCCGGATTCGTGAGGAGCATGGGGCAGCGAATCTGGCCGGCAACTTCCTTCAGATTGTACTGGCGCACGGCGTGAAACGCGTCGTAATACGAAGTCATTCCGTAAGGCCGCATGCGAAATGCCAGCAAAATCTTTGACCGCCGGAGAAACCTAAGCGCGGAGTTCATCTCGCTGTCGAATTCCTCCTTTTTCCCCGCATCCAGCACCTCCACCAGCGACTTCGGCAGGTGTCGTGTCCATGCGTCTGCGATATTCCATGCACCGGGGTCCGCGACGCCCGCGGCAATGCGATGCTCGAACGCCAAAGCGCGCGGAGCCCAGTAGCCGCCTTGGCTGACGCCAACCAACGCCACGCGTTTTGCGTCCACTTCGGGTCGCGCCAGCGCGAAGTCCACGACCGGCGTGACCACCTTCTCCCAGTCGGGGCGAAAATACATTTTCCTGAGCCAGAGCGCGTCCCCCTGTCCCGGCCCGTTGAAGGTGAGACAGTTATAGCCACGCACCAGTCCGCCCGCGCCGCCCAGCACAAGCATGTCAAGTTCGGAGCCGTCCGCGCCATTATTCAGGATTACCAGTGGCCGCCGCTCCTTCGAATTGGAAGCGCGGAATAACCAGCCGGTGAGCGTCGTGTTCTCGTACGGAATCTCGACGCGCTCGATGGGGGGAGTGAACAGTGCCGCAGCCGTCGCCCAGCAGCCTTCATATTGCTTCCAGGTTGGCAGAAGCCGCGTGGGGTCTGTGGTTCCGTCCAGGAAATAGAGCGCGGCAAAGAAATAATTCGCAGCCCACAAATACGCTTCGCGGGCGCTCACTCGATGCTTCTTGCTTGCGGCCTCTTCCGCCCACTGATTCGCTTCGCTGCCGGCAGCGTGATATGCCTGGTAGCCGGACTCGAAATCTCCATCCTTGATTCTTGAAGCGATAGCGAAGATTTTTCCCGGATTGCCACAGCCATAATAGGAAGCGCCGAGAGCGATGCGCGTGGTGAAGTCGAACGTTGGATCGGCGAAGAGTTGGCCCGACAGAAATTCCGCGGCCTGCTGCCGTGCCCGATGATGAAAATATCCGCCACTCGCAACGCCGCCCGCTGCGGCTCCGCCGACTGCTATGGCTGCCGTACCGAGAAATCCGCGCCGTGTCACCTTCGGTGATGTTGTGCTGTTCACAATTTCCTCCTTTTATCCCTCTGAGGTGTTGCGAAGACACTGCGCGGACATTCAGTTGGGCTTTAGCCGAACCGTCGGCCTGGATATGGCTCCAACTCACCTCATCCGCTCATTGTCACCACACCGCCGTTGCCGTCCACGGTGATGTGCTGCCCGGTGCGGATACGCTGGGTTGCCACGCCGGTCCCCAGCACCGCGGGGACGCCGTATTCCCGCGCCACAATGGAACTGTGACTCAACGGGCCGCCCACATCCGTGACGATGCCTGACGCCAGGGCGAACAGCGGCGTCCACGCCGGCGTGGTGATTTTGGCGACGAGAATATCGCCCGGCTTCATTTGGTCGAACTCTTCCGGACCGTGAATCACACAGGCTGCGCCGGTCACCCGGCCCGGGCTGGCGCCAATTCCTCTGATGATGTTGCTTGCCGTCTGGCCACTGTGTGCGGGCATCCAGCGGCTGAGGTCGAGGCCGAAGAACCGGTCGCCGCCCTTGATCGGCAGCGCGACAGGTGGCGTGACACTATGCGCCCGTTTCCAGGTCCCGCGCCGTTCCTCTATCGCACGACGATAATCCTCCGCGGGCTGATCGGCATCGAGCGCCCGCGCTGCCTTCTCCACCTCTTCCCACTTCAACCAAAAGACCTCGTCGCGTTCCGCGATGGCGCCCGCCGCGACCAACCGAGCTCCTACTTCGCGCAACAAGCGCCGCAGCACGGGCCATCCCAAGCCGACATCGGCGAGGCTGTCTTCGCGCAGCGGCGCCCAACCTTGCGCCCACCGAAGTACGCGCCTGAACAATCGCAGCCGCATCCCGCTCAGGCGCGCCAGCAATGATTCGGCGGCCTGCTCCCGCGCCGCCGCAGTCGCCGCCTGCCTCTCGTAAGGGTTGCGGCCTTGCCCGGCGATGAAATATTTGAGTGTTTCGAGCAGCGACGCTGGGTCCTCGGCGGGGATGCTCTTGGCGAAATCCAGGTCGTAGACGGCGTGACCAAAATGATTCAGATGCTCCGCGAGGCGGGTGGTGAATTCGCGCCAGCTTCCCCCGTCGGCTATAGGCGTTGATCGTGACTTGTATGCCGCCGCAATGTCCTTGCCGCTCGTGCGCGCAAGATATTCGGCGAGTTCGCCTCGCAGGTGCGCCCACAGCGCCAGATCATAGAGCGACTTCTCCGCGCGGATTGGCGCGCTATCGAAACCCAGCAGGAAAGTCAGTGCTGGCGGGTCGTTCTTGCGCTTGATGAGGCGGTTGTACACGCTTGTAAATATGGCTTCACTCAAGTTTGCAGCCGCCAGGACGAGCTGGATGCTCACGTAGTAGCTTGCCGCGGCCTCCACGATCTGGTGCGCGCCGGCGAGCAATTCCTGTGCGGGCGTCGCGGCCAGGTCGCGCCCGGTCCACTCGCTGGCCACGTTCGCATAACGCGGGCGTGCTTCATCGGCCCACCGCGTCCGCGCCGTGCGCAGCATCCTGACCATCCTGCGTCCCCTCACCGTCAATGTGAAAAACAGCCGCACCGATTGCCATGCAGTCAACGCTATTTCGTAATACGCATACTCATGGATGGTCAGGAGCGCAGCCGAGTCGCGCTGGAGGCCCATCGACTGCGCCATGATCTGTTGCGTCTCCTCGTTCCACAGCGGCAAGGCCAGCGTCGCGAACAATGGTGAGAGTGGCTCGGGCAGCAATTCGGCCACGCTGGTTCGAAAGTATCGCCCTCCCTTTCGCGGGACCTTCCATTCGAGCGCCGCGCCTGGTTCGGGCAGCGCGGTCACCGGCCGCGCCTGCACAATGAAGATCCGCCCATCGCACATGGCCCATTCGATGTCCATCGCCTGGCCGTAGAGCTGCTCGATCTTCACGCCCAGCCGTGCCAGTTCCGCGGCTTGTGCCGGCTCCAGCGCGGCTCGTTTGCGCTTGTTGACTGGGACAGGCTCTTCGCGGGTACCTTCATGCAATCGCACCGTCATGACTTCTTTGCTGGCGATTTCCTGCGATGCAATCGCACCCGTTTGCTTCTTGATGATGATCGTGTCCGGTGTAACGCGGCCGCTAACGATCGCCTCGCCCATGCCCCATGCGGCGTTGATCACCAGTTCGTCGCGCGCGCCCGTCACTGGATTCACGGTGAAGACCACGCCCGCGACTTCGGCCAAAACAAGCTGCTGCACGACGACGGCGATACTTACGTCTTCGGATCGAATCCCCTGTCGCTCGCGGTAACCGATGGCGCGCCCCGTCCACAGCGAGGCCCAGCACCGCCTGACCGCATCGATCACGTCATCGCCGCCGCGCACGTTGAGGTACGTTTCCAGTTGGCCCGCGAATGACATGCCCGGCAGATCTTCCGCCGTCGCCGACGAACGCACCGCTACGGGAGCATCGGCGCCCAGCTCCCCGTACCACTGCCGTATCATCCCGGCGATGTCGTTTGGTATCGTGCCTTGCGCGATGAGCGATTGAATCTGCGTTGACGCGCGCTCGAGTGTGGCGGGGTCGTTGACCTGTGCCTGTGCCACGGCGGACTGAATTCTTTCGCCGAGGTGGTTTTCATCCACATAGCGGCGATAGGCGTGCGTGGTGATGTGAAAGCCGGGCGGTACGGGCAGGCCAGCCGCCACCATGCGCGCAAGCGATGCTCCCTTGCCGCCAACCCGTTCCAGTGTGGCAAGGGGGCTATCCAGCCTGAGAATGCATGCACTGGTTTCAGGTGAAGTCATCTTTGGTTCTGATCCTCTCCCAAGCCCGCCTCTCGTGCGCAACTCCTGAGATTTGGCCATCTCTAGGCCACGTCGGTCCCCGGGGAATCCGGAGACCTCGGGCACGCGACACGACGCAAAGCTCTGGCGTTTCGCCCCGGACCTCCTTCTTGCCTTCAAACACAGCGCAATTGTATACCCCCGCCGCCAGTGCTGGGCCAATCCCCTTCCCAGTTCCTTCGCGATTACCATTGCTTCTGTCATTCTCCGGGCCAACTCTTGGTTCGTTGCGTGCTCGGAAACTGACCCAGTACCCAGACAAAATACGTTACAGTTCTAAAAGACGGCATTCGGCGCTATATTTGGAGGGAAAGGGAGCAACCTGCCACCGAGGCCGCTGAGGCCATGAACGAAATCCCAGAGGATTTGCCAACCTGCGATGCCTGAAAAGAAAATTCGCGTCTTAATCGCCAAGCCCGGCCTCGATGGCCACGACCGTGGCGCCAAAATCATCGCCCGCGCCCTGCGTGACGCCGGCATGGAGGTCATCTACACCGGCCTCCGCCAAACCCCAGAGATGATCGCCTCCGCCGCCGTCCAGGAAGATGTCGATGTCGTCGGCCTCTCCATTCTCTCCGGCGCCCACAACACCCTCTGCCCCCAGCTCATGAAGCTTCTCCACGAAAAGGGCATGCACGATGTCACCGTGCTCGTCGGCGGCATCATCCCTGAAGCCGACATCCCTGCCCTCAAGCAATCCGGCATCGCCGCCGTCTTCCTCCCAGGCACCTCCACCCAAGACATCATCGCCTTCATCCACTCCCGCCTGGCCCAGCCCAGCTAGCCCCGCAAATCTTATCCCACTCCCGCGCCCCTCCCTACTTTGTCATCCCGACCGGAGTGCCGCGTTTTCCGCGGCACGCAGTGGAGGGATCGCGGCACAAACCCTGCCCTTTACTTGACTTCGTCATTCCGACCGGAGCGGCCCGATTTCATTCTTTCGCACCGCATTATGGCGCGTCGGGCCGCGCAGCGCGGTTTATGTGCCCGGTGCGCTTCGCCGGGGTGGAGGTACGGTTTTGCATCGCACGTCTTTTGTGAGATGAATCCCTCTGCCGCTTTTCTCTTCTCTGTGAACTCTCTGCTCTCTGTGTCCTCTTGGTGGAACTTTTCCCCTGCCTCCTCTGCTTCCTTTGCCTCCTTTACTTCCTCTACTTCTTTGCCTCCCTCTCAAACTTCACCCGCGTATACAAAACCCGAAACCCTTGTCGCATGATATTCCTCTGCGACACGCTCCCCGGCTGTGCCAGGCTCACCGCCATCGTGCATCCCGCCTCCGCCGCCCGCTGCAATCGTGCCTGCAGCAACGCCGTCTGCACCCCGCGCCTCCGGAAATCCGGCAACGTGCTCGCCCCAAACAATCCCGCCACCGTCCCTCGCAAAGCCAGCGTGGCCCCGCCCGCCACGTGCCCATCCACCCGCGCCAAGTAGCACTCCGAATTCTTTCCCAGCGCGAACATCTTCATCACGTTCAACATCTCCGCCGTCACTGGAAAGTATTCCGCGAACCCCTGCGCCACCGTCAACGTCCACAAATCCATCTCCCGCGGCGCCGCCTTGCGCACCTGCACCCCATCTGGCGTTTTCCACCGTTCGTCACCAGCAATCCCCCTCACCATCACATTCGAGAATTCGCTGACGTGATACCCCCGCTCTTTGTAGTGTTCCAGCAGCGTGGCGTCCGCCATCGGACAGGTCTCGACCCGCACCGCCTCGTTCCTCGAAAAATAAAACTCTTCCAGCCGGTCAAAATCCTCTTGACTCACCGGCCCGTGCAATCCCAACCCCACTGCCTGCGTCACCGGCGAATTCGCCCCGCAATACACCGCATATCCGCCCGCAATCGCTTCCACTGCGCTATCGGATTCCGCCTGCAGCGCCTTCCTAATCTTGGCGCAAGCCACTGCTGCTTCGCCTTCCGCCAGCTCAATCTCCCGCGCCAACGCCAGATCCAACAAAGGGATGTCCATCCTTCGAGTGTACCCCACTCTTTTCCTCTCCCGCCCTCGAGCAATAGTCAACTCTTCCCTCCATCTTCTTCCGCTTCTTTCAATTCCTTCTTTTCCTTCACTTCCTTTGCTTCCTTCACCTCCTTTACTTCCTCTGCTTCCTTCCAACCTCTATCCTCTAACTTCTTACTTCTGCCTTCTGTGACCCCCATTCCCCTCCCCTGTGTCCCCCGTCCCCCTCCCCGTTCCGCTCTTCTTCTTGTCTTACCTCTATGCTCTCTGCGTTCCTATCTCTGTGAACTCTGTGTTACCGCCCCTCTTCTCTTCCTCTTGATAACTGAAAACTGATCACTGATAACTCTTCCCCTTGCCTCCTGGTCGCTGATACCCCTCTTCTCTGCGAACCTCAGCGTCCTCTGCGCCGGCGTTTACCCCGACCCGGTCGGGGCGTTGTCTTTTTCCTTTCAACTTTCAACTTTGAACTTTCAACTCCCCCTTCCCTCAACCCTTCCATCCCTCCTATACTGAATCGTCTCCCATTCCCATCCGAGGTCTCCCTGTGCCCGCCTTGAAATCCTCCACCAACACCCAATCCCCCGACTTCCAGAAAAACTTCTCTCGCCTCGTCGAACTCCTCACCACCTTCAAAAACGAAGAGGAACAAATCCTCCAGGGCGGCGGCCCCAAAGCCATCGAAGTCCAGCACAGAAAATCCCGCCTCACCGCCCGCGAACGCATCGCCGCTCTCATCGATCCCGGCACGCCCTTCTTCGAGCTCGGCCTCTACGCCGCCTACGAAATGTACGAGGAATGGGGAGGCGCCCCCGCCGCAGGCACCATCACCGGCCTCGGCCGCGTTTCCGGCCGCATGTTCATGCTCATCGCCAACGATGCCACCGTCAAAGCAGGCGCCTTCTTCCCCATGACCGCCAAAAAGGTCATCCGCGCGCAAAACATCGCCATGGAAAACCGCATCCCCACCATCTATCTCGTCGATTCCGCCGGCGTCTTTCTCCCTCTCCAGGAAGACGTCTTCCCCGACACCGACGATTTCGGACGCGTCTTCCGCAACAACGCCGTCATGAGCGCCCTCGGCATCCCGCAACTCACCGCCATCATGGGCATGTGCGTAGCCGGCGGCGCTTATCTCCCCGTCATGTGCGATCACATCCTCATGACCGAAGGCTCCGGCCTCTTCCTCGCCGGCCCTGCGCTCGTGCAAGCCGCCATCGGCCAAAAATCCACCGCCGAAGAACTCGGCGGCGCCAAAATGCACGCGCAAATCAGCGGCACCGTGGACTTCCGCGAACCCGACGACGAATCCTGCATCAAGCGCATCCGCGCCCTCGCCGACAAAATGGGCGCGCCCAATCCGCCCATCTTCAGCCACGCGCGTCCCCACGAACCGCTCTATTCCCCCGATGAAGTCTATGGCGTCTTCTCTGACCTTCCCGGCAAGCAGTACGACATGCGCGAAATCATCGCGCGCATTGTGGACGCCAGCGAATTCGAGGAATACCGCGCCGAATACGGCGAAACGCTCATCTGCGGCTACGCACGCATCGGTGGCTGGGCCGTCGGCATCATCGCTAACCAGAAAAAACACGTCACCACTCACGCGCCCCATTCCGATCAAAAGCGCATCGAATTCGGCGGCGTCATCTACACCGAATCCGCCGAAAAAGCCGCCCGCTTCATCCTCGATTGCAATCAGAACCGTATCCCGCTGATTTTTCTTCACGACGTCAACGGCTTCATGGTGGGCAAAGACGCCGAATGGAGCGGCATCATCCGCGCCGGCGCCAAAATGGTCAACGCCGTCGCCAACAGCGTCGTCCCCAAAATCACCGTGATTCTCGGCGGCAGCTTCGGCGCGGGCAATTACGCCATGTGCGGCAAAGCCTACGATCCCCGCTTCATGTTCGCCTGGCCCACCGCCAAATTCGCCGTCATGAGCGGTGATGCCGCCGCCAACACCCTGGCTGAAATCAAATTCAAGCAATTAGAACGCGAAGGCAAAAAGCTGGACGAAGCCGCCAAGAACGAACTCCTCGACTCCATCAAAGCCACCTACGAACACCAAACCGACCCGCGCTACGCCGCCGCCCGCCTCTGGCTCGATGCCATCATCGACCCCGCCCAAACCCGCGATGCCCTCATCTGGGCCCTCAACGCCGCCTCCCTCAACTCCGAAATCGCTCCCTTCAAAACCGGCGTCCTCCAGACATAGTTCTCAGTTTTCAGTTCTAAGTACATCACCGTAGTGGCCGATCTTCAGATCGGCCACTCTTCGTTTTTTTCTTGCCGGGTGCCCCAGGCACGGAGTGTGTGCCTGGGTCTTGGGCTCCTCTTCTCTGCGAACTCTGTGGCACAGTCACTTCTGACTGTGCTCTTGGATTCTTCCTTCTTCTCTGTGAATTCCTGCGTCCTCAGCGTTATCTGCTCTCTTCTCTTCGCTGTTCTCTGTGAACTCTGTGTTCCGTCCTCCGTGACCTCTGTGTTAAAAATCCCCATCTTTCTCTTTCCTCTTCTCCGAAACTCGAAACTGAAAACTTACCACTGACAATTCCTCACCCTCCCCACTAAACTACCCAGAGAACTCCCATGCTCTCACCCTCCCGCCTCCTACTCATCTCCATGTTCTTCGCCTTCGTCGTCTGCATCCTGGGTCTGCTCCTAGGCATGCTCTACAGCCTTTACGAATCCTTCCTCCTCCGCAAAGACCTCGAATCCATCCTCAGCCGCAGCATCCCCTACTACAAGGCCCTCGGCCTCTTAGGCATCCTCGGCACGCTTCTCTTTTTTGTTTTCTTGTTTTTTCAAATCGCCGGAAAAGGCAGCAAGAAATCCAAATAATGGTTCAGCCCGGAATTCTATCCTCGCCAATCCATGGATCGCGAACTACTCCAGCCATCTCAGTAAGGCGTAGGCGGTATTGTCATCCCGAGCGGAGGTCTGCGCCCTCTGCAGACCGTAGTCGAGGGATCGCGGCTTGATTGCTCGGCCACGTCAGACGCGATCGGACGGGCACTACCCTATGTGCTGCACAAAAATAGAGCGCGGTCATTCCTCGCTCAATCCAGCCCACCCGCTTTTTCTCTCTTCGCGCCTAACGCGTCCCCATCATCAAATGTGCCGGCCCCGGCAACCGCACGCGCTTAACATTCCGGAACCCCGCCTCGCGCAGCCACGCGCCGTATTCGTTCTCGCTGTAAGTGTTCCCCTCGCGTGTTCCCACCAGCATATTCAACGCAAACAGCGCCGCGTGCTTTGGCGCTGTCTTGTCGGCGTCCAGGATGAAATCGCTGATGACCACGCGCCCCTTCGGCGCCAGCGCAGCATAGCAGCGCTTCAGCAAATCACGATTCCCCTCCGGCCCAAGCATGTGGCAAATGGCGGAAATCAGAATCAAATCGAATCCCTGGCCGAGAAGGTCCGTCCGAAGATCCCCAGCCCGCGTCTTGATTCGCGCGCCCAGGCCCGCCTCTTCGATGTGCCGCTGCGCAATCGGCAGCACCTCCGGCAAGTCCAGCAATTCCACCTGAAGCTTCTCGTTGGCTTGCGCAAACGCTATGGAATACGCGCCTGATCCTCCGCCCACGTCCAGCATTCTCCGTGAGCCTTGAACCCCCACAGCTTGCACCACATGTGGCGCCCGCGCTCGTGCGTGGTGGTGCATCGCGGCAATAAACGCTTCCGTCCAATCATCCTTAGCCTCAGCAGCCTCCTGCCGCTTCACCGAAGTCCCCGCACGCACGCATTCCGTCAACGTCGACCAGCGCTCCCAAAGATGCACGGTATGCATCATCGCTGCCCGCGCATCGTCCGGCGACTTCCCACCGAAATAGCGCGTCGTCACCGGCGTATCGCGGAACATCCCCCCGCGCTTCGTCAACATCCCCATTGCCACCAATGCATTCAGCAACATCTCCGTCGCCCGCGCGTCCGTTCCGATCTTGGCGGCCACCTGCCCTGCCGTCGCCCCATCGCCAATCGCCGCAAAAACGTTCAGCTCAATGCCGGTCAGTATCACCCGGCTCTCCTGAAATCCCCGTATGGTCAGCAGTAGCTCTTCCGGCATTTCTCCCGAAGCTTCCCGGGCCTTCGTCTTTTTCGCAATGTTCCTCACGCTAGTCTTCCTCTCCCGGACAATACCCCATCGGAGTGCGGCTGACTCCACCCCACCCCGGAACTTGAGGGCGCCCCATCCTTCGCCCGCCTCCGGCGGGAAGGGTGGGCTCTTACCACCGCACGCCTAGGTCCCTCCGCTCTTCTCTGCGAACTCTGTGCTCTGCGTCTACCCCGACCCAGTCGGGGTGTCCTCTGAGTAATCCCTTGCTTCCTCTTCGCCATTCTCTGTGCCCTCAGTGTTCCTATCTCTGTGACCTTTGTGTTACCGCCCCTCTTCGCTTTTCTCCTGGTTTTGCTGTGAGCTGTCAGCTATCGGCTGTCGGCTTCTTTACGGCTTCATCCTCACCGTCTTCCCCGTCGCCGCCGATTCCCGCGCCGCATCCATAATCTCCGCCACGATCACATTCGTCTCCAGCGACGATATGCCGTCCGGCTTCGCCCCATCCACGACCACCGCCCGCAGGTACGTCAACTCGTCATCGTAAGGTGCCGCCACTTTCTTCGCTGTTACCTTCTGCTCTTCCTTCTCCCCCGCGCGTCGCTCTCTCAACTCATCCCGCCCCGCGGTAATCACATACCCTGTTTTTCCGTACACTTCCGTATCCTCGCGCCCGAATGCCCAATTCCACGAAGCCTGCAAAATCGCCTGCGCCTTCGGATACGTCAGCACGATCGTTGCCTCATCATCCACCTTCGGATAAACGTCCGGCTTGATTTGCTGCGTTATCGCCGTAACCGTCAGCGGCCTTTGCCCATCCATCAGCCACGTCGTCAGGTCCGCTCCGTAGCACCCGAAGTCATACAGCGCCCCGCCGCCATTCAGCTTCGGGTCCGTCAGCCAACTCAGAAACTCCGGTCCCACGCCAATCTCTTTCGGCCCTTCATGCCCGAAGTGCGCGACAATCTTCCGCACATCTCCAATCTCGCCCGCGTGCACCACATCAAACATCGTGTGCGTGCTCGGCACCCAATCGATGAAGTAGTTTACCAGCACCTGAATCTTGCCCTCGTGGGCCGCCTTCTCAATCGCCAGCGCGTCTTCCCGGCTCACCGCCAGCGGCTTCTCCATCATCACCGAAACGTGATGCTTCGCGCACAGCTCCACAATCTTCCGGTGCTCAAACGTGCTGGTATAAACCAGCACCGCTTGCGGCTTCGTCGTCACCAGCATCTCTTCCACATCCGCGTGGTACAACCCCGCATCCAGCCCAAACTTCGCCGCATACTGGTCGAACAGCTTGCGGTCCGGTTCGCTGATACCCACAATCTTGATATCCGTCCGCTTCGCCGAATTCGTCAAAAATCCCCACGCATGCCCGTGCACCAACCCAACGATCGCCACCCGCAGTGGCGCCGTCTCCGCCGCCATCGCCCCCGGCCCCGCAAGCAACCCGCACACCACCAAAATCACAAATCCCCGCATTACCAATCTCATCGCACCCTCCTGTGAATCCCGTCGCATCATACCACCGCCCCATCCTCCTCAGCGCTCCGGTGGCACAGTCACTCCTGACTGTGCTCTTGGGTCACTCTTCTCCGCTCTTCTCTGCTGGGTGCCCCAGGCACGGAGTGTGTGCCTGGGTCTTGGGTTCCCCTTCTCTTCTCTTCTCTTCTCTTCTCTTCTCTGCTCTGCTCTGCTCTTCTCTGCTCCGTGAACTCTGCGCTCTCTGCGTCCTCTGTGAATTCCTTTTCTTCGTCTTCCGCACCCTTCGTAATTCCTTGACTCCTCCCAAGAACTCTGTATAGTCACCCCACGTCACATCTTTGAGAGGTAGCCAGTCGCTCCTCCCAAGCGTGTGATTCGGCCAATATTCCCCTCAGGTCATTTTTCTAAATCGGATTGAAAAGGAGATGCTCAACTGTGCTAAGGAAAACTGCGTTTATGTTCGTGGTGCTAGTTTTGATTCTCGGAATGTCGAGCGCTGCTTTTGCGCAAAAGTCCGCCGTCCTGCGTGTCGTCATCATCAAGACCGATAATGTTCCTGCCTATCTCCAGCTGTTGGAAAAAGGCAAGGAGATCCAGAGGAAGATCGGTCTTACGCCTCAGATACGCGTCTGGCGGGCAACGCTCGCTGGTCCCGATGCCGGAGCCATCGTTGTCGCCATCGAATACCCCAGCCTGGCGGCGTACGCGGACGCCGATGCAAAAATGCGTGCAGATAAGGATTACCAGGATTGGCTAAAGGACCTGGACAAGATTCGCACCATCGTCTCCGAAAGCCTCTACAAAGAACTCTAACCTCTGCCTCGCAGGACGACATGCCCAGGTGCCCACCCTCGTTTTGTGAGGGTGGGTGAACCTTGGGCTTGCCTTTTATTGTTTTGTCATCCCGACCGGAGCGCGGGCGCCTCTCAGCCCGCGCGGAGTGGAGGGATCTACTCTTTCACTCTTTCACTCTTTCACTCTTCTTCTCTTTCTCTGTGCCCTCTGTGTTCTTCCCTCTGTGACCTCTGTGTTATAGTCCCTCTTTCCTTCTTCCTCCATGGACCCCATCACCCTCATCGAATGTCCCCGCGACGCCTGGCAAGGCCTTCCCGGCTTCATTCCCACCGAAACCAAAGTCGCCTACCTCCGCGAACTCATCGCCGCTGGCTTCCAACATCTCGACGCCGTCAGCTTCGTCTCCCCCAAGCATGTCCAGCAAATGGCCGACAGCGAACAAGTCATGTCCCAACTCCTCGCCTCTCTCCCTCCCAACACGCTCCCACCCGAAATCATCGGCATCGTCGTCAACGAAAAAGGACTCCGACGTGCCCTTTCCACTCCCGGCGTCTCCACCATCGGCTATCCCTACTCCATCTCCGCCTATTTCCGCCGCGCCAACGCCAACATGACCCGCGCCGAATCCCGTTCCCTCGTCGAAACTCTCAAACGCGAAACCAAAGCCGCCAACAAAAACCTCGTCATTTACATTTCCATGGCCTTCGGCAATCCCTACGACGAGCCCTGGGGCCCCGAACTCGTCCAGGACACCCTCGACTGGCTCAAGGACATCCGCGTCAACACCGTCTCCCTCGCCGACACCGTCGGCACCGCCTCGCCCGATTTAGTCCGCGAGCTCTTCTCTCAAGTCAAGGATCACGTTGCCGGAATCGAACTCGGCGTCCATCTGCATTCCCGCCCCGACCACGCCGAAGAAAAAATCCTCGCCGCCTACCAAGCCGGTTGCCGTCGCTTCGATTCCGCCCTCACCGGACTCGGCGGCTGCCCCTTCGCCGGCGACGCTCTCGTCGGCAACATCCCCACCGAATCCGTCCTCTTCGCCCTGGCCAAAGCTGGCGCCACTCCCCCCATCGACCCCGCCCGCCTCACCCGCCTCCTCCACCTCTCCCACCAAATCCGCTCCACCTACTCCCACGAGCCACCTCCCAACTAACCCACTCTCGCGTCTGATATTGCCATTCCGCATCTTTTGGAGTGCGGCGGCTTGCCGCCGCCTTTCGCTCGCAACCCATCCTGCGGCCAGTCCTCCTGCCACCATCCGCATCCCGCCCAACCCAAATTTGTCATTCCCACCGGAGCGGCCCAATCTGGACCCGCACTTCACTCCTGCTTGTCATCCCGCCTGCCCGCCGTAGGAGGGACCGGAGCGGCCCAATCTGGACCTGCACTTCACCCCTGCTTGTCATCCCGCCTGCCCGCCGTAGGAGGGACCGGAGCGGCCCAATCTGGACCCGCACTTCACTCCTGCTTGTCATCCCGACCGGAGCGGCCCGACTTTCTCTTTCGCGCCGCTTTATGGCGCGTCGGGCCGCGCAGTGGAGGGATCGTGGCACAATTCTTCCGTGGCCGCGCGCCCCGTGCACTTCGCCGGGACTGTGCTCTTGGACCTTCCTTTCTATCGCTACACCAGAACCTGACGGTGCCCCATCCTTCGCCCGCCTCCGGCGGGAGCGGTGGGCTCTTACGATCGAACACCTCGGCCCTTCTTTTCTTCTCCGCAAACTCTGCGCCGGCGTCTACCCCGACCCAGTCGGGGTGTCCTCTGCGTAATTCTTCGCCCTTCCCTTTTCTTTCAACTTTCAACTTTCGACTTTTAACTCTAGAATCTTCCCGACGAGCCCCCACCATGCCCTACGAAACCCTCCTCCTCGAAACCGATGGCCCTCTAGCCACCATCACCCTCAACCGCCCCGAAAAGCGCAACGCCATCTCCACGCCCATGATCGCCGAAATCCAGACCGCCCTCGACGACCTCGAAAAATCCCACGTTCGCGTCGTCATCCTCACCGGTGCTGGCACCGCTTTCTGCGCCGGCATGGATCTCGACATGCTCCAAAGCATCGCCCGGCAATCCCCCGCCGAAAATCAGGAAGACTCCCGCCGCATTGCCAAATTCTTTCGCCGTCTCTGGAGTTACTCCAGGCCGCTCATCGCCGCCGTTAACGGCCACGCCCTCGCGGGTGGCTGCGGCATTGCCACGCTTTGCGATTTCACCCTCGCCGTTCCCGAAGCCCAATTCGGTTACACCGAGGTCAGAATTGGTTTCCTTCCCGCCATCGTCTCCGTTTTCCTCACCCGCCAGATTGGCGAAAAGCGCGCCCGCGATCTCCTCCTCACCGGCCGCCTCGTCGCAGCCGCCGAAGCCAAGGAGATCGGCCTCGTCAACGAACTCGTCGCCCCCGAATTGCTCATGGACCGCGCCCACGAACTCGCCGCCTCCATCATCGCCGCCAGCCCCGCCAGCGTCACTCGCGCCAAGCATCTGCTCATTTCCGCCGAAATCGCCAGCCTAGATCACGATCTCGAGCGCGCCATCCTCGAAAACGCCCGCATGCGCTGCACCCCCGACTTCCGCGAAGGCCTCGCCTCCTTCCTCGAAAAACGCAAACCCATCTGGCCCTCCGACCCCAGCAAGCCCTGAGCCGTTAGCCTACAGTCCACGGCCGCCAGCCAAAAGCAGACCACTTGACAGTGCGGCCGTATAAATACATACTAATGAATATAATTAAGCGTGCACTATGCAACATTACAGCAAGCTTGAAGTCTGGCGGCGCAGCCACGAACTGGTGCTTACGCTCTACCGTTGCACGGACTCTTTTCCCTTCACCGAACGCTACGGGCTGACCACCCAGCTCCGCCGCGCCGCTTCCTCCGTTCCCACGAATATTGCAGAAGGCTCCAAACGAGCCATCCCGAGCGACTATGCCCATTTTCTGAACATAGCCGAGGGCTCTCTCTCCGAAACTGAATATCTTCTCCTTCTCAGTCGCGATCTGGGCTATATTCCCCAGGACGCAGCCACAGGTTGCCTCGCCGAAGTTTCGGAACTTCTAAGAATGCTTCATGCTCTCCGAAAAACAGTGCAAAAGGACGCAGCACCTAACCCAGCCCTGCAGAAATCCGCAAGAGCCTAATCGCTCATAAATGGCTACCAATCCGCGGCCGTAGGGGCTCGGCTGCTAGCCGTCGGCTCTTGGTTGTAGGCTGTCGGCTAATGGCTGTAGACTGGCGGCCGTCAGCCATTTTCTCCAGCGCCAAATTTCCGGCATACTATCCCCACGACCCATGCTCACTCATCACGATGTCACCATCCGCGTTCGCTACGCCGAAACCGATCAAATGGGCGTTGTCTACCACTCCAACTTTCTCATCTGGTTTGAAGTCGGCCGCGTCGAGATCATGCGCGCCCTCGGCTTCGACTATAAACAGTTGGAAATCCAGGACGACACCTACATGGTCGTCGCCGACGTCCATTGCCGCTACCATCATCCCGCCCGCTACGACGAACTCCTCACCGTCCGCACCCGCATCCTGGAAGCCAAAACCCGCACCTTGAAATTCGGCTACGAAGTCTTCCGCCAGTCTGACCAGAAACTCCTCGCCACCGGCCACACCATCCACGTAGCCTGCACGCGCGCCGGCCAGGTCAAACAATTCCCCGATAAATACAAACAAGCCTTCCTCTCCCTCGTCCCCACCCCCTCCGACAGGATCACCTCATAACATTTCGTCGGCTTTACTCTGTGCTCTCTGTGCCCTCCGTGGTGAATACTTCTCTCTGCGAACCTCAGCGTACTCACCCGGGTGCCCCAGGCACGGAGTGTGTGCCTGGGTCTTGGGTTTCTCTTTCCTCTGTAGTTGGGTGCCCCAGGCACGGAGTGTGTGCCTGGGTCTTGGGTTTCTCTTTCCTTTGTAGTTGGGTGCCCCAGGCACGGAATGTGTGCCTGGGGTCTTAGGTTCCTCTTCTCTCTGTGCGCTCCGCGTTATCCTCTTCTTTCTTAACTCTGTGACCTCTGTGTTCCTACCTCTGTGATCTCTGTGTTACCGTCCCTCTTCTCTTCTTCCTCTCCGAAACTTAAAACTTACAACTGAAAACTGATAACTCCCTCCCCCTCACCCCAATGCCTCCAAAAAATACGTAAACATCCTCCACCCCGCCACCCAACTGAACGGCGCCAATTCCAGCGAATAATGTCCCACCGGCAATTCCAGCGTCCGCGGCTCCGCCCCGTTCTTCCGCAGCGCCTGTAGCATCTCCCGCGTGAACTCCGGCAAAAACGTCGGATCGTACTTCCCGTACACCATGAACGTATTCCGCCGCGCCCCCATCCCCCGCTCCACATACGGCATCGGACTAATCGGCATCCAAAACTCCCGCAACTCCTCCACGCTCACCTCGTGCCGCAATCCTTCCCACACATGATTCGTCGTCATCCCTTGGCTCACCACGTCCGCAAAATACGTGGACACATGAAAAAATCCTCCCGCCCGCACCCTCCGATCGTGCACCAGCGTGATGTATCCCACCGACGACCCGATGCTCGTCCCCAATATCCCCAGCCGGTCATAGCCCCGCTGTTCCAACCAACTCAAACATGCCCGCGCATCTTTCACTGCCTGCCGGTTCGCCTGGAGCGTCAATCCAATATTCGGCCCCACTAATTGGTCCGCACGCTCATGCCCTTTCGCCATTCGCCGGTCGTGGTACGGCAAACTCATCTTCAGCGCCGAAATCCCCATGCGCTGCAGCCAGTGGCACAAGGCCACTTGCCCGTGCCACTTCGCATTCCAGTTCGGCAAAATGAGCACCGCGGGCCCAATCTTCTTCCCCGGAAAAAACTGCGCATGTACGACGTTGTTCTCCGCCCAAGCCGATTCCAGCGGACTCGTAAACGTCAGCACATTCTCCCCATCCAGCCGGTAGTCCCGCACCTCTTCCGCCGCATACCACTCCTCGCTCTTCGCCGTAGCCTCCCGCGCGTACTCCCGCAAAAACGCCCGCGCCTCCTCTCTTTTTGTTTCCTCTTCTCTTCCACTGGCCACTTCTTCTTGCTGTCGGCTGTCGGCTAACGGCTGTAAGCTTCTTTCTCCTTCTTCTCTCGTCACTAGCCACTCGCCACTAGCCGCTTCTTCTTGCTGTCGGCTGTCGGCTAACGGCTGTAAGCTTCTTTGTCCTTCCTCTCTCGTCACTAGCCACTCGCCACTAGCTACTTCCCTAAGGTGCTCCAGTCCCCACTCAAACGGCCGCACCATCCGGTTATCATCGGTTGTCCACCGCCGGTGCTCATACCGCCGTATCCAATGCTCATACCATCCCATCGCCATAGTTTTGTGCCTTCAAGCTTACGGCTCAGGAAGAGGAAGAGAAAGAGATGTCTGAATACTGCCTGGTCAAATCAGTAATGTGCCGCCAACTTTTTATGCGGGGACCGGCAGGAGACGACGCAGTCGGGGATGCATGTGCTCGCGGTTTCTCGCCACAAAGTCCTCTTTCTTCCAGTCATTCCCGGTAATTAGGTGGCGACATTGGCTGCTGCCACAGGCACATCGCATCGAAAAACGGGGATTTGATTCGATGAGGGCATAATCGTAACTAATCTCTTCGCCCTGCCGAATATTCCGGAGGGCGATGAAATCACCTTGGGAATCAAACGCGCAGTTGCCGCCACAAGAGTGATTCAGATACCACTCGACCGACAGCTTGTCGAAATCATTTTCCGGGGGAGGTACGAAACCGTCTGGCGTGCCTATGCAAAACGCCATGATCTTGTTCTGGACCTCAATATCATAGGTTCTAAAATTGTTCCACGGAACCAGCGACTCAAAATCTTCCTCGGCAACTCCGTCTGCGATTTTCTCGCCTCGCATGATATTCCTGACTGCAAATACTCCCACTCCATTCAGATCAATTCTCGAAGGGCGCAATTCCAGTTGCACGGTGGGGACATCTGTTGAATGTGTCATTCACCAGCTCCTTCTGCGCGAACGAACTTTCCCTTCGTGTCATGGTACTCCTTTTCGATGTCCTCGACTTTCAGATTTCTCTTCTCGGCCTCGAACTTTATAAGACTTTCGTAGAACCGTTCCAAATCGCAGTAAAGAGTTGGATCGCTCTTACCAGTCCAATATGTTCGCAAATCTTTGATCGCATCCTTGCAATAGAAAAAATACCGACCTATGTACCAGCCAAAGGTGTCCCAGATGAGACGCCTGCTGATGTACTTGTCGCGTTCGAGGGTGCTGACCTTTTCGAGGAATTCAAGGACATCCTCGATGGTTTCGGGATTAGGCCCTTCTTCAGCCACGACCCAAGCCTTGCGTCGCGCCTCCACCATTGTCGAGGAATTCCATTCTTTGTACAGGTCTAGAACCGTGCCGTAGGCCAACTGTCTGGCCAGCAAATGGCCCTGCCACCACACGACTGCTGCAGCCACCAATCCTGAAAAAAGCGTGGCCTTCCCTTCTGCGTTTAGACCAATATCGCGAAAGAACGATCCCAACAAGATCCCTGCACCCGCAAAAATAACCACGGAAAAACCCAAATAGAGGCCACGGCCCGGCAGCCAGCGACGGAATTGCATCCAGGCTCTTCGCATTGAAACCTCCTCAATCCCGATTTCATTGGCCCGCAGGCAATATATTATAATGTAATGTATTATCAGCGTTCATATATAATTCCGGGAAAGTGCCGGTCCCATATTGAATTAGCCGGCACAGCCAACTCTCAAAGAGAGCGTTAAACATCCGACACTCCGTATTCCTCCCGGCATTGTTCCCCCTTCCCGCGTATGGCACAGTGAATCCTGATGATTCCCTTTTTCTTCTTCCTCTTCGGCCTGGTTATCGGCAGCTTCCTCAATGTCTGCATCACGCGCATCCCGGAAGGACTCTCCATTGTCCGCCCCGCCTCCCGCTGCCCGCGTTGTGAGACCCCCATCAAGCCCTACGACAACATCCCCATCCTCAGTTGGTTTCTCCTCCGCCGCAGATGCCGCCATTGCGGCCTGCCCATTTCTCCCATGTACCCCATCATCGAGTCCCTCACCGGCGCCTACTTCGTCCTCACCTACTACTCCTTCGGCATCACCCTGCCCACCTTCAAGTGGCTCTTCTTCGGCTGCCTCCTCATCATTCTCATCGTCACCGACCTACTCGTCCGCCTCCTCCCCGACTCAGTAACCTTCTTCGGCCTGGGCCTCGGCCTGGCCTTTGCCACGCGCATCTTCCCCAGTTCCTTCCTGGGTATCTATGGCCTCTGGTTCCGCTTGCCCAACAAACTCCCGCAAGGCGTCGCGGGAATCATTGACTCCCTCCTCGGCGCCGCCTTCGGCAGTCTCCTCCTCCTGGCCGCCGCCGTCCTCTACAAACTCGTTCGCAAGCGCGATGGCATGGGCATGGGCGACGTCAAAATGATGGCCATGATCGGCGCCTTCCTCGGCCTCCGTGGAGCCTTTCTCACCATTCTCTTCGGCACCCTCCTGGGCAGCATCGTTGGCATCGGCTGCGTCGTCGTTTTCTATCTCGCCGGCTGGAAACGCGATCTCGCCGCGCGCGCCGCCCGTCGTGGTCTGGGCCACGGCAATCCCAACTCGCTCCGCCTCATCATCGCCTCCCAATACCAATTCCCACTCGGCTCCTTCCTCGGCATCGCCGCTCTCTTCGTCGTTTTCGCCCTCCCTCGCCTCCTCCAACACCTCTTCCTGTAGCTCACCCCTTCAGGGGTGAGGCCTTTACCTCTTCTACCTCCTTTATCTCCCTTATCTCCTTTATCTCCTCTACCTCGCCACCCGACTTTGCTCTTCCCGCGCCCCACCCGCCACTTGTCATCCCGAGCGGAGCGGCCCGATTTTTTCTTCCGCGCCGCCTTGTGGCGCGTCGGGCCGCGTAGCCGAGGGATCGTGGCGCCATAGCTGCCGTTCCCCAGCCCGCTGTTCTTCTTTCTCCCCACTCTTCTCCCATCTCTGTGTCCTCCGTGTTCTTCCCTCTGTGACCGGCGCCCGCCTCGATCTGGTCGGGGTGTTACAGTCCCTCTTTCTCGCCGCTCTTCAACTGTTAACTGTCAACTGTCAACTGTGAACTCTTCCCCCTCTCCTTACTCCCACAATCGCGCTACAATAGCCTTAGTATTGTCTCGTCTTGGGAGCTCCCAGCGGGTCCCGAGCCTTTTGGTTGTTCCGTTGGAGGTTATTCGACATGCGTTCCATAACACTCTTGCGGCTCGCCGCTTTTTTCGCTCTCGCCGCGTTCGCTGCGCTCCCCGCCCTCGCGCAGCAGGACCAGCCCGCCGATCCCGTCGCCGACGCCGCCCGCAAAGCCCGCGCACAGCAAAAAAACGCCCCGCCCCCAAAAAAGGTTTATACCAACGACGACATCCCTTCCGCCCCTCAGCCTGCTCCCGCGTCAGAAACCAAGCCATCCGGCGATACCTCGCAAGCCGCCGCCACCGACACCTCCGCCGGCGCCGCCGATGACAAGGACAAAAACCCCGAAGCCTACTGGCGCAAGCGCTTCCAGAAGGCGCACGAAAATTTAGCTAAGGCGGAAAAGGAATTAGACGTTCTTCAGCGCGAACTCGACAAAAATCAAGTCCAGTATTACTCCGACCCCCAGCAGGCCTTGATACAGCAGAACAATCGTTCCGACATCAATGAAGGCCAGGGCAAAATCGACGCCAAGAAAAAAGAAATCGACTCCCTCAATCAGCAGATCTCCGACATGGAAGACGAACTCCGCAAGGCCGGCGGCAATCCCGGCTGGGCCCGCTAACTCGCTTATTTCCCAGTTCTTGGGTTCCTCTTGCTTAGGTAGGGGCGCAGCATTGCTGCGCCCCATGTCCGCACAATCTCTGCGTCTTGCCTCTTTTGGAGTGCGGCGGCTTGCCGCCGCTTTTACAATCGCGGCCTAGCGCACCCTGTCATCCCGACCGGAGCAACGGCGCATTTTGCCGTTGCGGAGTGGAGGGATCGTGGCACCCTCTCTGCCGCTCCACCTAATCCGCAATCCCTGCCAACCGAACGCCCACGTCGTCTGCGGCCTAGCGCACTCTATCCCGCCGGCCTGGAGCCCACGTCGTTTGCAGCCTAGCTCACTCTGTCATCCCGCCTGCCCTGAGCGTAGCCGAAGGGACCGGAGCAACGGCGCACTTTGCCGTTGCGGAGTGGAGGGATCGTGGCACCCTCCCTGCCGCTCCACCCAATCCGCAATCCCTCACTCTCTTGCCTTACTTAAAACTCAAAACTGACAACTGATAACTTCCCTTAATTCACGCTTCCACCGGCAAGCTGCCCCACGAGACCTTCCAACTCTTCCTCGCCCTCCATACTCTCCAGCAGCGCCAGCCCTTCCCGCAACCGCGCCATTCCCTTTTCCAGCGCCTCGCACGCGATCCGCGCAGACTCTTCCGCGATCAATTCCAGGCAATCATCCATCGCTCCCGCGTCCGACAGAATCCTCGTGTCCATCAGGCTCACCAACCGCTCCAGCGCCTTCTCCTGGATCCGCTGCAAGGCCTCTTCCGGCTCCACCTGTTCCATGCAAAGGTCCGCGCACATTCCCGTCAGCGCGTCCGCCATGTGGCTCGCGCGAATGCGTCTTCGCAATTCCGTTCTGGCGTTAAGGGCCGTGGCGCTGTTCATCGGCGTTCCCCTTCCAGTCGCTTGGTCCTGCTCCGCCGAGACTACTCACCGCCCCTGCCCCGCACAATAGACCATTCGTATCAGTCAATACCCCTCTATACACACTTTCGTACCCCTTGGAGTGCGGCGCCTTCGCGCCGCTTTTGCGATGTCAGCCCCGCTTCCCGACCGATCGTAGGGTGCAGATGCATCCACCGCGCAAATTATCGGTGCGTTGCCCGCCGTCGTTTCTTCTTCCGCTCCAGCCGCTTCATCAGTAAACGCACCACCATCTGCGCCCGCCGTTCCTTCGTCGCCTCCTGCTTCACGTCCGTAACAAATCGCACAATCTGACGCCGCAGGGCCGTCGTCACCCCGCGAAACTCCGCCTGCGCCCGCGGTGCCAGCCGCAAAGCCAGCGCCAGTGCCGGCGGCACCGCCGGTTCTCGCGGCTCCTCATCGCGTTCCAGCGCCACCTCCACCACCGCTCCCGCATCGACCCGCAATTTCTTCCGTATTTCCCCGTGAATCGCCAGCCGGTGGCATCCCCGTCCCCGCGGCACCAGCGTCGTTCGCAACGGCACTCCTTCCACCGTTCCCTGCACCGCCACATTCGCCGCGCCCCTGGCAATCTCCCGGGACACCTCCGCCGGCACATCCACAAACCGGATGATTCCCACCTTATAAATTCGCCCTGAGAAAACGTGCAATCCTTCCCGCATCACCCTCGCCCAGGCCATCCTCTCTCCCCTCGTCGTAATCTTTTTCCGCTCCTTAGCTCATTGTCATCCCGACCGGAGCGGCCCGACTTTCTCCTGCGCGCCGCGTTCTGGCGCGTCGGGCCGCGTAGTGGAGGGATCCCTCCGCCACTTTTTCCTTCTCCGCGAACTCTGTGGCACAGTCACTCTGACTGTGCTCTTGAGTTTGCCTTCTCCCATTTTGTCATCCCGAGCGGAGCGCCTCGATTTTTTCTTCCGCGCCGCAGTTTGGCGTCGAGTCGCGTAGTCGAGGGATCCCTCTGCGGCCTTTCATGTCTCTTCTTGGGTTCCTCTTCTTTGTGCTCTCTGTGCTCGGCGTCTACCCCGACCCAGTCGGGGTGTTCTCTGCGTAACTTTCGCCTTCCTCCCAGGAGAAAACTCTTTCACTCTTTCACTCTTTCACTCTTTCACTCTTTCACTCTTTTTCTCTACCTCCTCGTCTCCGTTCCCTCTGCGGCGCCTCTGTTAACTCTGCGTTTCGCTTCTCTCTTCTCCGAAACTTAAAGCTGACCACTGAAAACTTACAACTTCTTCCCCCCCACATGCAGCGCCACCGTCCCAAACGTCATCAACACATACCGCGGCTCTACGTACCCCATCTCCCGCAACTGCGCCACAAACTCCTCCGGCCGGAAAAATCGCGCCACCGATTTCGGCAAATACCGGTACGCCATCGCATCCCCCGAAATCGCTCCGCCAATCACCGGCAACACGTTCCGGCAGTAAAACCGGTACAAATCGCCAATCAACCCCGGCGCCGGCTCTGTGAATTCCAAGATCGCCAGCGTCCCTCCCGGCTTCAGCACCCGCAAAATCTCCCGCAGCCCCGCTTCATAATTCGCCAAATTCCGAAAACCGAACGCCATCGTCACCAGATCAAACGCTTCGTCCGCGAACGGCAGCCGCAGCGCATCGGCCTCAAAAAACGTCACCGCCCGCGCGCCATTTCCCGCCGTCACGCTTTTCTCCCGCGCCCGCACCAGCATCGTATGGGAAAAGTCCGCGCCAATAATCCGCGCCTTCGCCTCGCGCGCCAGCGCAAACGCCAGATCCCCCGTCCCGCAGCACAAATCCAGCGCCACCGCGTCCGCGCGCCCCAAAATCGCCTGCAATTCCCGCGCCGTCCGCGCCCGCCACCTCTTATCCATCTGTCCGCTCAGCAGATGATTCAGCAGATCATACCGCGGCGCAATCCGCGTAAACATCTCGCGCACTTTTTGCGAAGCGTCCTGCTCGCTCGTTGCGCCTTCTGGTTGTGTGCCTTTCGGCCGCTCCTCAGCCACGGCCCTTCCCCGTTGCTTTGCTCACAATCTCCACCACCGGCCGCTGCAAACATTCCGGCGCACATCGCAGCACGCATTCCACCATCTTCGCTGGCACATCGTCGTACGAACTCGCCTTCCCCAACCGCGGCGCCAGCACAAACCGCACTTTTCCTCTGCGCGCTTTCTTGTCCGCGTGCATCGCCGCAAACAACTTCTTCGGGCTCGTCTTCGGCCACCCCGGCAGCGGCCCCACGCGCTTGATCAGCGCCACGATCCGCGACACCGCGTCCCCCGGCATGTGCACCACCCCATATCCCAACAGCGCCGCGCACATCATTCCCCATGCCACCGCTTCCCCGTGCTGGTAGCGCCGGTAGCGCGTCGCCGATTCCAGCGCGTGCCCGAACGTGTGCCCGTAATTCAAAATCTCGCGCAGCCCGGATTCGCGCTCGTCCCTGCTTACCACCCACGCCTTTATCTCCACCGATCTACGGATAACGTGTTCCAGCGCCGCCGCCTCGCGCCGCAAAATCCTCTCCAGATTTTCTTCCAGGTACACGAACAGCTTGGCATCTGCAATCACGCCGTACTTGATCACTTCCGCCAGCCCGCCGCGAAATTCCCGCTCCGGCAATGTCCTTAGCGCTTCCGGGTCGGCCAGCACCAGTCGCGGCGGATAAAACGCCCCCACCAAATTCTTCCCTTCCGGCAAATTCACTCCGGTCTTTCCACCAATCGCGCTGTCCACCTGCGCCACCAGCGTTGTCGGCACCTGCACCAGCGCCACGCCGCGCAAATACGAAGCCGCCACAAATCCCGTCACATCTCCCACCACTCCGCCGCCCACCGCCACCAGCAGCGATTTCCGGTCCGCGCCCGACCGCACCAGCTTCCGCGTCAGCAACTCCACCGTCGCCAGATTCTTCGCCCTCTCCGCATCGTCAAACAAATGCACCACCGGCGCCGCACCCCGCGCAAAACTTTCCGCGAACACTCTCCCCACCGCCCGCCACACCTTCGGCGAACTCACCACATGCACGCTGGAAAATCGTCCCAGCTTCGCAATCTCTCGCCCCGCCCGCCGCAGCAACCCTGCCGCGCACACCACCCCATAACGCCCCGCACCCGCCCGCACCCACACAGTCGTTGCCTTCGTTCCAGTCTTCGTCCGAGCCTTCGTCCGAGTCTCCGTCCGCATTTTCGTCCTGGCCTTCGTCCCAGTCTTCGTCCTCGTCTCCACCTTCTTCATCTCTCCAGGTTTCCTCTACCCATCAATGTACCACCATCCCTTTGAAGTGCGGCGGCTCGCCGCCGCTTTTACGGTGTCAGCCTCACCATCAATTCCCACACTGCTAGCATCCCCCATCTCCCCCACCTCCAAAATTGTCATCCCGAGCGGAGCGGCTCGATTTTCTCTTCCGCGCCGCCTTCCGGCGCGTCCGGGCGCGGAGCGCGTCGTTTGCGTGCCGTGCGCCTCGCCGGGATGGAGGGACCGTGGTACCACCATTGCGTCTTGGTTCAGTTCCCGATTTTCACTTTTCGAATTTCGATTTTCGATTCATCTCCCTTCTCCTAAACTCAAAACTTGCAACTGAAAACTGAGAACTCTTTCCCCCCGTGCTACCATACTTCTGCGCCTCCTGAAGGCCCACATGACCCACTCCCCCAAATCCTACCAAGCCGATTACCTCGTCATCGGTTCCGGAGTCGCCGGCGTGCGCGCCGCCATTGAGCTCAGCCAAGCCGGCACTGTTCTCGTCCTCGCCAAGTCCGACCTCTCCGAATCGGCCACTGCCTACGCCCAAGGCGGCATCGCCATCGCGCTCAGCGACGAAGACGAAATCGGCCTTCACGAACAGGACACCATCAATGCCGGGGACGGCCTCTGCCGCTCCGACACCGTCGCCCTACTCGTCGAAGAAGGCCCCAAGTACATCACCCAGCTCATCGAATGGGGCGCCGAATTTGATCGCGCCGGCACCAAGCTCGCCTTCACCCGTGAAGCCGCTCACAGCCGTTCTCGCATTCTCCATGCCCACGGCGATTCCACCGTCCGCGAAATCAGCCGCGCCCTGCTCTCTCGTGCGCATACCATTCCGCATCTCCACATGCGCGCCCACGCTTTCACTACCGAGCTCATTCTCGAAAACGGCCGCGCCGTTGGCGTTCGCTTCCTCGACGAAACCGATGCTTCCCTCCACGAAGTCCGCGCCGGCGCCATTCTCCTCGCCACCGGGGGACTCGGCCAGCTTTACCGCGAAACCACCAACCCCGATGCCGCCACCGGTGACGGCATGGCCATCGCCTACGAAGCCGGCGCCGTCCTCTCCGACATGGAGTTCGTCCAATTCCATCCCACTGCCTTAGCCGTCAAGGGCGCCCCGCGCTTCCTTCTCAGCGAAGCACTCCGCGGCGAAGGCGGCATCCTCCGCAATATCAATCTCGAACGTTTCCTGAAGCGCTACCACGAAGCTCAGGAGCTCGCTCCACGCGATGTCGTCGCTCGCGCCATCGTCAGCGAAATGCACAAAACGGACAGCCAGCATGTCTATCTCGACTTGACCGCCAAGCCCAAGGACTTCCTCGAAAAACGCTTCCCGCGCATTTACGCTGCCTGCCTCAGCTACGGCCTCGATCTCTCCAGCGACCTCGCTCCCGTCAGTCCCGCCGCGCACTTCATGATGGGCGGCGTCAAAACCGATCTCTGGGGACGCACCTCCATCCCCGGCCTTTATGCTGCCGGTGAAACCGCCTCCACCGGCGTCCATGGCGCCAATCGCCTCGCCAGCAATTCTCTCCTCGAAGGCCTCGTCTTCGGCGCGCGCTCCGGCATTGCCATGGCAAAAGACGCGCCCGGCTCCAAAAAAAAGCAGTTCAACATGCCCGGCAGCCCCGTTCCCAAACTCGGCAAAGCCAACCACGCCCCCGCCTCCGCGCAAAAAGTCAAGCCTCCCGCCTCCGCCGCTCTCCAAAAACTCCGCGAAGTCATGTGGAAGCAAGTCGGCATCCTACGCAACGGCAAGGAACTCAAGGCCGCTCTCGACTCCCTGAAAGCTACGGAAATCCCGCTCGCCGACAAAAATGGCCGCTTCGATCACGAACTCAAAAACCTCCACGCCCTCGGCATTCTCATCGCCCGTTGTGCCTTAGCCCGCGAAGAAAGCCGCGGCAGCCACTACCGTTCCGATTTCCCCTACCGCGACGACGACAAATTGCAATCCCATTCCCAAATCTCCCGCCATCACGACCCTTCCTTCGAAAAATAGCCACAGCGGAGTGCGCCGTTTCTTATACTCTTTCACTCTTTCACTCTTTCACTCTTAGACTCCTTCACTGATTAACGGAGGGTGCCCCAGGCACGGAGTGTGTGCCTGGGTCTTGGGTTTGGCGGCACAGCCACTCCTGCTGCCCGTGGCACAGTCACTCTTGACTGTGCTCTTGGGTTCTTCTTCTCCGAAACTAAAAACTTACAACTGAAAACTGATGACTCCGCCCTGTGCCTGGGTCTTGGGTTCCTCTTCCCTCTGCGACCTTCAGCGTCATCCGCGGCCCAGGCATAATTCGCGCCCCACCAACGATTGTCATCCCGATCCCGCAGGGCGGGACCCAATTCTCTCTTCCGCGCCGCCTTCTGGCGCGTCGGGCCGCGTAGTGGAGGGATCCTTCCGCCGCCTTTCTCTTCTCGCGCCTCTCTTATCTTTCCTCTGTGAACTCAGTGTTACCGTCCCTCTTCTCTGGCCTTTGCTTAGCCCTGTCATCCCGAGCGAAGCGGCCCGACTTTTTCTTCCGCGCCGTTTTCTGGCGCGTCGGGCCGCGTAGTCGAGGGATCCCTCCGCCGCTTTTCTCTTCTCTGCGAACTCTGCGTCCTCTGTGTCCTCTGCGTTAAAGCCTTTCTCCTCGCCCTTTCTTTTAACTTTCAACTCTCAACTTTCAACCTTTCCTGTCCCTCCAAACACACCCCTCCCCGCAAATCTCCTACCCAATTTGTAAATGATTCCCAACCCCAGGCAGGCCTACTTCTGTTGCAGTTCCTTCACCGATTCCAGTATCGTATGCCCCACAATCGCCAACGTTCGTGCGCTTATCTTGTCGATCGTATCCTCCGGCGTATGCCAGTACGGCACGTCATTCGTATCCAGATCCATTATGTCCGCCGACGGCACATGCCGAGCCGTAAATGAATAGTGATCGTCGCCTCCAAAACTCGTCGGCTCTTTCACAAACACACTTCCGTACCCGAGCCGCTCGGCGACACTCCACACCATATCTTTCAGCCATTTCGTGGACTCGCCGTCTCTCTTAAAGTGCGGTGAGCGCCCGCCGACAATATCTGCCAGCAGGAACGCCCTCACCTTCGGCAAATCCCCGCTGTTCGACAGCCGCGCCGCCATCTCCCGGCTCCCATACCGGTTGTCCGGGTCCACCCACTCTTTGTTCACCGCCTCTTCCCCGTCGAAAAACGCAATCCACACCGCATACTTCCCCGCCGGCTTCTGCCCGCACAGCAGCCGCGCGATCTCCAGCATCACTCCCGTCGACGACCCGCCGTCATCCGCGCCCACAAAATTCTCCAGCCGCTTCGTGTCGTAATGCGTCCCCAGCAAAATAATCCCCGGCTTCTCTCCCGGAATCTTCACCAGGATATTCTTCATCGCCAGCCGTCCCGCCGGCGTATCCGCCGAAAACGAATCCGTCTCCACCGCGCAGCCGTACGACTTCAGCTCCGTCTCCAGATAATTCTGCAATTGCCCCAGCGCCGCCGATCCCGCTGGCCTCGGCCCATAGCTCACCTGCTTCACCACCTGCTCGTACGCGCGCTTCCCGTCAAACCCATCTATCTTTTCCGGTGTAGGCACATCCTCCGCCACCGCCGGCGGATTCCCCGCCACTGCGCTCATGAATGGCTTCTCCGCCGTAGCCGCGGGCGCCGCCGTCGTCCCTCCAGACTTACACCCGAGCACCCCCACCGCCACCAACATCAGCAACCCCACTCGCCAAGCACCCATTCCTGTCATCCCCAGCCCACATGGAGTGCGGCGGCTTGCCGCCGCTTTTACCCTCGCATCCGCCACCACCAAAGTAAGTTTCATCTCCCGCCGCCCCACGATTCCCTGTAGCTCACCCCTTCAGGGGTGCGGCCTTTCTCAACCCACGCAACCACGCCCAATGCAACATTCCTCGCAACACATCGTTCGCAAACTCTTCCACTTTTTCACTCTTAAACTCTTTCATTCTTCTCAACTCCCCCCCCCGCCCTCTCCGCCTCTTCTCTCTTCCATTTCCGCCGCACCACCGCCGCCGACACCGCCATCCCCACAAAGTACAATCCCACCATCGGCATCATGAAAATCAGCATCGTCCCCGCATCCGGCGTGGGCGTAATAATCGCCGCCACAATCGCGATAACCAGGAACGCGTAACGGAAATTCTTCCACAGAAAACTCGGCGTCACGATCCCAAACAGCGTCAAAAAGAAAATCAAAATGGGCAGCTCGAACACCAGCCCCAGCCCCAGCAAAATCATCAATATCAAATCAAAGTACTCGTTGATGCTGATCATCGGCACCACGGGTCCCTTGAAGCTCACCAAAAACCGCAGCACATACGGCAGCGTCACGTAGTACCCGAACGCTATTCCCGCCAAAAACAGCGCCACCGTCGAAAACAAAAATCCCGTCACCGCGCTCCGTTCGTGCTTGTACAAAGCCGGCGCCACGAATAGCCAGATCTGGTACAGCACGATCGGCGACGCCATCACAATTCCCAGGTACACCCCCAGCGTGATGATCATGTTCAAGTAGCCCGCCGGATGCGTGTAGATGAGTTTTTGCTCCAGCCCCGCTGCCTTCAACGCCTTCAGCATCGGCTGGGTGATGAAGCCGATGAACCGCTGCGCCAGGTAAAACCCAACCATCGCCCCAATCCCGACCGCGTACAGCGAATTGATGATTCTCTTTCGGAGCTCCGACAAGTGCTCGAAAAACGTCATCTGTCCGCCGGGCTCTTGTCCCCGGTTCATGATGGACGTCGCGTTTTTCTCAGGCAGGCTGCTGTTGGTCATGAGAGGGCGTGGAATCCGTCACTGCTACGCTTTCGCCGGTTGCGCTATCGCCATTTGCACCATCACTCTTTGCGCTTTCGCTCGTCGCCGGTTCGCTGCTTCCTGCTTCATTGCTTCCTGCTTCGCTGGAAGCGCTTTCACCCGCTGCAGCGTCTGCACGGGGGACGGCCTCGGCCACCGGCGTGATCACCGGCCCCTCCGTCAGTGGTTTCTCGGCGGAAAAAGGCTCGGGCAGCGCCGCAACCCCGGTCGTAGGGGCCGCCAGCGTATCAGGAGGATTCTGGGCGTTCTGTGCCGCCGTCTCGGCAACTGTCGCCGCCGTCACTGCTTCCGCGGCTTGCTTCCGCAATTCCGCCAGCCGCGCCTGCCGCTCCAGGTCCCGCATCTCTTCTTCAAACGCGCTCCGGAAGTCCGTCGAAGCCTTCCGGAACTCCGCCATCAGCTTGCCCAGGCTACGCGCCAGCTCCGGCAGCTTCTGCGGTCCAAAGACCACCAGCACCACCAGAAAAACCACGATCATGTGGGGAACACTAAGCATAGCCTGTGTTTGTGGCACAGTCATTCTTGACTGTGCTCTTGCGTTTCTCTCTCTCTTGTAGGGGCGTTGCACGCTGCGCCCCATCTTGCCAATATCCTTATTTCGCCCACTCCGCTCTTGGATTCCTCTTGCTTTTGTAGTGGCCGGCCTTCAGGTCGATTCACTCTTGGCCCTGCTCTTCCTCCCTGATACGTCCCTGCGCGCCCTCTTTGCATCATAGAAAGGGTAGCCAGCGGTGTCAAACAACACTTGCCGCCGCCCATGCTATGCTAGACTTTCTTTGCCAGATTCCGGGCGTCCTTTGCCCTTGTAGCTCAGGCCTTCAGGCCCGGGGCTTTTTCTTGGGTTTCCGGCTGCTTGTAGCGGCCGGTCCCGCGATGCGAAACCTGTTCTTGGGCTTGCGGGTGCCCCACCTTTGCCTTCTGAGGGTGGGTCTTGGGTTTGAATTCAGGGGGTCGGACCTTATAGGTTTACCCTGAGCTTCGCAGGGTCCGGCATTAAGCCCGTCTTCCAACGGGCTTTAGCCCCTGAGGAAATGTTGTTAAGCTTTTTCGCCAGTGAGGGTACTCATGAATCTTGAACGTCGCGGCCTGGTCATCGTCGTCCTAGTCCTTGTCATCTCCGCTGTCCTTGGCGGCATCTACGGCCCCTCCGTCCGTGCCACCACCTCCAACGCAGACGACTACCAGACCGCCGTCCGCGACTTCACCACGGTTCTCGACATCGTCCAGTCCAACTACGCCGAGCCCGTGGACACCGACAAGGCCATCTACCAGGGTGCCATCCCCGGTATGCTTCGTATGCTCGACCCGCACTCCAATTTCTTCGATGCCCGCCAGTTCGCCCTCCTCCAGGAAGATCAGCACGGCAAATATTATGGCGTCGGCATGGTCGTCGCTCCCCGCGAAAACCACACCGTCGTCATCTCTCCCTACGTCGGCGCGCCCGCCTATAAGGCTGGCCTCCGCCCCGGCGATGTCATCATCCAGGTGGACAACAAGTCCACCGACGGCCTCTCCACCAGTGAAGTCGCCGACATGCTCAAGGGCCCCAAGGGTACAGTCGTCAAGATTATCGTCACCCGCGAAGGCTACGCCGATCCCCTCGTCTTCACCGTTACGCGCGACGAAATCCCCCGCCACTCCGTGGACATCTCTTTCCTCGTCCAGCCCGGTATCGGTTACATCCGCCTCTCGCAATTCAATGACACCACCGACCGCGAACTCGCCGACGCCCTCCAGCAGCTTGGCGCCAATTCTCTCGAAGGCCTCATCCTCGATATGCGCGGCAATCCCGGCGGCCTCCTCAATGAAGCCGTCGCCGTCGGCGACATGTTCCTCGAAAAGAATCAGCTCATCGTTTCCTACCACGGCCGCAACGCCCCGGAGCGCCGCTTCTACGCCGTGCGCGGGAATCAGGGCATGAACGTGCCTCTCGTTATCCTCGTCAACAACAACTCCGCCTCCGCCGCCGAAATCGTCACCGGCGCCGTGCAGGATCACGACCGCGGCCTCGTCGTCGGCGAAACCACCTTCGGCAAAGGCCTCGTTCAAACCGTACAGCGCCTCGCCGAAAACACCGGCCTCGCTCTCACCACCGCGCGTTACTACACCCCCAGCGGCCGCCTCATCCAGCGCGATTACAAATCCGTCTCGCTCTACGCTTATCACTACGAGCGCAAGGTCCCCGACCACCCCACGGAAGTTCGCCAGACCGATAGCGGTCGTCCGGTCACCGGCGGCGGCGGCATCACTCCCGACATCCTCGTCGAAACTCCCAAGCCCACCAAGTTCCAGGAAACCATGTATCGCGACGATGTCTTCTATCCCGTCGAGCAGGGTGTCGGCAGCTTCACCCGCTATTACCTCGGCACCAAGCCCGTCATCACCCACAGCTTCGAGGTGGATGATCGCATCATGAAGGAATTCCGCGATTACCTCACGCGCGCCAACATCCGTTACACCGAACCCGAGATGGCCGAAAATCTCGATTGGATCAAGCGCAAGATCAAGCAGGAAGTTTTCATGTCCACCTATGGTACTCAGGAGGGCTTCAAGATCCTTCTCGAAGCCGATCCCCAGATGCAAAAGGCCATCGAAGCCATTCCGCAAGCCCGTGCCCTCTACGAAAACGCCCGCAAAGTCGTAGCCCAGCGCGCCGGCTCCGATCAACCCTGACCCCAACGCAACGATCAGCCATAATCGCCGGGTGCCTCACGCACGCCGTCTGTGCCTGGGTCTTGACTCAAAACTGCGATCCTCTTTGTCCTCCGGCTCTCCCTCTGCTAAAATCCTAAAAGTTGCTACTCGTGGGCGAGTAGCTCAGCTGGGAGAGCGCCTCGTTCGCAACGAGGAGGTCGGGGGTTCGAATCCCCTCTCGTCCACCACTGCTTTCTCGATGTATTTTCTCTACATTCTTCGCAGCACTTCCACGGGCCGATTCTACGTTGGACAAACGTGCAATTTGGAGGAACGCCTTCAGTATCACAACGCGGGCTATTCCAAGGCGCTAAAGAACCGCGGGCCCTGGCAGCTAGTTTACACAGAACAGTACGCCACCAAATCGTTTGCTCCGTCGCAGTCAACTCCTTGTCGTCTGTGACATTTGCACAAGCACTCTGGTGACGCCGAGAGTGATGGACACAGTGATGTGTGTCTTTCACGCACGCATCACCGGGCCACAGTGGAGAAGAATTGAAATTCTCCGGGACCATTGAACCTCCCCACCTACAAGGGAACGTCGAAACGGAAAAAAGTGAGAAACAAATCTCTGTCTCCTTGGGCTCGCGTTAGAGCCCTCTATCTCTCTAAGGAACATCCACACGGGGAAAAGTAAGAAAAAATCTTCAGTGACCTTGGTGCTCTCATGGATGTGCCGCGCATGTGGAACGCACGCGCGGAGAAAAAGAAGACTGGGTCGCGAGTTGCCCAGGATGTCTCTAGAGCCGGCCAGCGTTGGGCATTGCAGCCATCCTGGGCGAAGATCGTGGCAGAGCTGGGGACTAGGATAGGGGCGGTGTACCGACAAGCGTCCGCCTTGTGAATGTTTCTTATGGCACTGTGTCAGAATTAGCTGACACCAACGGAAGGAACGAACTCCCACCGTTGAAGGGCATCTGACGTGTACCCTTTTATTTGCATTGTGTGGCCCTGCGAGTTGGACTAGAGGGTGGTGGCACTCGAGCTGCTGAGGTTGTTCGAGGAAGCAATGTGTGTTGGTGGCGAGGCCAACGCCAAATATGAACCGACGCCAAAATGGGAGTACTGTCCGGGGAACACTGCCTCTCTTCTTGCTGCTCATTGTGCCCCTATCTTGTGGACAGACGAAGGCGCAAGTACAGCCTCGACCCAGCAACGAGCATCCTCTGCTGAAAATTGACATGCGAAAGTATGGATATAAACCATACGGGACAGGCATGTTCGATTCATTATCTCTAGCTTTTGTCGACGGCAAGGAACTTCTCGTTGCTTGGACAAAGCTAGATTCCCCACCTGACAATGCAGGAAGGCGAACCTCTCGTCACGCGCCTACGCATTTGCACGCCCTTCTCCTTAATTCGCAAACTGGTCATGAAGAACGTGCTGGGGAATGGCCGTCGGCTTACTTCTACGCCACGATCACCCCGATAGGGCAAAAGGATTTTCTCGCATGCACAGAGGATAAGATTCAGTTGCTTTCTCATGACTTTGGGGTGGTCCGGGAACAGGTTCTTTCACCCCCAAGCTATTGCCACGAAATTAAAGTGTCTCCCCGCAAACGTTTTTTCACTTTGCGAACCAAAGGGGACACCAGCTTAATCGACGCTGAATCATTCCAGCCGCGCTCGAAGTGGTCAGCAGAAGAGGCGTTAAACGTCCACTTCACAGATACCGTGCTGGTTGGCATTTGCAAGCCGGATTCTGGAGTCTGCACTTGTCAACGGGACCAACATTGGGAACCATTTCATCCCGCCGGAGTTGAGTTGCGAATGGATACGTCCAGGAATGAGGGGCCGTTTTTTGTAAATGACTCAACATTGGCGTTGGCGCATGGCCGGGAACTAGCTGTTGTGATGCTCGACGGCACGGTCCTGCTTAGAGATAGTCTTCCAAAGAAGTTTTCGTTTTCTCGGATAGTAACTTCGAGCGAAGGCCAAAGATTCGCTTACATTTTGACTGAGTTGAGGGGTAGTGCAGCCTTGGACATGGAATTTTTGACTGATGATCGCATTGTGGTCTACGACCTCGGTCAACGGAAAGCAATTTACACGCGCAAACTTAAAGGTGGGTCCCCGTGGATTCCGCCGTTTATGGAGCATAGGAATAGAGCCGCGCTGTCTCCCGACGGTAAACTGCTGGCGCTTTTGGATGAGGGCATACTTGAGGTGTATCAGCTTCCGGAGTCGTACCCGCCACGAGAATAGATGCGGCAGCCGTGGTCTCTTTTTTTTCCTGTGGCTTCGTGCGCTCAGAAAACCTGGGCTCAAAATCCCGCCGATTAAAGCCCGTTCGAGCGCGTTGCCCAAGTTGCCCATCTTAGAAGGCGCTCAAGAAAGTTAAGTGGTTGCAGCATCGCGCCTTATTAGATTTGTGGCCTCGTTCGCAACGGGAGGTCGGGGGTTCGAATCCCCTCTCGTCCACCAAAACTCCTTTAAAAGTGCGCGTTTTTGACGACTGGGCGATCAAATCAGGCACTTGCCAGGGAAAAGACGCACAATAAATTCATCGCATCACAGGGAATTCGGACAGGCGGGACAAAAGGAGAGAGGCGCTCGGTAACCTCACAAGCGCCTCCTCTACTGCGTCAACGTAAACCGTACCTCACTGGATCACCTCCTTCTCGGCAGGAACGCCGATATCGACAAGACTGTCGAGTGATCCGAGTATAACGCGGGATCGCAGAGATGTCAGAACAAGCCTTTCCTCAGGCCACTAAAACCGCGGCTCTACTTCTTGAGAAGGCCGTCATTGAATTTCATGCTGGCGTGCGCTCCGTTGCAGAAAGGTTTGTTCTCGGACGCGCCACAACGGCAAAGCGTTACTCGGTTCCGCTTTTCGTAGCGTTTACCGTCATGCGACTCCACGGTGATCCCGCCGCGCACCCAGAGCGGGCCGCTGCATCCCAGCGCCGGATCTTCCACCACGCCAATCGAAGGGGGCAGAGGCTGTTCGATCTCCTGGCGCGTTTTCTTATCATGCAGAACCAAGCGGCCCGCCGGGCAATGCATGGCCTCGCGAATCACCAGTTCACGAACTTCGGGCTCATCGGTCCGTTCGATGAGCGACCAAATCTTTCCTCCCGGATCGCAGAAGCGGGCAAAGGCGCACAAATTTTCAGCATCGCTCAGGACCAACGTGGGCCCATCAATGGTCTCTGCCTGCCGGGCGTAGGGCACGCGGCTCGCGCTCTCGCGGCCATCGAACCCCATCTTGCTATGAGCACCGTCACAGAATGGTTTGCTCTTGGAATGGCCACAACGACAAAGCGCGTAGCCGGGTTTCTGCTCAAATGCCTGACCTTCCTTCCAGTCCCAGGAAGATCCTTCGTTGTCGGGAGTGATGATCTGAATCGCGATCGGTACATCTCCCGAAACCACGTATGGTCCATCCTTGGTCACGACGATTTTTCTCTCATGCGCCGATTGAGCCATGTGCGTGCCCCCTTATTGGGCCTTTTTGATAGATGAGATGGTACATCTGCTGCTGGGCATAGCGATAGGGACGGCGGCTCCAGTCGGTCAGCCCTTGCACACCGCATTCCTGGTAGCGGTCGAAGATTTTGTAACCTGTTTTACGAGAGATTCCAAACTCCCTACAAAGTTCGGCCATCCCCTCGCCGGCGAGCCACAAACTGCAGTCTTTCATCCATTGCCCAACACCCCTTCCACGGCATTCACTCTTCCCTCCCCAAAAGAGGAAAAAGTGTAACCCATGTGTCCGGTACGATCTGTCACCTATGTGTCGGGTCGCTCACTTTAAAGACGCATGTTTCTGACACTCGCGCTGAGCGATTATTTACATAGATTAAGTCCAGTTTAAGCTAAAACGAGCGATCTGCGGGCGTGCTGGTGGTCTCTGCGACAGAAACTCGACGCGCTAAACTGCTCATCGCGCGCGTCACCGCCGCTCTGAGAGCGCGTTCTGTTCGAGCGTTCGTAGCCCTAGCAGGCGTCTGAACGCTTAACTACACACGACTTCAGCTATTGGTCTGAAACCAACCGTGAGTTGAAGAAGGACACGACTTCGGCGTTGAATTGCGCATGAAAGGCAGTTCGGTCGAAGCCGGGTACATCGACGCAGAGTCTCTCCCAAAGTTTGGGAACCGCGGTGGCCATCTGCGGATCACACGGTTTCAGAAAAGCATAATGAGCGGCCTTCTCGACAGAGTGGAATTGTACCGGACTGCGCAGGGCATTCCGAATGATTTCCGTATTCGTCGCGTAAGGAACGCTCTTATCTTCTGCGGCCGCCCACAGGTCAACGGCAGCCGTTATGCGCGAAATGCTCGCGGGATCGAACTCGAACCCAAGGCCAGGTGCGGCAATCACCGCCGCCTTGATGCGGGGATCTTTGACCCAGCCCTTCGATAGTTGGGCCGCAACAATCGGATTGGCAAAGTCTCGCGTGAAGCCAAGTTTGCAGGCCAGTTCCTGCGGAACTTCGGCACAATGGGCGATCGAGCGTTTTACGTCGGGGATGCCGCCGAGCATTACCAGTGCAGTATATCCGCCGGCGGAAAAGCCGAACATACCGACGCGAAGTGAGTCAATGCGATTGTGTCCACGCCAGGTATTAAGCAGGTAGTCGAGCACGAGCCGGATATGCCGAGGCCGATCCACCATCCATCGTGAAGCCGGATAGCCTTCATCGCGATAATTATCGCCGGTGTGGGTAACAGCGGCCACGACAAATCCGGCATCCGCGAGCGCGAGCGCAGTATCGGCATGAGTATCCGAGGATCCGCCGTTACCATGCGAGACCACGATGAGCGGTAGATGTTCGCCGTTAACCGGGCCGTCGAGCGCCAGCGACTGCCCTGCCGGGTTGTCCCGTTGCTGCGAGATTGGCGCGGCGCTGGGATACCAAATGGAGACCTCGAGTGGCTTGTCCATCGGGTCCGGAACTGTAGCGCGCTCGAACCCTGCGGCACTGACCTGCCGGACCAAGAGCACGGCTACTGCGGCAGTTGCAATTGAGGCGAGTTTCATGACCGTCCCTTTGCTTTGCGGTTTCGATGCTAGCATGCCATCGACCGTGGTTGCCATTTTCGGCGGCCGGAGGAAGCTGCTCGCTAGTATCCATCTTCTCCGTCGCGCCTTGGGCGGTGGATGGATTTCAAGAATGGGTTGCCCCGCTTTATGAGCAGAATGCACCGCAGGAGGAAATCCTGCGGCGCATTGGGCAATACGTTCGACAATGGAAGCGTTGGGTACTCAGAGGTGGTTCGGATGCAACAGTGAGCGATGCGTTCAAGTTGCGAGATAGAGGGCTTAAGCTATACGCTTCCGCATCACGAACACGCACCCCATTCCCAGCAGTGTGAGGATAACGGAACTGGGCTCAGGAGTGGCAACTTCGGGAGTGATCGTCATGGTGAATTGATCGCCAATAATCGAATCCTGCCATATCCCGGAGGTGCTGACTGACCAGTAAACGTATTCTCCAGTGCCGAAGCCCAGCTCTCCGGACGATGGGACGTCCGTCGCGGGGTCAATGGTGATATCACTCTCCGCCCAGAAAGTGCCGCTCTCGATGGTTTGGTTCGGGAGCTCCGGGAGACTGTATTCACCGCTGATATCAACAATTTGGTTGGTGTAGAATATATTGGTGGCGGTGGTGAAGGTGCCCGTGCCGGTGCCGCCGGAGGTGATCGTCCAATCATATGTGTCTGCACGGGCAGCACTCGCAGCGAACAGTAACAGTACTGGGATGGCCCACAAAGTTTTTCGCATCTTGAACACTCCTCCATACAGTGTACGAGCGGGAGAAAGGGACACCCCCATTATTTCTTGTGCACGATCGCTGCCAATCCCTCCACGCTGAAACGAAACGATTTGGAAGTACCGGGCGCTGCACACACTGCAAATGGTTGCCACAGTTGTCCCAACTCTTACTCATTCATTTACTAGATGTGATAGCCATCACATGGATTTACTACATGTGATGTCCGTCACATCCATGTGCCATATGTGATGGCTGTCACTTCGATTTCTTCTTGCGGCGGACCTGCACGGCTAGGAACAAAAAATGATTGGGAGCAAACTGAAACTCTCTCCTCTACCAGAAATCAAAATCCAATCTCAGGTAACCCCATGGAAGAACAGCGCAAGCACGCGATTCTCTATGCGGCGACGCTCTTGTGTGCGCGGAAGCTGATGGAGACGAGTCAGTCTCTCGGGCTACTCTTCTCTCAAAACTTAAAACTGAAAACTTACCACTTATAACTTTCTCTCCTCCCCGCAACTCCCCTCACTTGCATCTTTTCTTGCCCTCAAATTCCGCGTAAACTATCGCTATCGTTCTCGCTCCCGTTCGTATCGGTTACCAGCAGCAACGCGAAAATAACCTGGCTGCAACATTCCAGAAACCTGGGTCCAGCCACACTCGACCCAGCCAGAGGTCAACTGTGAAGACAGTAACGGCCGACCCGGTTTTAGCCGAAACCTCCCTCTTCCGGGTCTCTCTCGCGCAAACCATGCAGGATTTGGAGGAGTGCCAGCGCCTCCGCTATCTCGTCTTCAATCTTGAACTTGGCGAAGGCCTCTCCACCTCCGAACGCTCCGGCCTGGACATCGATCCCTTCGATTCCTTCTGCGATCACCTCATGGTCCGCGACCTCGAAACCAGCAAGCTCGTCGGCACCTATCGCTTGCAAACCGGGGAAACCGCCGCGCAAAATCTCGGCTACTACGGCAACCAGCTCTTCGATTTCACCCCCTACGATCCTGTTCGCAAGGAAGTCCTCGAGCTCGGCCGCGCCTGCGTTCACGTCGATTTCCGCAACACCCTCGTCCTGCACAGCCTCTGGAAGGGCTTGGCCATCTACGCCACCCGCACCGAATCGCGCTATCTCCTCGGCTGCAATTCCATCTCCTCGCAGGATGAAAACTTCGGCGCCGCCATGTACGAATCCCTCAAGACCAAATACCTCGTCGAACCTCGCCTCCGCACCGTGCCGCAGCCCGATTGCTGCTGCACTCCCACCGGCGCGCCCGTCGAAATCACGCGTCCCCCGCGACTCTTCCGCGCCTATCTCGATATTTCCGCCCGTGTTTGCGGCCCACCCGCCATCGACCGCGAATTCAAGACCATCGACTTCCTAACCCTGATCGACCTGGGCCATCTCCCCGTCCGCGTCCGCACCCGCTTCTTCTAACCCCTCCTCATCTCTTGTGGCACAGACACTCCTGCTTGCCCTGATCCTTGATGGGTCTGTGCTCTTGGGTTTTTAGTGGGTCATGCCGTCATCCCTGTACTTGAAGGTGCCCCAACCTTCGCGTTTTGTGCGACCTCTGCGCCATCCCGATGGTTTTTCGGGATGAACGGTGGGCTCTTACGACCAGCCACCTCCGTCCCTCTTCTCTGCGAACTCTGCGTCCGGCGTTTACCCCGACCCGGTCGTGGCGTTACCGTCGCTCTTCTCTTCCTCCGAAACTGTCAACTGTGAACTGTGAACTACTCTCCTCACTTAATCCCCCGGACCGGGAGGATACGCCGGCAGGTCGGCGGGCCGCGGCGGGAGCTTCTTCGGGTGCTCCTGGATTTCCTTCATCGCGATCTCGATGGCCTTTTCGAGCTGCGGATCATGTCCCGCCATCACTTGATCCGGCCGGTTATCCACAACGATGTCTGGTTGCACTCCGCGATTCTCGATCAGCCACTGGCTGTCCAGCCCATACAGGGAAAACTCCGGCCGCGTGACATATCCGCCATCCAGCAGCGGAATATATCCGCGAATCCCACGCACCCCGCCCCACGTGCGCATGCCGATCACCGGCCCCAGTTTGTAGTGTTTGAAGAAGTAGGTGAAGAAATCTCCGTCGGACGCCGCGTATTCGTTGGTCACGCACACCATGGATCCGTAGAAGACAGCGTCGGGAATCGTGCCGCTCTCAAAATTACGCGCCGATTCCATCCCCCCCAAAATGCGCCGCAAGCGGTCCAGGATGATCTGGTCCACAAATCCGCCACCGTTGTAACGCACATCGAAGATCAGCCCTTCCTTGCGGATTTGCGGGAAGTACTGTTTGACGAATTCGTTCAATCCGGCGTCCTCCATGTCGGGCAAATACACGTAGCCGACGCGGCCTCCGGTCGCCTGGTCCACTTTGCGGCGATTGCTTTCGATCCAATCCAGTTCGCGCAGGCTGAATTCGCTGCTGATCGGCTTGACCACCACGTTGCGCGCGCCCTCCTCGCCCGGCTTGGAATTCACTCTCAGCGTCACATTCTCCCCGGCCGTGTTCACGAACAGCTCGTAGGGATTCTGCGCTGCTCGCAACTGCCTCCCGTTCACCGCAAGCAAATACTCGCCTTCCTTGACGTCCACCCCCGGCTCGGTCAGCGGCGATCGCAACGCCGCATTCCAGTTCTCGCCTTTGTAAATCTTCTTGAAACGGTAGAGATTGTTGGCCGCATCGGCTTCAAAATCCACTCCCAGGACCCCCACGTTCACCGGCTGCAAGTCCGGATAGTCTCCTCCCCCCGTGTAGGTGTGGGAATTCGCGAGTTCCCCGATCATCTCCCCCAGAACATACGTCAGGTCGCAGCGGTCGGCGATATGCGGCAATAACGGTGCGTATTTGTCGCGGACACCCGCCCAATCCACCCCATTCATCGAAGCCTCGAAAAAGTAATCGCGCTGCTGTCGATACACTTCGTAAAACATCTGTTGCCATTCCGCCCGCGGATCGACCTGGGCGCGCATCCCGCTCAGATCCAGCGTGCCGTCGCCGGATTTGTGCGCTCCAGCGGTTGGTGGCGCTGCATCCACGATTCCGTAAACGTTTGCGGTGGGGCCTTCCCCTTGCTCGGCGCCCGCTCCGCCGCCCTTCGGCGCCGAATACAGCAGCTTCTTGCCGTCGAACGAGAGCGCAAAACCCGTCGCGCCATCCACGAGCACCTGATCCTTTCGTTCTTTCAAGTCAAAAACGTGAAGCGCGGGGCCTTCTCCTGGCAGCGGTCCCGAAAGCCCCATCACCGGACCCGTCGCGTAATAAACAAAGCCCTTCGCGGCCGCCAGGTTGCGCATATTCGACGGCGGAATCGGAAGGCTTACAATCCGGTTGCCTATGCCCTCCAGGTCCATCCGGAATGGTTCCTTCTTTTCCTCCGCTTTCTCCCCGGTTTTCTCTCCGCCTTTCTCCCCGGCTTTCTCTCCGGCCTTGGTCTCGCCCTTTCCGCCTTTCGCCTCGGACTTTCCAGCCTTCGTCTCGGTCTTCACATCCTTCGTTTTCGATTCATCCGCCGCTGCGGCATCCGCCTTCTTCACTTCCACTTCGTCGCTCTGCGGGGCGAACGGGGAAGGCGAATCCGCGCGCAAGGTCACCACGTACACGCGCGTCGCCTTGGGATTCGAGAACTCGACATCGTAAACCCCGAGAACTTCGTTGTAATCACGGTTCGATAGAAAATACAGGTATTTCCCATCCGGATCGAAAACCGGGTTCTTGCTCTCCGTGAAACTCGTGGTTACCGGCGTGATCTTTTTGTCCCCCAGCGAATACGCATAGATCACATCGTTCTGGTTCTCCGCCGCCTTCGCATACGCCACCCACTGGCTGTCGGGCGACCACCCGTAGTCCGTTAGATCCGCGTACTTGCCTTGATCGATCTGCACGGGCTTCTTCGCATCGATATCCACGTAGAACAACCGCACCGATTTGTCCGCGTACAGCAGCTTCTTGCTGTCCGGCGACCACACCGGCGGCAGCCGGAACATCGTGCCGTCCGTGGTCACGCGGATCTCCTTCCCCGTGCCGTCTTGCGGCGTCACGTACAGCTCTTGTTCGCCGGTCCGGTCGGAAACATACGCGATCCACCGCCCGTCCGGAGACCACGTGGCATAATCCTCGCGAATCCCCGGTGTCTGTGTCAGGTTGCGGATGCTTCCCTCTTTGGCGGGCACGGTATACACGTCGCCGCGAGCGCTGAACACCCCGCGCTTTCCATCCGGCGAGATGTCGTAGGCCGTCACCCACTTGCTCGTATTCGTCCAATGCGGCCGCGCCAGGTCGCGCTCGCCCGGCAGGTACACGGTAAGCTTCTTGGCCTGCTCCGTCGCCAAATCCATTACGTAGAGATACCCGCCGTTCTCGAATACGATGGCATCGGGGCCCAGGCTCGGCCAATTCACGTCGAACTCTTTAAAGTGCGTAAGCTGCCGGATTTCCTTCGTCTTCAAACTGTAGGCGTACAAATTCATGCGCTTCTCGGGCCCGCGGTCCGAATCGAAGTAGATGGTGTCCCCATGCCACATCGGGAATGTGTCCACTCCTTCGTAATCTCCGATCTGCTCGTACTCGTTGCTCTTGAAATTGTAGATGGATATTTTCTGCGCCATTCCTCCGGTGTAGTGTTTCCACATGCGGAAATTCCGGAAGATGCGGTTGTAGGCGATTTGATTTCCATCCGGCGAAAACGAAGTCAGTCCTCCTTTGTCGATCGGCAAACGTACCGGAAGCCCGCCATCCACGGAAACGCTGAACAGCCGCCCGAACCAGCTATTGAACGTATCCCGCCGCGAAAGGAACAGGATGTGCTTCCCGTCCGGAAGCCAATTGATCACCTCGTTTTCCACACCCATTCGTTCCGCCACGTGGAAGGGACTTGGCAGGAATGTTAGTTGTTTGGGATCCCCGCCCTCCGCTGGGATCGTGTACACATTGGGATTCCCGTCGTACTCCCCCGTGAAGGCGATGGTTTTCCCGTCGGGAGAAAACTTCGGAAAAATCTCCCGGCCCGGGTGCGTGGTGATGCGCCGCGCCACTCCGCCGGCCGCCGGAACCAGCCACAGATCACCGCCATAGCTGAACACAATCTTGTCTTTGTAGATGTCCGGGAACCGCAGCAGTCTGCCTTCTTGCATCTCCTGCGCCGTTGCCAGGCCCCCCATCGCCACAGCCGCCGCAACCACCACCGCCACCACCACAGCAATCCTCTTCAGTGCAACGAATCTCTTCACGAAGTTCATCGGTATCCCCTCTCAACGTGCCGCCCCTATCCTACCGCATCTCTCTCTTCTGTAGCCCCCGCCTTTTTGCCCTGCTCGCCTCGACCCTCGAAGGCAGCCTTCGCGAACGGCTGCTCCGCGCCGTCTCCGCTACCGGCGTTTACCCCGACCCGGTCGGGGAGGCGGGCCGCTCTTGGGTTTCTCTTTGCTTACGTCGCCAATCCCAGGTACTTGAGGGTGCCCCATCCTTCGCGTTTTGTGCGAAGGGTGGGCTCTTACGATCAGACACCTTAATCCCTCTTCTCTTCCGGCTGTTCTTTTCCCGCCGCATCGCAGCCACCCCCGCCCCCGCCGACAACATCTTCCTCGAATGCGCCGGCGCCGCCCGCGCCGATCACCTAATCACCGCCATCCCCGCCATTTCTCCCCATTCTAGAAAGATCCAAAATCATCTCCGCCCCCCAATTCATCACACTAGCCGCCCCAACCTCGTCCCGCAGTGAAGGGGGTTCCTAGCTTCCGTAAGTTCTGAAGTGGGATTGTTGGGAAGATATGCGGGGATCGAAATTGATTCCCAAAAGTCTAAGCCTCACCGCGTCAAGGCATTACCAACTACTCCGCGAGTCAACTGCCACCAACTGTTAGTAGTTGCGACTGCATATTGTACAGACAATGAAAGGCATTTGCTTCAGCAAAACGAAACGGACAGTTCGGTAAACCATACCGCCTTTAGAACCAATTGAGTTTCGAGATTATGTCCCCGTATTCCTTCGCCACTGCTCGAAACCTCTCGTAGTCGCCACCGAATAATCCAGCTTTTAACGCTGCCCAATTCGCGCCCTCAGCAATGGCTTGGTTCACAGTCTTGACGAATGGGCTACCATCCCCCTGTTGATGTTTCCATCCAAATCGGCCAACCGGTCCCCAGATGTGGTGGCCTTGCTGCTTCTTCATGTCGGCCACCACTAGTGCAAACATAACCTCAAACTCGTCAAAGGCATTCTCATAGTTTTTCCCAATAAACAGAATGTCATCGAGCTTTGGCTGAAGAAGTTTGAACAGGTATTCACTGAGTGGCGCGTGGTACCGCTCGTGGCCCGATATCAGTCTGGGGGCATTTACACGGTTCAATTCCAACATTGCATTCGCGACAGACTCGATCAATTGTTCTTCTCTGCCAGAGTATTTGGAGAGGCCCATGTTTGTGTAGAAAACAGTCGCAAGCGAGTCGAACCTGCGACCTTCGATCGATGCAATGCCGGCACAGTACATTTCAAGAATTAAGGGATACCACCGCAGATTGAGCCAAACTGTGAGGCCCGATTGTATATCTAGTCGATCTGCAGACCGGGAAAGCATCTTCTGAAGAATTGGCTGATGCAATGGTCTTGCCCAATACGCAATGCATGCGGAAAAGGCACAAAGATCGGAAGCTATACTCTCGTACTTCGACAACCTCTCCATGAGTTCCTCGGGCGAAAAAGTGCCTTGGACCTTAAAGTGATCTTCGGCAGTTTTTGAGAGAAACCTCCGGACTTCTTCAACAACTATGTCATGCAGCCGGATTGTAGATGAATCATCAGAAAGAAATCGTTTAACTTCCGATACTTTGCTTTGTATCGACTCGGTTGAATCCACCTGAGTAATGGATGGCACCGCAAATAGCTCGTCGGTCCCTTTGGTCTCGTCTCCTTTTGGTGAGAAAAGATTCGGGGCGGCAACAATAAAGTCTCCATCACCATCGAAGTAACCGTAGTGCGGTGTTTGACGGGAGTTCTTATCAGTGGCAACTTTGTTGTAGACATACGCCATCAAGCTGTTGGCGGTAATCACGCCTTGCTCGCTTGCAGCGCCACCTCTCAAGCCTTGTATCAAGTGGCCTGTGAAGACGGAATGGTCGGGTAGGGGTCCGCCAGAATCCGCAACGACCTCATCGGCTTTACCTGCCGTAAGGACCTGCCGAGAATATCTGCACATCATATCGTTGAGAAAACGAACGCTTCCTGGCTGAAGGTTCCTGGTGAGGGCTAAGCCTCCGTAACACGCATCCATAATGAAAAAGATATGCTTAGCTCGAATCAGCTCTGAATTTCGAGTGAGTTCATCCCATCGAATGAAAGTGGAAAAATCAGACATATCGGCATCGTAGGGGACGAGGTATCCGACATCACCCCGAAAGCCCGTTTTGGTATATCCGTGACCGGCAAAAAACACGACGATTCGCTCATCCAACTCGACGGCATCAGCGCAGAATCCCAAAAACGACTTCAGTATGTTGGTTTTCGTTGCGGATTGGCAGCAAGATAGATAACTTTATCCACCGAAAAGTTGAGATCGTTGATCAGTACTTCTCGAACTCCTTCCGCATCGCTAACCGCGTACGATAGTGGAGACGCCATTGCGTACTGATTGATTCCAATCACCAACGCCCGGCTGTTTGCGTATCGGGGTTTCATAAGAAATCTGGAATCGCGCATGACTGTTCACCTCCGACAATCACCCCTGGCCGGATTACAATCCCCCCGCTTCCTGATCTCTGATCGCTGATATCTGATATCTTCTCCCCTCACTTCTTCCCAATAAACCGCAACCTCCCCGTAAACGCTCTCCCCTGCCCGCCACTAAACGCCAGAAAATTCGGCGCATCCACGTTGTTCACCACCACGTCCGGATTCTGCCGCCCCATCAAATTGATCACCGACCCGCGCACCGCGAACAAATATCCCCGAAACCGAAACTTCTTCTCCAGCCCGATATTCAAGCTCGCATAATCCGGAAACCGCTGCGAGTTCGCCTCCCCGATCAAAAACTGCTGTTGGTTCACTACGCTGAACGGATACCCCGTCCGGTACTCCAGCAAGCAGCTAAACAAAATCCCCCACACCGGCGTCGGCACGTTCGCCCACCCCAAAAACCGGTTCGGCGCGTCCCACGACAGCGGCCCGCCCTGCTGCGCCGCAAAGTACAGCGACCCCAGCACCGGATCCAGCACCTGATCCGTGTTCGCCCGCGAGCGCGTATAGCTCCCAAACACCTCCGCGCCCCCGCCAAACGAATGCCGCGCCGCAACCGTCGCCCCGCGGTACTTATCCCGCCGCGTCGATTCCAGCAGAAACTCGCTTCCAATCTGCCCCGGCGTCTCCGTCTCGAACACCAGCCCGCGGTGCTGGTCGCGCGCCAGCAGTTCCACCGAAACGATGGTCTTCTCCCCAAACCGCTGCTGCCACCCCGCGCTGGTGATATCGAAATACGGCTGCCGCAGCGCCCCGGGCGGCAACACAAACGTGCTCGTCGCCGGCCCAGATGTCACCTTCCCCGTCGTGTCATACAACGTGTCCACCTGCTGCTGGTCTTCCGTCTGTCCAATCACCGAAAGGTTCAGCGGAATGTCGTAAATCCCCCAGCCAATCGAGAATTTCGCAGTCTTTTCCTTGAACGGCATCCAGTTCAGCGACGCCCGCGGCTCCGCCATCGCCGATTGCACTAGCCGGTCCCAATCCGTCCGCACTCCCGCCGTCGCAATGAAGTGTGCATTGATCGTCCACGTATCTTGCGCAAACGCCCCCGCCAGCGTGTTCGACACGCGAAAGTCCGCCGGCCCCGTGAATGTTGTCAGCCGGCTCAGCGTCGTGTTGTCGCTGTACAGCGCCTGAATCTCCCCGCGCACGCTCGATTGAATCATCCGCAGGCTCGAAACATTCGCGCCACCGGAAAGCGTGTGCGTCCCGTGCCAGTGCAGCGAAGCGCGCGTCGCATCCACAAATCCCTGGTACCTCCGCCCCTCCTGCTGCTGCTCCTGGAAGTAATTCCCCGTCGCGCCATCCACCTCCAGCACATACGGCGCGCTGCCCTGCGGCTGCCAATTGTCGTAGCTCTGGTGCCCCGCAAACCCAAACTCCACCAGCGTGTCGTGGGCCCAATACTGATCCTTCACCGAACCGAACACTTCATGCGCTCCCAGCGTGGTCGTTGTGGACACCGGATGCAGGGCGTCCAGTCCCAGATTGAAATCATCCGCGTCGTTATACAGAAAGCTCAGCACCAGGCTGTGTCTCGACGAGATGTGCCACAACAACCGCGACAAACTGTCCCCCGCCCACACCGTCGAGGTATCCGGCTCCCCCGGCGCCAGCCCCTTGATCACGCTCAAGGTGTGCTGCACGCTGAAGGCCTGCGAAAACCACAGTTCCCCGCTCACGATCGGCCCGGATACCTGCACCCGCGGATAAAAATCTCCCAGTTGCAGGCCTTGTTGCACATTAATTCCGGGAAGGAAATCCGTGGCGTTGAACCGCCAATGGTCGTCGCCGTCCGGCGTATTAAGACTCAGCACCGCCGCGCCCGGATGCGCATATTCCGCCCCAAACCTCCCCGTCTGCACCTCCGCCGAACGCACCGCATCCACGCTGAACCTCACGTCCAGCGAATTGTTCACCGGCTCCCCAATCTCAAAGCCGTTCAGGAGGTATTGCGCTTGCGTGGCGCGCGACCCCGCAATGTGCAGCAACGCCTGGTTGTCCAACAGCACCTGGGGCAGCGCAATCAGGCTTTGTTGCAGGTAATGGTCGCTGGGCACGGGAATGTCGCGGATCTCCGCGGTGGTCAATGTGGTCTTTTGCGGGGTTTCGGAGGTTTCCACCTGGTTGGCGGGCGCGGTAACGTCCACCTTTTCCCGCAGTTCCTCCGAGTGATTCAGCGTAAACGAAATCTCCCCGGAGTCCGCCGCCAACTCGAACTTCTGCCCCTCCAGGATAAAGAACCCCGGCTTCGTGATGTGTGCGGTGTATTCCCCGGCGGCGAGATTCTCGATCGCGAACGCCCCGGCGTCGTCCGTCGTCCCCAAAAAAGTTTGCCCGCCGGTCATCTCAAGTTTTACTTGAGCCCCGCCGACGGGCAATCCATTCTCATCCACTACGCGGCCCCGCAACGTAATCGGGGTATCCGCCGCAAGGCAAGCGCCCGCCACAAACAGCAGCGCCGCCAGCCCGGTGATCCAGATGCGCAATCGCTTCACCGAAGTCCCTCCCAGTGCGGGAGTATGACTTCAAGCCTTACTTTCCATCAACCCAATTCATCTAACAGCGCTTGGAGTGCGGGAGCTTGCTCCCGCTTTCACGGTGTATACCCCTTCGCCCAAACGATCAATGCCGATTCTCTGTGTCCTGACACTCAGCCTTGTCATTCCGCTTGCCCTGAGCGAAGTCGAAGGGACCGCAACGGCCCAATCTTTTCTTCCGCGCCGCACTCTGGCGCGTCGGGCCGCGTAGCGGAGGAATCGTGGCACACTCCCGCCCTCACTGAGTTCCGTCGTTCCGTGCGGAGTTTTCGCAGCAAGAAATTCCTCTTTGGTCTTTCTCTTCTCCTTAATCACAACTCTACACCGCCGGGGTCCAGCATCCCAGACCCCGGCACCCATTCGGTTCCGCCCATCGTCTCTTCGCTACTTCGTTGCTTCGTTACTTCTTCTTGCTCTTAGCCTTCTTCTGCTTCTCTTCGACCACCACCTGTGCCGCCGCCAACCTTGCTATTGGCACGCGGAACGGCGAAGCGCTCACGTAGTCCAGGCCGATCTGATGGCAGAACTTCACGCTTTCCGCATCGCCGCCATGCTCGCCGCAGATACCGATCTCCAGGTCCGGACGGGTCTTGCGTCCGCGCTCAACACACCAGCGCATGAGCATGCCCACGCCCTTGGTGTCCAGCGTCTGGAACGGGTCGGCCTTGAGGATGCCGAGCTTCTTCTCGTCCACATAGTTTGGCAGGAAGCGCCCCGCGTCGTCGCGAGAGAGCCCCATGGTCGTCTGTGTCAGGTCGTTGGTGCCAAACGAGAAGAACTCCGACACCTCGGCTAACTCGTCGGCCAGCAATGCAGCTCGCGGCAGTTCAATCATCGTGCCGACTATGTATGGCAGCTTTACGCCAGCCTTCTTGATCAGCGGATCCGCGACGCGCCGCACGGCATCGCCGAGAATGCTGATCTCCATCTTGTCGAACGTGACCGGGATTTCGATCTCAGGTAATACTTTAACTCCGCCCTTTTGGCATTCGATGCCCGCTTCGATAATCGCCCGCACCTGCATCTCCAGTATTTCCGGATAGGTCAGGGACAATCGGCACCCGCGCAGGCCCAGCATGGGGTTCGCCTCGCGCAATTGCTCCACGCGGCGCACCACGTTCTCGACCGGAATGCCCAGTTCCTTGGCGAGCTCCTCCTGCTTGGCCCGCTCGTGCGGCACAAACTCGTGCAGCGGCGGGTCAATCAGGCGGATGGTCACCGGGAGGCCGTCCATGGCCTTAAAGAGGCCGACGAAGTCGCGGCGCTGGTATGGCAATAACTTGTCCAGTGCCTTCACGCGCGCTTCCCGGTCGTTGGCCAGGATCATTTCCTGGATGGCCAACTGCCGGTCGTGGCTCTTCTCCGGATGCTCGAAGTCGGTGAAGAACATGTGCTCGGTGCGGGTCAGCCCGATGCCTTCCGCGCCCAATTCGATGGCTTTCCGCGCATCTTGCGGCGTATCCGCGTTCGTGCGCACCTTCAAATGGCGGATGCCGTCGGCCCACTTCATGATGGTGTAGTACGCCTTCGGCAGCTCCGGCGTGACCAGCGGCATTTGCCCCTCGTACACGATGCCTTCGCTTCCGTCCAGCGTGATCCAATCGCCTTCCTTCAGCGTCTTGCCGCTCTTCCCATCGGTCATGATCTTCGTCTTGTAATTGATGTCCAGGGTTTCCGCCCCCGCCACGCAGCACTTGCCCCAGCCGCGCGCCACCACGGCCGCGTGACTCGTCTTGCCTCCCGTAGCCGTCAGGATGCCCTGCGCCACGGCCATGCCGCCCACATCCTCGGGGCTGGTTTCGCGCCGCACCAGGATCACCTTCTCTCCCCTCGCGGCCCACTCTTCCGTCTCGTTCGCGGAGAAGCACATCTTGCCGACCGCCGCGCCCGGCACCGCATTAATCCCGTGCGCCAGGATCTTCGACTCCAGCGTCTTGCGGTCCACCTTGCTGTCAATCACCGGATAAAACAGCCGCTCGATATCCTCGGGCTTGATGCGCAGCATCGCTTCTTCCTTGGTGATGAGCTTCTCGTTGGCCATGTCCATCGCCATGCGGAAGGTGGCCGCGGGCGTGCGCTTGCCAGTGCGCGTCTGCAGCATGTACAACGTGCCGTCCTCCACAGTGAACTCCATGTCCTGCATGTCGCGATAGTGTTTCTCAAGTTTTACTCGAACTTTCTCGAGCTGCCCGTACACCTTGGGCATGAGCTTCGCCAGTTCGCCCAGGTGTACCGGCGTGCGGATTCCCGCCACCACGTCTTCGCCCTGCGCGTTGCTCAGATAATCGCCGTAAAAAATCTTTTCGCCGGAGCTTGGGTCGCGCGTGAAGCACACGCCCGTCCCGGAGTTGTCGCCGGTGTTCCCGAACACCATCTGCTGCACGTTAACGGCGGTGCCCAGCAGTCCGGTGATCTTCTCCACCCGGCGATACGTAACCGCCTTTTCCGCCATCCACGATCCAAACACCGCGCCAATCGCGCCCCACAACTGCTCCAGAGGATCCTCCGGGAACGGCTGTCCGGCCTTTTCCAAATAGTAGGCCTTATACTCCCCAACCAGTTCTTTCCAGCCGCTGGCTGGCACCGCGGTATCTTCCTTCACGCCCAGCCGCTGCTTCATCGCACGCAGCTTGTGCTCCAGGTCTTCCTTGGGCATACCCATCGCCACCGTGGAAAACATCTGCACGAAGCGGCGATACGCATCGTAGGCAAAGCGCTCGTTGCCCGTCACCTTGGCGATGCCCTGCACGGACTTGTCGTTCAAACCCAGGTTCAGGATCGTTTCCATCATGCCCGGCATGGAGCGCGCCGAGCCGGAACGCACGCTCACCAGCAGCGGGTTGTCCGGATCGCCGAGCTTTTTCTTGGTCACCTTTTCTAGCCTGGCGACGCTGTCAATCACCTGCTTCTTGAGTTCCGCCGGATACTTCTTGCCGTTCTTGTAGTAATAGTCGCAGGCTTCCGTCGAGATGGTGAAACCCGCGGGGACGGGCAAACCGATTTTCGTCATCTCGGCCAAACCTGCTCCCTTGCCGCCGAGCAGATCGCGCCATTCGCCGTCGCCTTCCGCTTTTCCTGCACCAAAGAAATAGACCCACTTTTTCACGGTACGCCTCTCTTGTTTTTCACTGCGGTTACTGGCGCGCTACGCATCGCACTCATTTGGGTTTGGAGTGCATAATGTCGGCGCGCCGACAATTTTCTTCCGAAAACTGCCGCAAAACTCGTCATCCTCCACTTCAAGTAAAACTTTAATCTCTTGGAGTGCGGCGGCTTGCCGCCGCCTTTACGATCGCAACCCCACTTCCCACTCGATCATTTGGGCGCAAATTCATCACCCGCAAAAGCGGGAGCAAGCTCCCGCACTCCAAATCCTCCTACTTCCCCTCTTCCCCTCCCAATTCCGAAAAATCCGCAATCGTGGTGAACTCCCGCAACAATTCCGCCAGCAGCGCCAGGCGGTTCTTCCGCACTGCCTCGTCTTCCGCCATCACCATCACGTCCACAAAAAACTGGTCCACCACCTTGCGCAATCCCGCGATCTCGTCCAGCGCCTCGTGATACTTCCCCGCGCGCTTATCCTCGCTCACCTTCCCCGCCGCTTTGCGTACCGCCGCGTACAACGTCTTCTCCGCATCCTTCTCGAACAGCTCCACGTTCACATGCTGCGGCGTCTCGGCTGGCAGGTTGGCCTTCTCCAGAATCTTGCGAATCCGCTTGAACGACACCGCCAGCGGCTCGAAGTTCTTGGTCTTGCGCACCGCCTTCAGCGCGCGCAACCGCTTTTCCACGTCCACCAGGTCCTCGCAGCCCGCGCGGAAGACCGCGTTCACCTCGTCGTACGCGTAGCCATGTTTTTCCCGCAGCACAAACCGCGCGCGGTCCAGGATAAACTCCAATACCTGCCTTTCCTGCGCCTCCGTCACCGCCTTCTTCGGCGGGTGCGTAAGCAGCGCCTTCGACGCCGCGCCAATCGTCGGCGACATTGATACGGGTAATCTGCGGTCCAGGATAATCTTCACGATGCCCAGCGCGGCGCGCCGCAACGCATAGGGATCGCTCGAACCCGTGGGAATCAGTCCCACGCTGAAGCAGCCCACAATCGAATCGAACTTGTCCGCCAGCGCCACCGCGCATCCCGTCAGATTCCGCGGGATGGGATCATCGAGTCCCACCGGCAGGTAATGGTCATAAACCGCATCGGCCACATCTTCCGATTCGCCCTGCGCCTTCGCATACAGCCCGCCCACGACGCCCTGCAACTCCGTGAACTCGCGCACCATCTCCGTGGCCAGGTCGCACTTGGCCAACTCGGCGGCGCGGTCCGCATCGGCAACGTGCGCCTGCACCATGCCGAGGTTGAACCACTGCTCCCCGAGCCACCGTGCAATCGCACGCATGCGCTCCACCTTGTCATAGTAGCTGCCCAGCCGCGATTCGTAGGTGACCCGCTGCAGCTTTGGCAAATAGTCGGCCAGCTTGCACTTCTGGTCGGACTCCCAGAAAAACCGCGCATCCGCAAACCGCGCGCGCAGCACGCGTTCGTGTCCGGCGCGCACCAACCCTTGCGAATCCTTCGCCAGGTTGATCACCGCCAAAAAGTGCGGCGCCAGTTCCCCGCTTGCACTGAGCTTCGAAGTGCCGCGCTTTTCCACGGCGAAGTATTTCTGGTGATCGCGCATCACCGTGATCAGGATCTCGTCGGGGAGCTCCAGAAACGACGGATCGAAATCGCCCTGAATCACGGTCGGGAATTCGTTCAGGTAGCTGACCAGTTGCAGAAGGCCTGCATCCTCGTGAACCTTGTACCCGCCGCGCTTCGCGTGGCTCCCCAGCTCGTTCTGGATGCGTTTCAGCCGCTGCGCCGGGCGCACGATCACCCCGTTGGCGCGCAGCTTCTTCTCGTAGTCCGCAAAATCGCGCACGCGAATCTCCGCTTTGCCCATGAAGCGGTGCCCCGCAGTAACGTCCCCGGCAGTGATGCCGCCAAAGGAAAACTCCAGCGGCTTGCCGTCGAGCACGCCCACCAGCCAGCGTATCGGGCGAATGAACCGGACGCCCTCCAGCCCCGTCCAGGTCATCGTCTTCGGCCAGGAAAGATCGTGGATCACGCGCGGCAGGATCTCCCTGAGGAGCTCGTGGGCCGTGCGCCCGCGCTTCACCACCTTGGCGGCAAGGTATTCGCCCTTGGGCGCTTGCACGATGAAGAGGTCGAGGAGCGCCACGCCCTGCTTTTCAGCGAAACTCATCGCCGCTCTTGTCGGCGCGCCGGCATTATCGTAGGCCACCGACTTCGGCGGCCCGGTCACTTCATTCTCCACGTCGGCTTGCTTGGCGATCAGCCCGCGCACCCAGGCCGTGAGGCGCCGCGGCCCGCCAAACGTTTCCACGGTCACGCCTTCTTGCAGGTTCTCGGCCGCAAGGTGCTTCTCCAGAATGGTTTTCAGCTCGCCCACGGCGCGCGGCAACATCCCCGCCGGAATCTCCTCCGCCCCAATTTCGAAAAGCAGTTCCACGCGCTTGGCGGCTTTTGAAGAAACGCCCGCCTTCCCCGCGGTAGCGGTGCCTTCCCCCACGCCAGCGCGCGCCTTCTTCAGAGATGTCTTCGTCACACCGCTCATCCAACCCCCTCAATCACAAACTTCCATTTTTTGGAATTGTCGGCGCGCCGACAATCTGGGACCGACAAGTGGGTTTTGGGAGTGCGGGAGCTTGCTCCCGCTTTTACGGGGGATGCGGCTGCGGCCAAGCGATCGATTGGAGGTGGGGTTGCGATCACAAAAGCGGCGGCGAGCCGCCGCACTCCAAAAATGTCGGCGCGCCGACATTTTGCAAATACTTTGCAAGTAGCCGTAGCCACGAGCGCACTGACCAAACACCCGTCATTCCGAATGGAGCCCGCGGAGTGAGGAATCTCTCTTGGGTCCCAGCCGAAAGCGGCAGAGGGAGTTCTCGGGCAAGAACCGTCCTCGAAATGATGCGCCACCGCCAGACGAAGTGATCGGCCGACCCGCCCGTCGTGCCCCATTTGGGGATTGTCGGCGCGCCGACAATTTCCGCCCCGGCGCTCTTCCCTGCCGCCCCTCATCCCCGCACCCCGCTCGTCGCGCCACCCGTCTGCTCCAGGTACGCCCCCGCTGTCCGGCACGCCAACGTCCGCACACGCGCCATCAGCGCCGCGCGCTCCGTCGTCGAAATCACCCCGCGCGCATCCATCAAATTGAACAGGTGCGAGCATTTCAGGCAGTGGTCATACGCCGCCAGCAAGGGGTACCGGACGCGCTCGATTGTCGGCGCGCCGACATTTCCCTCCAGGTGCTTCCACCCTTCCAACAGTTCCCTGGCTTCCTTCTCGTGCAATTCGAACTCCGCCCGCAGCGCCTGCGGATCGCTACGGTCGAAACTGTATTCCGAGAGTTGCTGCTCTTCGGCAAGCCGGATGTCGCCGTAGCTCTTGTCTTCCGTCCAGCGAATCTCGTACACGCTCTCCACATCCTGCAGAAACGCGCAGATGCGTTCCAGCCCGTACGTGATCTCAACCGAAATGGGATCGAGCTCGATGCCGCCGCTCTGCTGGAAGTAGGTGAACTGAGTGATCTCCAATCCATCCAGCATCACCTGCCAGCCAATGCCCCAGGCCCCCAGCGTGGGCGCTTCCCAGTTGTCCTCTTCAAATCGCACATCGTGCGCGCGAAGATCGATCCCGATGGCTTCCAGGCTCTTCAGGTACATGTCCTGAATCCCCGCCGGCGCGGGCTTCAAAACCACCTGATACTGAAAGTGCTTGTAGAGGCGGTTGGGATTTTCGCCGTAGCGCCCATCGGTGGGACGCCGCGACGGCTGCACATACGCCACGCGATATGGGGAAGGGCCGAGCACCCGCAGAAAAGTTTCCGGCGCCATCGTACCCGCGCCAACCTCCGTGTCATAGGGCTGCTGCAACACGCAACCCTGTTTCCCCCAGAAGTGCGCCAGCTTTAGAAATAAGTCTTGAAAGGTCAAGCCTTTGTGTTTCACTTCAAGTTTTGCTTTAACTGTCAACGCGTCTCTCCGAATTCATTACTTACTCCCACTCCCACGCGAAAACTGTCGGCGCGCCGACAGTTTGGAGTGCGGCGGCTTGTTTACCCTGCCTGCCCTGAGCCTCGAAGGGAGCTTCGAAGGGCCGCCGCTTTTCCAACTGCAGCCTCGCCTCCCAACCCATCAAAAGGCGCCCAGGCTCACACCGCAAAAGCGGGAGCAAGCTCCCGCACTCCAAATCAATACTCCCCAAATCCCAAAATGTCGGCGCGCCGACATTTTGCTCCCGCGCACCACTCACGGCGTCTCCAGAAGTTCCCGAGTCTTCAACTCCCGCTCAGTGTGATGCTCAATCCAATTCAATCCGGCTTCCCGCAACTCCTTCACCGCGGGCGCCGCTTCGATTGCCGTATCGAACCGGTCCAGACGTTCTCCCGCAAAGCGCTCCGCTAGTTCCCTGCCCTCGAACGAAACCGCCTTCATGCCGGAGCGGCGATGCTCTTCGCAATACAGCCCGGGATGCGCCGCGGACTGGTACGCCGCTCGTTTCCCGAACGGCTTGCCGCACGTGGAGCAGGCATCGAAGCGCGGCAGCCAGCCCGCCAGCCGCACCGTCCAGAATGCGAAGTAGCTCAGAGGCAGCGCCCCGCTGTTGCGCCGTTCGATTTCCCGCACGGTCAGCAGGATCAGCCGGAACATCGCCTCGGACACTTCCTTCTCGGGCAGAACCTGCTCGGCAATTTCGCTGATCAACGCCAGGCCGGTGCTGAGGCCGTAATCGCTCTGCGCCTTGTGGAAGGACTCGAGCAGTTCGGCCTGCTGAATCCGTACCAGGTCGCGCGTCTCGCGCTCGATGTACCAGATCTGCGCGTGCGAAAGCAGCTCCAAGGTCGAGCCGTAGCGGTTCCTCAGGCGGCGCGCACCTGCGGCTACACCTCGCATGCGGCCCGACGAACGTCCTAGGAAACTGACCAGGCGATCCGCCTCACCCAGCGGAAAGGTCTTCAGGATGATGGCTTCCGTTTCGCGGGCAGGCATCGGTTGTCGGCGCGCCGACCACGAACTGCGGCACAGGCGTTACCTGCGTCCATTGCGCGCACCTACAGGACTTCCTTACTTACCATACGCAGCGAAGTATCGCAATGATTAGCAAACAAAGGGAGTGGAAAACGAGGGCCATGCCCGCGCAGATGGCGCGCGCCCGGAGACACATCGGAAATGTCGGCGCGCCGACATTGCCAACCTGGCAATCGTGCATTTGGAGTGCGGGAGCTTGCTCCCACTTTTGCGGTTCCCACCGCGCCTCCCAGAGCAGCTGCCTAGCGCCACCACGGCAACGGCAGAATCGTTACTCCGCACTGGAAAACCCCCTTTCCTTCGGATGACTCTGCGCGCCAACGATCGATTGGGAGCTTCGGCTGCTATCGCAAAAGCGGCGGCGAGCCGCCGCACTCAACGATTTCGCCACGCCAACGTTGGGAGACCATTCGCTCCTCATCCTCACAAAACATTGGGGAAACTGCGGCATTTGGGCGCTTCCAGATTCTGTTAACCAAGGTCCTACCTGAGCAACATTATAGGACGCACTTCCCTGCCCGGCACCGCTATGGACCGGCCTTTTCGTTTGGCGCCCTTTCGGCTACTCTGTCGCCATCCTCATGCGTAGGGCATCCAATCGACCGCGCTTCCCCGCTGACTCATGATTCCGCTGAAGGACATCAACCCGACGCGCACCACGCCGTTCGTCAACATCGCACTGAACGCAGCGAACGTGCTGGTCTTCATTTACCAGTTGAGCTTGCCGGCGCGGGCCGAGCGTGCATTTGTGATGGCCAACGCCACCATACCTTCGCATGTCGTGCAATTCCTGGCCGGACATGCGGGGTTTCAGCCGACCTTCGAGCCGCTCTTCACCAGCATGTTCTTGCACGGCGGGCTGATGCACCTACTGGGAAACATGCTGTTCCTGTGGATCTTCGGGGACAACGTCGAGGATTACTTCGGGCACCTGGGGTATCTGCTCTTCTACGTTGTGTGCGGGATTGGCTCCGGGTTGGTGCATGTGCTCTTCAATCTGGGTTCGCCGTACCCGGCGATTGGGGCCAGCGGTGCGATCAGCGGGGTCATGGGCGCATACATACTTCTCTTCCCTACGCACCGGATTCTGACGTTCTTCTTCATCTTTCTGATTCCCGTGCCGGCCTTCTTCATCCTGGGGTATTGGTTTGTGTTGCAGTTCTTGGAGGGAGTCGGGACGGTGGGCGGGCGCGCATCTGGTGGAGTGGCGTGGTGGGCGCACATCGGGGGGTTCCTGCTGGGGCTGGCGATCACCGCCTTGGTGCGGAAGAAGTGAGGACTTTTGAGTGTCCAGTTTTTTGTTTTCAGTTTTCAGTAAATCCGGAGCTTGCAAATCGGGGGGCAGGTGCCCCGATCCCTCCGCTCCGAGCCAGCAAAAGACGCTGGCTCTTCGGTCGGGATGACGGTTTTGGGGTGTGGCGACGATTATGAAGTAATGGCTGAAGTGAATTAGAGATGCTTGGCAGCGTAGCTGGCTAGGAAGCCGGCTACTTCAAGTGTTGATTTAGAGCCACCGAGGTCGGGAGTGGTAACGTTTTCGTGGAGGGCGGACTTCACGGATTGCTTTAACACCGCGGATTCTTCGTGCCAGCCCAAAAATTCGAGCAACATGCCCGAGGCGAGGACCGCGCCGAACGGATTGGCAATACCCTTTCCGGCGATGTTGGGGGCGGAGCCGTGGACGGGCTCGAAGAGCGATGTGCGGCCGGGATGGATGTTGGCGGAGGGAGCGAGGCCAAGCCCACCGGCGAGCTGCGCGGCGAGGTCGCTGATGATGTCGCCGAAAAGGTTGCAGGTGACGATGACGTCGAACTGGCTGGGGTCGCGAACCAGCTCCATGGCCAGGGTATCAATGTAGAGGTGGCGGGAATCGATTTCGGGGTATTCGGCGCGGACGGATTGGAAGACGCGCTGCCAGAGGTCGTGGGCGAAGGCCATGGCGTTGGACTTGTCGGACATGCAGAGGCGCAGGGGCTTATGGGAACTGCCGGACGCCGGCTGGAAGCCGGCGCTACTGCGGAAGTGAGAGCGAGCGAAGTCGAAGGCGTGGCGGACGATGCGCTCGACGCCTTTGCGAGAGTTGACATCCTCCTGGAGGGCGATCTCGTCGGGGGTGCCCTTCTTAAAGAAGCCGCCGACACCGACGTAGAGGCCTTCGGTGTTCTCGCGGAAGACCATGAGGTTGATGTCGGCGAGGGTGCGGTCGCGGAGCGGGGTGAGGCGCGGATGGAGAAGTTCGGTGGGGCGGGCGTTGACGTAGAGGTCGAGCTTGAAACGCAGGCCGAGGAGGATGTCGGCGGCGTGCCGGTTGGAAGGCACCCGGGGATCGCCGAGGGCGCCAAAGAGGATGGCGTCAAATTCGTCGCGGAGTATTTCGACGGCGCCTTCGGGGAGGGAGACGTTTTCGCGGAGGTACTTGTCGGCACCCCAGTCGAACTCGACGAATTCGAGGGGGCGGTTGCGCCTGGCGGTGGCGGCGCGGATCACCTGGACGGCCACGGGGGTCACTTCCCTGCCGATGCCGTCGCCAGGAATAACGGCGACGCGGGCTTTGGGACCGCCGTTGCGGAGCGGGATGTTGGGCATGGTTGGAGCCTCGGGCTGTGGAGTGAGAGGTACGTTAGCACAAGCGCGGCGGGGAAAAAGCGGATATCAGCGATCAGATATCAGCGATCAGGAAACTAAGAGCGAAGCTTACGCAGAGGTCGCAGAAGAAACAGAGTTCTCTGAGGAGGAGAAGAAGGCAGAGGGATCCCTCGACTACGCAGCCCGACGCGTCAAACTGCGGCGCGAAAGAAAAAGTCGGGCCGCTCCGCTCGGGATGACAATTCTGGTTTTTGGCGCAGGAGGCGTGGTGGTTAGGAGAGGCGGAGGCCGTGGGGGACTAGAAGCGGGGCTAGCGGCAAGGAGCGCAGGCGGATTCCGGTGGCATCGAAGATGGCGTTGCTGATGGCCGGGGCTACGCCCATAATCGGCGCCTCTCCCGCTCCCGCCGACGGTTGATCTTTCCGGTCAATCAGGAACGCGTCCAGGGGAGGAATGTCACTGAAGCGGGGCACCCGGTATTTGGAAAACAAATTGTTCAGCACGCGCCCATTTTCAAATTCGATGGCTTCAAAGAGGGCCCCGCCAATGCCCATGATGTTTGCGCCGATAATTTGATTGCGCAAGCCGTCGGGATTGACGATGGCGCCGCAGTCGAACGCGGTGAAGATGCGCAGGATCTTAATGTCGCCGGAGCCGCGATCAACGCTGACTTCCACGAAGGTAGCGACGTAACCAAGTTTTTCGTAGCCGCCACCCAGGCCAAAACCGTGGTTGGCGGCCTTCGTTCCAGCCCAGCCAAACTTTTTCGCGCCTTCTGCAAAGACTGCGCGCAAGCGTTCCTCTTTCAGATTATTGAGGCGAAATTCCAGAGGATCCATCTTGAGCGAGTGCGCGATTTCATCCATGTGCACTTCGCGCGCGAAATGATTTGCGGTGGCCGCCAGTGCTCGATAAGAGCCTTGACGCAAAGGAGAATTTACGGGATGGAACTCGATACGCTGGTTGGGAACATCGTAGTAGGTGCTGATCGCAGCCGCACCGGAATTGTAGTTGTGAAATTCCCACGCGGTGATTTTTCCATCGTCGCCAACGGCGCTGCGGACCTCGATCACTCCGGCGGGCCGAAAATAAGCCCAAGTGAACTCCTCTTCCCGCGTCCAGACAAGCTTTACCGGCCGCTTGGCAGCTCGTGCCAGCCGCGCCGCCTCGACGGCGCATTCGCCGGAATGCTTGCCGCCGTAGCCGGAGCCTGTATCCGGCATCATGACGTGAACTTTTTCCTCGGGCAGATGAAAGGCCGTGGCCAGTTCACTGCGAACCCCAAATGGACGCTGCGTGCCGGTCCATACAGTCAGATGATCCTCGCTCCATTGCGCCAGCGCGGCGCGAGGTTCGAGCGGGGCATGGGCGATGTAGTTCACGTTGTAGGTCTGCTGCAATTGCCGCGCAGCCGAGGCCAGGGCGGCATCCACGTTGCCGCTCTCGAAGCGGAAATTGCCGTTCTGCTCGCTTCGCGGCAACTGGTGCTGCTTCAGGTACTCGAACAGTTCTTTGTTCGAAGGTTGCGGCTCGGCCTTCCATTCTGCCCGCACCAAAGAAGCCGCCTTTTGTGCCGTTGCGGAGCTCGGCGCCGCCACACCCAGAAAATTGCCATCGCGCACGACAATGACTCCCGGAAGGTTCTCCGCCTCCGTGGTGTCCGCTGATACCAGAGTGGCGTTGAATGCGCGGGGCCGCACAACTTTTCCATAAAACATCTCGGGAAGTTTTTGATCGGACGGATAGCGATGCTTTCCGGTCACAAAATCGCGCCCATCGACTTTCGGCAGCGGTTGCCCGGCAATGGTCCATTCGCGGGGCGGAATCAAGGGATCTTCCACGCGAACAACCTGAGTGAGCTGCTGGCCTTTTACCAGTTGGGCGTAGGTCAAAGAGCGTTTTGTTTGCGAGTCAGCAATCTTGCCGTCTTCGGCGTGCAATCGCGCTGGATCGACGTTCCATTGCTTTGCCGCCATGGCCAGCAAGACGTTACGCGCCGCGGAGGAAACGCGGCGCAATCGCAGATTCATGATCGGGGTGGTGCGGCTGCCGAATGTGCCCATGTCAAAGGGCACGAGCTGGGTATCACCCATGACCAGGCGAATCGACCGAACCGGCGTCTTCAGTTCTTCCGCCACCGCCTGCGTCAGAGAGGTGCGGATATTTTGCCCGACCTCTACTTTCCCCGTGAACGCCGTTACGGTTCCGTCTTCCCCGATATGGAGCCACGCACTGATTTCCCGTGGCAGGGAATCTTCCGGGTTTCCTCGGGCACCGCCCCATTCCTGAAACGCTTCGGCTTTTGAGAAAGAGCAGGCGACGAAGAGTCCCGCTCCCATAAACTTGAAGAATTCGCGGCGGCCGCTCTGAAACACGTAGGAAGCTGGGGCCGTCAGCTCGTAGCGCTCGGGCTCAATGGGGAACGGTACATGGGGTTTCGGAGTCATGACTGCGCCCCTTGCAGGAGGGTGGAAGCTCTGCGGATTGCCGCGAGAATGCGAGGATACGTGCCGCAGCGGCAGATGTTTCCCTGCATGGCCGTCAGAATCTCCGCCTCCGAAGGGTTTCGCTTGGCATTCAGCAGGGAGACTGCGGACATGATCATACCCGACGTGCAGTAGGCGCATTGCATCGCGCCTTCTTCGAGAAACGCCTGCTGGACGGGGTGGAGCCGCTCACCCTTGGCCAAGCCTTCAATGGTTGTAATGGGCTTGCCAACGGCTGCCCACACCGGAAGCATGCAGGAACGCCGCGCCTTCCCGTCAATCAGCACGGTGCACGCACCGCATTGGCCTTCGCCACAACCGTACTTGCTTCCGGTCAGATCGAGGAGTTCCCGGAGGACTGTGAGGAGGGGGGTCTCCCTGTCCGCAGCAAACTGATATTGGCGGCCGTTGATTTGGAGGGTTGTTTCGTCCATTTGCGCGCCTGCCAGGCACTCATTCTCGCATGAAACGAGAAAGGAGGGATATAAGCGACCGGCGACCAGCGACATGAAACGAAGAGAAGAGGTTTAAGAGTGGAAGAGTGAAAGAGTCTAGAGCGTATTGCATAAACCAGCTGAGTTGATTCTATTAGTCCAAATCTGGGTTGTGCTACAGCTTCTAATTGTTCAGAACCCTTGTCAGATCCGGATTGGCACCAGTGGGATGGCTCGACTGGGTACCCGGCGAGGCGAGATTCGGGTTGCAGGCGAGCAAGCCGGGTGTATATTCAAATCAACCAAAGACGGCAAACCGAAAATTCCAGTGGAGACTTAGGGTCCGGCCATCCGAGAGGAAGTATGTGGAGGGGAGTTGATGGCCACACCTCCAAAAGCACCCGAGCAAGCAAACAAAGTGGTGGTCGCGTTCGTAGACGGGCGCCGACTCAAGGGCTACGTCTATGACTTTTCCGCACTGAAAGACTGCTTCAACGTGCTCCCTGCAGATAAACCGCTCCAGGAACATGGAGTCAAGGTGCTGATGCAGGACTTGAAGGCCGTTTTTTTCGTGAAGGACTTCATGGGCAATCCCGCGTACCATGACCAAGTAATTATTGACGAGCACATCCACGGCCGGAAGATCGAAGTGAGCTTCCGGGATGGTGAGAGGATCCTGGGGAAAACAGAGGGATACAATCCACAGAAGCTGGGATTTTTCATGGTTCCGGGAGACCCGGCATCGAACAACATCCGCATCTTTGTCGTCAACAAAAACGCACAACAAGTGCGGTTTGTGTGAATCAGGATTGCACCCGCCTGGCTGCAGATCGATCAAGTTGTGCCGAAGCGCGTAGGCAACGCCCCAAGGGAAAGGCAATAGCCAAACAGTAAGGAGAAGAGAGGTGGGGCTAGGATCGTAAGAGCCCACCCTTACAAACCAAGGGTGGGGCACCCCCGAGGTCTTGTGTTGATGGCGTGACAGGAGAGAAGTAGGTCCCTCTTCTGCTCTGCGTGATCGGGATGACGAGTGATTCGGAGGAGCGGCAGAGAAATTGGATGGAGTCGCAGTGGGGGATAGACAGTAAAAGCGGCGGCAAGCCGCCGCACTCCAAATTGGCCGAGGAGCCATGACGCAGGGATCGCATTTGGCATGGAAGATGGGCAGAGAAGGCCGTTTATTGGGTCTAAATGAGAGAAACGGCGAGAGAGTTGATACCGTCCATCCGGCCCGCCCAGCCTTTTGGCCAACATCGCTCTTTCTCGCCGTCCAGCGGCGCATGTTAGCGAGTGTCGCAGTGGCGCGCTGTGCAATTTTGTACAGTTTTGGAAAAGTCCTTTTGGTTGCGTGAATGATCCCCGGAACTCAGGCGCATTAGAGGTGTGAGCCGACGCAAATGAAAGCACGAAGCTCGAGAAGAAGCAAGGCTGTGGGCCTGGGAGGCTGGCGAGGGATCGTGGGGCTGGTACTTGACACGTGATGCGTATCACTGCGACAGCGGCAGGGTTGGAGTATTTAACGTAAGTCAGGTAATACTGAGCAATAGCGCGATTGATTGGGCGAGATCAGATGGCAGGTATGCCCAGAGCTGGCACCAAGAAGAACAAAACACAGCCCGCAAAGACGCTCCCCTTCGATTTGCGGACTTTCCTTGAAACGGCCGGCGTGGCACGGCAAATCGTAAAGTTTCGGAAAGCAGAGAAGATCAATTCGCAAGGAGATCCCGCCAACGGTGTGAAGTACATCCAAAAAGGCGTGGTGCGGCTGTCGGTGACGAGCGAGAGCGGCAAAGAGGCGATCGTCGCGGTTCTGGGACCGGGCGATTTTTTTGGCGAAGGATGCCTGGCGGGCCAGACCGTCTGCATGGGAACGGCGACCGCGATGGCGGCCACGTCCGTACTATTCATTGAAAAAGAAGAGATGATGCGCGTGCTGCGCACGGAACATACGCTCTCTGAGCGCTTCCTCGCGCACATGCTGAGCAGGAACATCCGCGTCGAGGAAGATTTGGTCGATCAGCTTTTCAACTCCAGCGAGAAACGTCTGGCGCGGGCGCTGCTGTTGCTGGCGCGTTACGGCAAGGAGGACCAGCCACAGGGGATGCTCCCGAAATTGTCGCAGGAAACACTAGCGGGGATGATCGGCGCGACGCGCTCGCGGGTCAATTTTTTCATGAACAAATTCAAGAAGCTGGGGTTCATCAAGTACAACGGGGGGCTGCGGGTGAACACTTCGCTGTTGAGCGTGGTGCTGCACGACTAGAGGTTGTCTCATAAATGGTCGGGGAGCGAAGAGAAGAGTTCCCTCAGGGGCTAAAGCCCAGTTTTTGCTGGGTCTTAATGTCGGAGCTGAAGCTCCGACCCCCATTGCCACCATTTATGAG